>Ga0208244_100203_pt1 | contig 75908 bp, 70 predicted proteins | sample SubbioCR12Aug_5A_FD_184828 | JGI IMG/M metagenome (GOLD analysis project Ga0208244, IMG submission 184828) | Serpentinite rock and fluid subsurface biosphere microbial communities from McLaughlin Reserve, California, USA - CR12Aug_5A (SPAdes) | ecosystem: Environmental > Terrestrial > Deep... | reverse complement strand
ATATTACTGTGCTTCTGGTAGCCATAGCTGCAAAACGTTCCGGGCATGATGATAAAATTCGTTTCGTCAAATCATTCATCCCTACCCTATCCCATGAGGCTTCAAAACGAATTTTGTGAAGCCCTATTTCCCAAAGGGAGGAATTACCCCTCTTTGGAAAAGAGGGGGAGGGGGAGATTTTCAAACGTCTATTTCAATTGAATTATGAGATTGTTTATATATATCCTACCGCCACACCACTTTCGGAGGATGGCGGTGAATAAGGCCGGGGTATTTTATATCCGGGTAGCCGACTCCCATTGCAGAATAGCATCGGTGATCCGCCGGGATGCCCAACCAGGTTTTAATCTTTCGATCATGATTTACTGCGTTCACCAGAAACCCGTTAAAGCAGCATCCAAGCCCTAATGTGTGTGCCTTTAAGGAACAATTGTACAGAGCCACCGAGCAATTAAAGAAGGAAGAGCTGTCCCAGGATTCGGCATGAGTGACCACAACGACCGGTGCATGATAAAACAGCCGATCTTGGCCTCGATTCATTGCCTCACGGGCGACCGTCATTTTTGGGAGCGAATCATGGAGATACTCTATTGTCTTTTTCCCTGCGAGCAGAGAAAGAAAAAAGCTGCCGAAGCGGCCGCTTGCCCTTGAAAAGAGCTTTTCATAAAAACGGATGGTCATCTTTCTTAACTTCTCGATCTGATCCGGTGATGTGAGCACCACATAATAGACATTCTGACTGTTCGTGCCTGTCGGTCCGTATCTTCCGGCATCGAGGATTTTTTTCAAAATCTGCTCCGGAATCGGATCAGCGGTATAGTTCCTAACCGAACGCCTTTCCCGGATGAGAAGGTCCAATACCTCAGGTGCAATTGCCGGAGTTGCGCCCTCCTTCGGATGTTTTTCAAAAACCATTCCCTCATGAAGGATGGCCTCGCTTGAACACACGGCGCCACAGTGGCCGCAATCGATACACCACTCACCTCTGACCACTTTAGACTTTTCTTCAGCCATCTCAAGCACAAAGCTCGGGCAAACCGCCACACATCGTTCACAACCGATACACTTGTTCTCAATCACTTTCGGTGGGTTTACGTCCCGTTTCATCATTGGATATTCCTCCGCCTTAAAATCGTTTAGTAACATTTTAACTCATTAAAAACCACTGCCAAATTCCCATTCCTTTATAGTCATTTGATTAGGCGTTGACGCATTTTGAGAATGGCCAGGGGGAAGAAGATGATGCTGAAAAGCAGAAGATAACCGATTTCCCAAAGCAGGGAGAGATGGATCTGTCCGTAACTAAAAGCCCGCGCAAGGCTGGTGAGATGAGTGAGAGGAAAGAGAAACGCAGCCTGCTGGGCCCAGTGAGGAAGATTCTCAAGGGGAAAGAAGGTCCCGCTGAAGAGAAACATGGGTGTGATAAACAGAAATACGGGCAGGTTGAACATTTCGATATTGGCCACGATCCCTGAGAAGAACATGCCGATCGATCCGAAGGCGATCCCTCCCAGGATGGCCAGAGGCAGGAGGAGGAGACCTTCTGGAAATCGGATGAAACCGAAAAAGCTGATGACCACCATCATGATCGCTGCCGCAATCAGCGATTTGGTCGCCCCCCAGACGATTTCCCCGGTGATGACCTCCTCAAGAGAAAGAGGGGTGGCCAGCATTGCATCAAAGGTTTTCTGATAGTACATCCTTACAAAAGAGGCATAGGTGGTTTCAAAAAAAGAGTTATACATGATGCTGACGCCGATCAGGGCAGGAGCGATGAAACTCACATAGGAGATTTGAGATCCCTGATGATGGATCTCCCCCACAAGGCCGCTCATGCCGACACCAAAAGCGATAAGATAAAAGAGGGGCTCAAGGAAGGGCGGAATGAAACTGATCTTCCAGCTCTTCTTGTAAACCTTCAGGTTCCGCTGCCAGACCCGAAGAAACCGCTTTGAGATCCTGGTGGAAGAGGTTTCAATCATTCTCGCAACTCCCTGCCTGTTAACTTTAAAAAGACATCCTCAAGGGTGGCCATCCTCATCAAACAGCCTTCTTTACAAAAGTCTCGGGTAATCCTCTGGTATAAATCACCGCTCTTTTCACAATAGACGATCAGGCGGTGGCCCAGGTCTTCATAGGGAAACTGGGTGGACTGGATAAAAGACCTCAGTTCCTGGGTCGGTCCGGCGATCTCGATCACATGCTTTCCTACATGTTGCTGTATCAGTTCTTCTGGTTTGCCTTCCACCAGAATCAACCCGTGGTCGATGATGATGAGCCGGTCACACAACCTCGAAGCTTCTTCCATATAATGTGTGGTCAACAAAATGGAGATGCCCTGTTCCCGAAGCGCTTCAAGCTTCTCCCATATCTGGTGCCTCGACTGTGGGTCCAGGCCGGTGGTGGGTTCGTCCAGAATCAGAAGGTCTGGATGGTTGATCAGCGAACGGGCCAGGACAAGGCGGCGCATCATGCCGCCGGAAAGTTCGGTCACAGGCGCATTCAGGCGATGATCGAGGGCAATGAAATCAAGAAGCTCTTTCGCCTTCTTCCGGGCTTCCTTGTTGGGTATATTGAAATACCGTGCAAAAACCTCAAGATTTTGAAACACGGTCAGGTCCGGATCCAGGCTGTTCTCCTGCTGACAGACCCCAATGCGGGACTTGATCCGGCGCCAATCCCTGGAAATATCAAGGTCAAAGACCTTCAGACTCCCGCCGCTCATGGGAGAGAAGCCATAAACCATCCGGATGGTTGTGGTCTTCCCCGCGCCATTGGGGCCCAGAATCCCGAAGCATTTACCCGTTTCCACCTGAAACGAAATCCGGTTGACAGCAACAAAGCCATCAAATTTTTTCAACAAATTTTCTGCCTTGACAATATGTTGTCCGGAAAAATGGGTTTGGGTTCCAGAGCCTCTTTCAGATTTCAATCTATTCTCCCTCCGCGATCCCCAGGCTGCACAAGGCCGCCACGGCCGCCATTGCTGCCGATAGCAGGAAGGCCAACTGGTAGCTTCCGGTTTCATCAAAGATGACCCCGGCGATATAGGCCCAGAACCCCCCGCCCAAGAAATGAACGGTGTTCACAAAACCGGTAAGAATGCCAATCGACCTCACCCCGTATAGTTTTCCGATCAGCATGGGGGTCAGAGGAGCGGTGATCAGGTGAGTGAAGCCAAAGAGGAAGGCAAAGAGATAAAGGGAAGGGAGTGTCTTATACTGAAGCACCAGCAGGTAAAGAAAGAAACGGAGCACGAATGTCAGGGCAATAGGGATTTTATTGCCGATTCGATCAGCCGTAGGTCCTGCAACAAGAATTCCCGCGAGGCTCATCAATCCATACCAGCCCAACATGTTTCCGGCCGTCTGCGGCGAAACCCCATAATCCGTTGCCATGGGGATCAGGTGGGTGGTGGCAAAATAATCGCCCCCGCCGCAGATGAACATGATCACCACGAAGAACCAGTAAGAACGGGTCCTCATCGCTTGCTTTAAACCGAAATCTTGATTGTCATTTGTGGAAAGCGGGTTTCCCTTCAACCCCCTATTTCCGATTCCATCCTCTCTTTCTCCAAAGGGTTTCATGCCGAGATGATGGGGGTCTCCCCTGATCACAAAGAAAGCGATCAGAAGGTTAACGATCAGCATGACGATTCCAATGGAAAGATACAGTGCCCTCCATCCGAAACTCAATGTAAAGAAGGTGAAGAGGGGCACAAGCGCAAAGTGGCCGAGTGAATTCCCCGACAGGGCAAGGCTGATGGCCAGCCCACGCCGTTTTTCGAACCACCTGCTTGTGATCGTAGCGATGAGCGGAACGGCTGTTCCCGCCACTCCAATGGCTGCCAGCACTCCGTAAGAAAGGAAGAATTGGCCGATGGATTGGATGGTCGACGTCAATGCAAATCCGGACGAAATAAAGAGGGTCGAAATAATGATCACCCATTTGGGGCCATAACGGTCATAGAGTCTTCCGGTAATGAGGAGAGCCAGGGCAAAAATGATCATATTCACGAAAAAGACGAGCGAAACCGACCCCCGGCTCCATCCGAATTCTTCGACCATGGGTTTGAACATGACCCCGAAGGCATACCGGGCGCCGGAATTGAAAAAGAGGATGATGAAGGCTGCGGCGACAATATACCAGCCGTAGAATAGACGATCGCTCTCTAAAAATCTCTTCATCACTCCGGTATTCCCTCCGCGTTAAGGGAGTCCTCCGAAAGGGGGCGACGCATCACCTTTCCCCCTCGATTTCCACCTTACATCTTACATCAATATTTGTGAAGGAAGGATAATACCTTGAAAGAGGATTCGCAAGGAGGCCCCGGATAGGAGGGAACATCCCCTCCAGCCGTTGGAGGCTAAGAGCTGATGGAAAAAACTAATGAATCCAAGTTGAGTTTGCAGGTTTTATCCGCTTGATTGCTTGAGACATTTCAAACGTTCCCGAACGAAACCGTAATCGAGCCAATCATCAAGGAAAGTTCCGAGGACCTCTCGGTAGAGGCGAAGTGCGCTTTTCTTATCCTTCGAGCCCTCAGCCCAGAAGCCTATCACTGCAAAAGCCGTGATGAAGTTTTCAGGGTGCTCGCCTGCCTGTTTTCTCAGGGAGTCCTCCGTTTCTCGCCCCGCGAGGTAGTCACAGATGGTGAGAAACCAAGGGTCACGGATGCGGCGACGGTAATCGTCTAGGATTGCTTGTACTTCTGCTTCCTGACCTTGGTGGTGTAATATCCCTGCCTCAAAGAGTCCGAGGCTCATTCGAACAGCGTTCTGCCGACCATCCGTTGCAAGAAACCTCCGCACATAAGTAAGAGCATCAGGCCAGACTCCCATGGCGGCAGTACAATAGGCGAGGGCCGAAAGAATCATGCGGTTTTCGGGATCAAGTTCAAGAGCTTTCTCGAGGACAAACCGCTTTTCTTCCACAGGAATAGAAATGTCTGCAAGGCGTTCCCAGAGCGGAGCAGACTGTTCCTGCTTTTTCTTTTTCATATTGAGAGATTCCCTGACAATCGCTTCAAAGCGCTCCACTTGGGCAGTGTATTCGGTCCATTGGGTATCTGTACTCAAGCTGTTGCGCCGCTTTTTCCTTAGATTTTCCAGGTTAGCCCGGCTCAGAAAAAACTCCCATGAATCAAGATCGCCAGAAAGGACGGCCTCCTGTAACAGTTTTTCTGCCTCTTCGATTTTGCCTTCTCGGGAACGTACAAGACCGCTGATAAAATATACCCAAGTTTTTTCTGCAGGGCTATGCCAACCCTTTATGGCTCTGTCAATGGGTACACTGCCTTCCATGACCCTCGCCAGGTAGCTTTGAAATTCGGCAGGGCTCCTCCAATCGGCTTTAAGCAGATCCCGTTGGTAGGTGCTCTGTTCACGGCCCCCTGAAATCCAATCGATGAGCATCAACATCAATCGGGCTTGGTTATTTTTGGCATCCATGGACAGTGATTCAGAGAATCGCTGTCGCGCACCTCCGTAATCTCTGTTGCAGAAGTGGAGCATGCCAGCGGCTGTTACCAATTCTGGACTCAAGCCTTTCTTCAGCTTCTCATCGACGAGGTGCATGGCTTCAGCCCATCGTCCCCGTGAGGCTACGTCTTGGATCTTGGTAAGCATCGCCTCAATGGAAAAATCAACCAGGCCGTTCCATTTTGCGTGGCCGGCCTTGAGGTCCGCAAGAAGTTCTACGGCACCCGTGATCGGTAGGATCAGGCCGATATCCCAAACAGGAGTAATCATGGGCACCAGTCCCTGAGTAAAGTCTATGGCCACAGCGGAGAGAATGCCGATGGCCTTTCCCCTTGCATCAATGACGGGCCCACCACTATTCCCGCTGCGAAGGGAGGCATCGATCTGGAACATGTTTTCAAAGGTGCGACGAATATTTCCGGCAACCACGCTCACGTTGACCGTGTCAGTCTGTGTACGACTCCCCAATGGAAAGCCCAAGGTGATCACTCGAGTGAGCTTGGGGAGCTTACGGGGATCCATTTCAAGATCGAGGGGAATCGGATAGCGACCTGGCGGTACCTTCTCGATCTTAATCAGAGCAAAATCGTCTTTGAGGGGGGAAGTGAAGATCTCGCGCATGCGCATCGGAGGCTTGGCCACTCCCGCGATATAGAGTTGAGGGGATGTTTCACTACTGAACGCGTTCTCTATAAAATAGATATCATCCACATCCGGGCTTTCAATCATGCGGCCGGCTCGATTGAATGCTCGTTCTCCTTCGAACCATAGAAAGATCCGGTAGCCGAACCTGGAAGCCCTCTTGCGCATTCGAAGGTGCTGCACCGCAGCGGCAAAATGTGGATCCTCCAGCCAAGGACATGCGAGATGGCGACTTGTTAGCATATAACCTTCCCTGTCCACCAGGAAGGCTGTACCCTCCGCAACATTCCGATAGACTCGCTCACCATCTGCCTCCAGCCAGTAGTCCACAAGGAGGAAAGCCACGGACCGCGCGTACTGGTTCGCGTAGTTTTCCAGGGTACTCTCCACGTCCTTTCTTCGATCCTTTACCTGGAACCAGGCAAAGAGGGCGATGAGAAAAATGACGAATGTAAGGGCTCCAAGAACCCAGACCCTTTTCTGCGGCCTTTGAAGAAGCCTTATGGTTGTCAGTGGGGTCATCCTCTGGGAGGGCACAGTGACGGGATGCCGTAAGCTTTCCTGAATACGTTCGATAGACTCCCTGATTTCCGACATAGATTGTGGTCTGAGATCAGGGTCGTCGGCCAGCATCACTCGAAGCAGAACTTTTAATTCCGAAGGAAGATCAAGCTCCTCTATCTTCTCCAGATAGTCCATGGTCTCAAGATCAGCCGAAACCAGCTCCACGAACACTTTGCCCAAAGACCAGATATCGCTCCTGAAGTCCAGCGGCCGCTGGTTCAGAATGTCAGGATGAGAAGAGAGGAGTTTCTTGAGCATGGGAGAAGGACGGTCTAACAGTGGATCGATGAACCGGGATAGCTTGTAGTCGATATTAATTCTGATCTTATCTTTTTCACCTTTTATCGCTATGATGTCGTTTAGAATAAGATGCGGGATGAAGTGTCCGTGATGGTGCAGTATTTCGAGAATAGAAGCCATCTGGTGAAACAGGTCAAGGAGAATCCCCAGGTTACTAAGCCGTCCTAGTACAAGAAGGGATCCCCAGCTTTCTGAGTCTATCCACTCACTAATGCGGTACCAAAGGCCATCCGGGGTGCGCTTGATCGCCTGGTGGTGAACAAAACCCTCATCGGGCAATTCCTTAAGCTTTTCAATCTCCCACTTGAGGCGATCAGCTACTTCCTCGTTTACCCCGGAGTAAGGAGTGAAGAGACGGATCATCACGTGCTCTTGGGTGGGTTCATGGATCGCCCGGCAAAGGAAACTCGAGTATCCTTCATGCAGCACATCAATGATACGGTATTCATCGATATACCGGCGGCCTTCGCCGATCTCACTGCCGCAGGAAGGACAGATAGCTATTTCTTCTGCCACCGATTGCCCACATGTGGGACAGAGTTTCATGTGAACCTCTTTTCTTGAAAATGGCTTATGGCTTGATCGATCCCGTTTTGAACAAACTCATTGTTTATTTCAACTCGCTGCCATTGCATTATTTTGAAGCAATAAGCAACCAATATAGTTTATTTATCAGTTATCAATATAGTTGTCAAAATCCTTTTATCAAATTTCCATTACTCACAGAGCTTTAGATCGGGTTTGCAGTTTTGCAACTTTTTGAATAGAGGCAGGTGCCGAAGATTTTAAATCCATTTAAAACGCAGTGGCAATTTTTTAGAAATATGGAAATGGGTTGGAATAAAAAACCGGGGAAAATGAGACCCGGGTGAACTCGTAACAAGGGGGGATCAGAGGGACGAGAAATTTCTAAACGGTGGAGGCCTGCTTTTCTGCGATGTTTTCCTGTTTGAGACGGGCCTTCAGCCACACCCGCATTCTCTCTTCGAGGGGACCCACCCACTTCTCAATCGATGCGATGTCTCCGTCAATCAGGGCTTTGCGGTGTTCGGGTGTGAGGTCATAGGAGGCCAGGATACCTGCGGGGTTTTCTACAAGGGCTGTCAGGAATCTGTTGTCTTCTGCCGCCATCTCAAGCACGGTCAGGATCGCATTTATTGAAGAAACCTTGAATTCGGGGATCTTTGCCTGGGGATCAAGGGCCGGGTTGGTCAACCGGTTCGCGGGAGCCTCTCTCCAGTGAAAGGCCATAAATGCCTGCCCGGGTCTGACCCGATGCGTCTTCCTGACTTTGGTCTGAACCGTTCCCCTGCGGGAACTCAGGGAGATCACGTCTCCCTCCACGGCTCCGAGCCGACTCGCATCTGCGGGATTGATCTCAACATGACTTTCCGGCACCAGCGTTTCAAGAACATGGGATCGATGGCTCATGCTTCCGGTGTGCCAGTGTTCGAGGATTCTTCCCGTGGTTAAGAGAATGGGATAGGCGGAGGTGGGCAGTTCTGCAGGCGGCCGATCATGGACCACATGAAACTTTCCGCGACCTCGCGTGAATTGGCCCTTATGCAGGATTGGGGTTCCGGGATGCTTCGCATCGCTGCAGGGCCACTGGAGCCCGCCTCTGTTGAGGCGATCATAGTTGATCCCCCCGTATATGGGAGTAAGCCTTGCAATTTCGTTCATGATCTCCATGCTGGATTGATAGTTCATGGGATATCCCAGCCGTTTTGAGATCTCGGCAATGATCTCCCAGTCCAGTCTCGCCTCCCCTGGTGGATCAAGGGCCTTGCGTACACGCTGGACTCTCCGTTCTGTGTTGGTAAAGGTTCCGTCCTTCTCCGCAAAACTGGCCGCAGGCAAAATCACATCGGCCATCTGGGCCGTCTCCGTTAAAAAGATGTCCTGCACGACGAGCAACTCCAGTCTGGCCAGGGCTTCTCTCGCATGGTTCAGATCGGGTTCACTCAGCATGGGGTTCTCCCCCATCACATAAAGCGCCTTCAGTTTCCCCTCATAAGCGGCTTGAACCATCTCCGTGATCGTGAAGCCAGGTTTTTCACTCAGGTTCTTTCCCCAGGCTTTTTCAAATTTCTCTCTCACGGCAGGATTGTCCACCCGCTGGTATCCCGGATAAACCACAGGCAAGGCCCCCATATCGCAGGCGCCCTGAACATTATTCTGCCCCCTGAGCGGCGAGAAGCCCGTTCCCTTTCGCCCTAAATTTCCAGTGAGCATTAAGAGGTTGGCAACCGTCTTGGCATTATCCGTCCCGGTTGTGTGTTGTGTGATTCCCATGCCGTAGAAGACAATGGCTTTCTTCGCCTTCCCAAAAAACAGGGCGGCCTGCCGGATCTTCTCTCCGGCCACGCCGGTGACGGTCTCCACAGTTTTGAGGTCGTATCGTTTCAGGGATTCGAGAAAAGGCTCAAACTCCTCGCACCGCTTCTCTATGAACTTCTGATCATGGAGGCCTTCCTCCACGATCACCCGCATCATCCCGTTGAGAAGCGCCACGTCCGTTCCAGGCAGATGATCCAGATGGACCTGGGCCATATCGCACAATTCGATCCTGCGCGGGTCTGCCACGATCAGCTTCACTCCGTTATTTTTAATGGCCCGCTTAATCCTGCGGCCGATGATGGGATGACATTCGGTCGTATTGGACCCGATCACAAACAATACTTCAGCATGATCAATATCGGAGATGGAATTGCTCATCGCTCCATCCCCGAAGGCCGCTAATGCAGCCGCCACTGTAGAGGCATGACAGAGACGGGCGCAGTGGTCCACATTATTGGTGCCCAGAACCGCTCTCACGAATTTCTGGAAGAAATAATTGTCCTCATTGGTGCACTTGGCAGAGCTGAGCCCTCCGATGACATTTGGCCCATGGCCATCTTTAAGCCGGGTGAGGCCCCGCGCCACCCGCTCCAGGGCCTCGTTCCAGCTCGCCTCGCGAAAGACCTGTTCGATGGAGCCTGTGTTGACGCTCTTGGGAACACCTTCCCTTCGAATCAGTGGCCGGGTGAGCCGATCCGGGTGATTGATGAAATCCAACCCATACCGCCCCTTGACGCAGAGCTCTCCCCGGTTGACCGGGCTTTTATCATTTCCCCTCACTTTCACGATTTTTCCTGTCCGGATCCCAATTGAGATGGAACAACCCACCCCGCAGTAGGGACATATCGTTTCGATCTCTCTTTCGGGGAGAAGGAAGTTCTTGGGTGTTAGGGCTCCGGTGGGACAATGCTCCACGCATTCACCGCAACTTTGACATATGGATTGGGCTAAAGGCCTGCCGCCAAAAGGACTGATCGCGGTATCATACCCCCGGTGGCAGAAGTCAATCGCTCCTACACCCACGATCTCATCGCACCTGCGCACGCACTTTCCACAGAGAATGCACTTGTCCGGCTCAAAATCAAAAGCAGGATTGGATCTGTCCGGAGATCTCGTTCGTGTTGCCCTCCGGAGCCTCTCAATAGACCCTTGTTCCACTCCCACATATCGGGCCACCTTCAGAAGCTCACAGTCCTGACTCTTATTGCAGAGGAGGCATTCATACGGATGATTGGCAATCGCCAGTTCCACAATCATCCGCCTCACCCTTTGCATCTCCTCTGTCTCCGTATGGACCTTCATGCCATTCTGTACGGGTGTGGTGCAGGAGGTGGGCAATCCTCTCATGCCTTCGATCTCGACAATACAGAGCCGGCACGCCCCAAATGGTTTCAGAGCAGGATCATAACAGAGGGTGGGCACATAAAGCCCCGCCTTCTCGATCGCCTTCAGGACGGTTGATCCTTCTGGAACTTGTACTGCCCGACCATCAATGCTGAGTTTGATTTTCTTCATAATAGATTTCACCTCTTCAACATATTATGAAGACTGATTGGTAAAGGTTTGGAAGCATTCCTGCCGGAGTCATCTTTGCCTTTCCCTAACAGATACGGACAGCATGGAACTTGCACGCCTCGTAGCAAGCGCCGCATTTCGTGCACCTGTCCGGCTCAATCGAATGGGGCTTCTTCTTTTCGCCTGTGACCGCCCCGACAGAACACTTTTTAGAACAGACCCCGCATCCATTGCATGTCTCAGGATCGATCTCGTAATGAAATAGGGGTTTGCAGACACCCGCCTCGCACTTTTTCCCTAAGATATGGGCCTCGTATTCCGAACGAAAGTAACGCAGTGTTGTCTGCACCGGATTTGGGGCTGTCTGACCCAGGCCGCAGAGCGAACCTTTTTGCACGGTCTCGCTCACATCCTTCAGGATTTCCAGATCTTCGATGGCGCCTTTTCCTTCACAAATTTCATTGAGGATGTCGAGCATCTGCCGTGTGCCGAGACGGCAGGGAATGCACTTGCCACAGGACTCATCGGCAGTGAAGGAGAGAAAATATCTGGGAATATCGACCATGCAAGTCTCCTCATCCATCACCACCATTCCTCCGGAACCCATGATAGAGCCTGCGGCGGTCAGGGACTCGTAATCAACCGGAAGATCAAAAAGATCGGCAGGGATACATCCTCCGGATGGCCCTCCGGTCTGAACCGCCTTAACTTTCTTTCCTTTGGCCACACCTCCGCCAATCTCATCGATAATCTCTTTCAGACGGATTCCCATGGGAACCTCGATGAGGCCGGTCCGCTCCACCTTCCCGGCAAGCGCAAAGGTCTTCGTTCCCTTGCTCTTCTCCGTCCCGAAGCCTGCAAACCACTTGGCGCCCTGCGCCAGGATTGCGGAGACATTGCCAAGTGTCTCCACATTATTGATGTTGGTCGGATTTCCCCAAAGACCTTTGTTCGCCGGAAAAGGAGGCCTTGACTGCGGCATGCCCCTGCCACCGGCAATGGAAGCCATCAGCGCTGTCTCCTCACCGCAGACGAATGCGCCTGCTCCTTCCTTGATATGAATCTCAAAACCAAATCCACTTCCCTGGATATTCCGACCTAAAAGACCGTACTCCCTCATCTGCTTCAGGGCTGTCTCCAGCCGTTTAATGGCCAGCGGATATTCCGCACGGATATAGATGTAGCCCTCATTGCATCCGATAGCATAGGCACCGATCAGCATCCCTTCCAGAACCGAATGGGGGTCCCCTTCGAGGAGGGAGCGGTCCATAAAGGCGCCCGGGTCTCCTTCATCGGCATTGCAGATGATATACTTGGTCTGCCCCGGCGCATTGCTTGCGAACTCCCACTTCATTCCGGTTGGAAATCCCGCTCCTCCCCGTCCTCGCAGGCCGGAGTCTTTGATCTCCTGAATCACCTCTCCGGGATTCATCCGGAGAGCCCGCATCAGCCCGTTGTATCCGCCCCGGGCAATATAATGTTCGATATTCTCCGGGTCAATGATGCCGCAATTTCGAAGCGCAATTCGAACCTGAGGCTTGATCATGGGGAGGTCTTCGAAGCGCGGAATCCCATCTACGGGCCCCTCACCCGTGAAACAGACAGCCCACTCAGTTTTGGGGTCGCCATCTCTAAGGTAAGAGAGGAGAATTTCCTCCGTCCTTTTGGCCGTGAGATTTCCGTAATAGATGAAAGGTCCTCCGGGTTTCCGGACAGCCATGATCGGCTCCAGGTAGCATGTGCCAATACATCCCACCTGCAGGATGCGACCCAGGAGGTTCATCTGTTTAAGCGTCTGTTTGGCTGCCGCAAAAACCTCATCCGCCCCCGCGGCTTTGCCGCAGGTTCCCATTCCGATCTGGATGAGGGGTTGCTTAAGGTTCTCAAGGGCCTTCCAGTTTTTCTCAGCCCGCTCTTTGAGCGATGAAAAGTCCATGGTCCACCTCAATCTCCCTCTTCTCGGTTCATCTGAATGATTACACCGAATAGAAATGTATTGAAAATCTGTGTAATCATATTTGGGAATCTATGTAATCAAGAGAGCGAAAGGTTCTTAATGTTCGCCTCTTCTCTGACTCGAATCTCATCGAGAAGTTTCAATGCCCTGGATCGATTCAGGCTTCCGTAGACCGAATCGTTGATGACCATGACCGGCGCGAGAGCGCAGGAGCCAAAGCAGGCAACGGTCTCAATCGTAAACAGTCCATCCGGCGTCATCTGTCCGGGCGCTACCTGAAGATATTCCTCGATCGTGTCCAGAAGCCGGTCTGACCCCTTCACATGGCAGGCCGTCCCGCGACAGACCCGGATGATGTATTTCCCAGCGGGTTGAAACCGGAACTGAGCATAGAAGGTGGCTGTCCCGTAAACCCTTGCCGTTGATAGTCCGGTCAGGCGGGCGATTTCAAGAAGGGCCTGCTCGGGCAAAAAGCCCAGCATTCTCTGAACCCTCTGAAGCATGGGAATAAGTTCATTAGCCATTCCTTTAAATTCTTTCCGCATCTCATTAAAGAGGTCCTCTACCTCCGGCATACCCTCGACTGATTGTTCCTGATAGATGGCCTGTTCCATATGGTTCTTCCTTTCTTAGGATGAATCTTTTGAACCCGTTACTCAGAGAAACAGAGATCCGTTTTTCATGACAGAGCATCACACTCAAACAATATCCTTTGGGTAAGGGTTACAGTTACGTTTGTTTAAAAGCATTAGATACGGTAGCCGTAACCTTCTATTAACGATACGGGCCACATCACCCTTACCGTCAGGCTTTTATTTTCCGTGCCATTACCAGGCTTCTCGCTCCAGACGTTTGTAGATGAACATGAGCTGTTCTTCGGTGAGTTCACCTACATTCTTCCGGATCCATTCCAGATCTCCGGACAGAATGGCGGCCTTGGCTTTGCGAGTAAGCCGGTACTCTTTCAGCGCCTCGGAGCCGTTCTCCATCAACTCAAGCCAGAACTCCCCATTCTGATAAGCTCTCTCCAGAACCCGGGTGACCTCTTCCTTCTGGATCAGTCTTTCCTTCTGCGTCTCGACAATGAGCTCTTCCATGGATTCCTTCTCTTTCTCTTTCAGCGCACTCTTTACAGCCGTCTTAAATTCATCTTCCGTAAAGGGTTTGCGCAGATAGTCCGAGACTCCCATCCTGACGGCTTGGACTGCCGAAGAAACAGAGGGATACCCTGTGATGATGACCACATTTGTTTTAGGCCGTTTCTCTCGTACTTGCTGAATCACATCCATGCCATCCATGTCGGGCAACCGAAGGTCAGCCACCAAAAGGTCGAACTCACTTGCCCTGAACTTATCCAGGGCTCTCTGTCCCGTGTCTGCCAGATCCACATCATAGCCTTCTTCACGCATCACCATCTCAAGTCCTCTGGCTATATTCATTTCATCTTCCATCAGGAGGACATGGGGCCGATAGGCAGATTCACTTCTTATGGTTTCTTGGATTGCGTTCATGATCTTTACCTCCTTTCTTCTGTTGTCACCCTATATTCAGCAAGATAGATGCCAATGATGACAGTAGGGCGTACCGAGGAGATTGTTGAATAACTTTAATGGGTTAAAATAAGGGACCCTATCCGAAAAAAAGGTCTCTTGGTGTCAAATCGTATATAAGCTTATAGATGTAGAAATAAAAAAACAGCGTTTTTTTAGTTGCATTAAACAGTTATGGGCGTATAATGGAATATACACGGGATCTGTTTATGGATAAAAAAATAGAGTTCGAAACGCTTTATAATATTCTTCGGGAGATCAGCACATCGCTCCATTCCGGCGCTCATATCGAGGACGTGCTGGACACCATTGTAAAGAAATCTGCCGAGATGCTAAATGCGAGAGGCGCTCTTGTCCGGATTTTAAACTCAGAAACTCGCCAGCTGGAGTTGGGGGCTGCCTATGGCCTGAGCGACCAATATGTTTCTAAGGGACCGATACCCAGCGAAGAGATTATTACGGATCTCTGCCGGCAGAATAGAATCATCACGATCCATGATATTTTGAATGACCCCCGGGTCCAATACCCCAAGGAGGCCTGGACAGAAGGAATACGGATGATGATTGATGCGCCCATCACTTATAAGGATGATGTCTTAGGTATCCTTCGAATCTATTTCGACGAGCCGAGGGAATTTTCCGATGAAGAGCTTCATTACATTATCCTCATTGCAGAACGAGGGGCTTCCGTCATCCAGAAGGCACAGCTCATTGAGATGCAGGAATCCCGATACGATCAGTTGGCCCTTCAGACAGAAAAATTATCAGCCCTGGGCCGGATGGCCGCCGGAATCGCCCATGAAATCAACAATCCCCTTGCCGGCATTTTGCTCTTCAGCTCAAATCTCCTTAAAAAGGCTCCGCAGGAGGGAACCTTCAGAGAAGGGCTTGAAATTATCATGCAGGAGACCCTGCGCTGCAAGGCCATCATCCAGGAGCTCTTGGAATTCTCCCGGCCAAGTGAGCCCAAAGCGTTCCTGACCAATGTAAACAAGGTGATTGTGAAAGCGCTCCACCTCCTCGAAAATGAGTTCCGGCTTCAGCGTATCCGGCTGGAAATGGACCTGTCGAAGCAATTGCCGGATGTCCTGATCGATGAGAACCAGATTGAGCAAATTTTGGTCAACCTGTTGCTCAACGCCATACAGGCCATCGAAGACCAGGGAACCGTGGCTGTTCGAAGTTATGTCAGCTCTGATCGGAAGTGTGTTGCAATCGATATCTCTGACACAGGATGCGGGATTCCTCCGGAGAATATGTCCAAGATCTTTGAACCCTTCTTCTCCTCAAAGGCAAAGGGCACCGGCCTTGGCCTGGCCGTCACCTATGGGATCGTTCAAAAACATGGAGGGCATGTTTATGCCTTTAGCCAGCCCAAACAGGGCTCCCGTTTTATTGTAGAGTTGCCTATTGCTTCAGGACTCCATCAGGAAGAAATGAAAGGGTAGATATGAAACCCGTAAAAATTCTGGTCATTGATGATGAACCTGTCGTTTGCAAAGGATGCCGCCTGGCGCTTACGGATGAAAACCATATCGTCGAAATTTGCATGACAGGCAGGGAGGGGATGAGCCTGATCGAGGAAGGGGACTATGATCTGGTCCTGCTCGACATGAAACTGCCTGACATCGAGGGCATGGAGATTCTCAGGAGCATCCACAAAACGAAACAGGATCTTCTTGTGATCGTCATGACAGGTTATTCCACGGTTCAAAACGCTGTGGAAGCGATGAAATTAGGCGCCTTCGATTACTTGCCCAAACCTTTTACCGACGAAGAATTAATCCTGACGGTAAAAAGGGCCATTGAAAAGAAACGGTTGGTGGAAGAGAACCTTTTACTCCGGAAGGAGCTCTTCAACCGGTTTAGCTTTGAAAATATTATCGGAGAGAGTCCCATAATCCTTTCCATTTTCGAACAGATCGAAAAGGTCGCTCCAACCGATAGCACGGTGCTGCTGTATGGAGAAAGCGGCACGGGCAAAGAACTCTTTGCAGGAGCCATTCATGCCCGCAGCCAGAGGGCTCATCGTCAATTTATTGCCGTCGATTGCTCGACCCTCTCTCCCAGTCTTCTCGAAAGCGAACTTTTTGGCCATGTCAGGGGAGCCTTCACCGGCGCCATTCGGGACAAAGAGGGTATATTCGGTGTGGCCAACGGCGGAACCCTGTTTATGGATGATGTGACCAATCTGAGTCTTGAGATTCAGGGAAAGCTCCTTCGGGTTCTCGAAATCGGTGAATACAAACCCGTGGGAGCGAGCCACATTCAAAAGACCGATGTGCGAATCATTGCGGCCACGAACAGGGATCTGAAGGCGATGGTTGAAGAAGGACAGTTCAGGGAAGACCTCTTTTACCGTTTGAATGTCTTTCCCATCTACCTTCCTCCCCTTCGGGAGAGGAAAGAGGATATCCCCAGGCTCGCATACCACTTCCTCAGACATTTTTGCAAGAAAACGGGGAAGCGGATCGAAGGGTTCTCTGACGAGGCGTTGGAGAGCCTGATCCATTATGATTGGCCTGGCAATGTCCGGCAGCTAAAGAATGTGGTGGAGCGCCTCGTCATCATGGCCGACGACACCAAGCTCGACCTGTTCCACCTGCTCGAGCAGCTTCAGACGAAACGATCCTGGGACAGTCATCCGATCCCGGGGACCCTGAAAGAACTCAATGCTGCGAAGAAGCATCTTCTTGAAGAGACCTTCGGACAAATTCAAAAAGCCTTTCTCATCAATGCCCTCCGGGCATCGAACGGAAACATCACCCATGCGGCCGAAAGGGTGGGCATGCAGCGGCCCAATTTTTGCGCCCTCCTCAAAAAACACCGCATTTCACCAGAACGTAATAAAAACGAAAAAGAAAATTAGAGACACTTTCCTATAAACCCAGTAATTTTGAACTGGATTCCCACTCAGATATTTTTTCCCTCTTGCCAATGAAAGACTTCTCGTTCACAGATCCTGCAGAAATGAGCGGATTTCTGGTCAATATCTTCAACGTAGGTGGAAGTGTTCATTACACACTTTAAGGTGAAACAGTGAATGAGACCAAAGGTGTGTCCTAATTCGTGGATGCCCTCTTTCAAAAGACGATTTTTAAACAGGTCTTTGTTCTCAGGGAGGCCATAGAATGGATTATGAAGTCGATGCGCAGAAACGATGGCTCCTTTCCCTTCCAGCTGGGCCTCGCCAAAGAGAAAGGTAAAGATGGGGATAAACAGATCCAGTTCCGTTACTCCTATGATCTTCAACGCTTCCGGAGGAGCGTCATTGATTAACTGAAGCAGGAGCCCACTGGAGTGATACTGGTTTCGGGTTGGGTCATACACTGAGGAAAGATCGAACCGTTGACGCCGGATTCTGGTCTCGATTTTGAAGGTCTGAAAAAGGCTCTGTTTGAGAAATAAAAGGAGTGGTTTCTCTATGTCACCAATGGGCACGATATCGATATAGGACATGAGTGGGTAGACTATTTCTGTAAATTAAATTTTTTGATTTTGTTGTAAAGGGTGACCCTGTCTATTTTTAATATTTCGGCAGACTTAGAAATGTTCCAGCTGTTTTTCTCCAATATTCTTTGAATATGGACTCTTTCCAAATCCTCCAGGGAATCTGCCTCCAGGGTGGTTGGCTTGACCAGGTGGGGGAGATTCATATCTTCTTTCTCAATTCTACTTTTCTTTCCCACCACCACCAGGGCTCTCTCGATGGAGTTCCTTAACTCCCTGATATTTCCCGGCCAATCATACTCTGTCAATATCTTCATCGCCTCGGGAGAGATATCGGTAACTTTTTTATTCATCGATTGGGCATACTTCTTGAGAAAATAGTGAGCGAGCTGAGGGATATCCGCTGGCCTTTCCCGAAGGGGTGGAATGTGAATGGAAAAGACATTTAACCGGTAATAGAAGTCTTCCCGAAAGTTTTTCTCCGCCACTTCTTTTTCAAGATCGGTATTCGTGGCAGCAATCACCCGGAAATCTACGTTGATGATTTTATTGCTTCCCAGGGGGGCAAACTGCTTGGTCTCAATGACCCGTAGAAGATCCATCTGCATCTTGGGAGGAATATTTCCAATTTCGTCAAAGAAGATCGTGCCCCCGTTGGCCATCTCCAGCTTTCCCTTTCGTTTATATTGGGCTCCGGTAAAAGCGCCCTTTTCATGGCCGAAGAGCTCACTCTCTAAAATGCCCTCGGCAAGGGATCCGCAGTTGATGGAGATGATGGGAAAATATCTCCGGTTGCTCTTCCCGTGGATGGCTTGAGCAACCAGCTCTTTACCCGTTCCGCTTTCTCCCCGAATCAATACCGTCGCGTCGGTCTGGGCCACAACGTCTATCATCTCCTGAATTTTTTTAATCTGGGGGCTTTCTCCCACGATCTCATCCTGCAGGGAAAGCTCTTCCACCTTTTGCTTAAGCTGAATGTTCTCAGCGACCAGCCTCCTCTGGTTGATGGCATTACGAATCAAAATCGACAGCTTATCCGGATCGATGGGTTTCGAAATATAATCGAACGCCCCGTCTTTCATGGCCTCCACTGCCGTGTCCACGGTGGCATAGGCCGTGATAATGATCACGGCAATCGTCTTATCAATCTTCTTAATATGTTTCTGAAGTTCTATGCCGTCCATTCCGGGCATCTTAATATCCAGCAGAACAATGTCCCACTGGCTTTCCTGAAGTTTTTTCAATGCCTCCATGGCATTTGCGCCGGTATCTACCCGGTACCCTTCAACCTTAAACCAGTTATATAATGAATCTCTGACCGAAAACTCGTCATCAACGATTAAAATCCCGATGCTCTGGCTATCCATCTCCTCCTCCATCCTGGGATTGAAGGCCGATGCTATCCCGATTCAATCCCACTTGAACGTTAACGGGCTTTCTGGGCAGGGTGATCGTAAAGGTCGTTCCCTTCTTCAGTTCGGATTCCACTTCGATCTTTCCCCCATGTTGCTGAATAATCCTGTAGACGACCGCCAAACCCAATCCGGTCGATTCTTTGGTGGAAAAGAAGGGCTCAAAAATATTGGGAAGGGTCTCCCCTGGAATTCCGCAACCGGTGTCAGAAATAACGATCCGGACATGATGATGGTCTAAGCTTTTCGTTTTGACAATTAATTTTCCACCTTTGGACATCGCCTCGATGGCATTCATAAACAGAGCCACAAATATATGCTGGATCCCGCTGGCGTCACAATAAAGGGTGTCTTTGTCCTCTGTCAATTCCTGGATAAGTTCCAGCTCTTTTATTTCCATATTATGCTTCACCAGCGCGATGCTGTTCTGAATGATTTTATGAAGACTCTCGTCCATCCATTTCCCAAAGTCTTTCTTGGCAAAAATCAAAAGGTTCTTAACGATTTCGCCGCACCGTTTCGTCTCATCTTTGATTACGGTCAAGTAATGGACGAGAGACTCCCCCTGAACAAAAGAAGCAGGATTCTGAATGATCTTGAGGCATAGGCTTGCATAAGTGAGAATGCCCGACAGAGGATTATTGATTTCATGGGCGACCACGGCAGAAAGTTTTCCCAGAGAGGATATCTTTTCCATCAAGACAATATTGGCTTGAATCTTCTGAAGCTCTTTGCTCTTTTCTTCGACCTTTTTTTCCAGGGTGGAGGCCCACTCCTGGTTTGATTCATTGGCGGCCTTCAGCTCTTTGGTCATCTGGTTAAACGATCGGGCCAATCCTCCCATCTCGTCTTTAGAATCAAAATCGATGACATGGTCAAGGTTCAAATTAGCCACTTCCCGGGTTCCCCTGGAAAGCTTTCGGATGGGGATATGAACCAGACGGATGATGAATCCCGCAAATAGCAAGGCCGTTAGCACAATCATCACACTGGAAAATAGAATCATCTGTTTCTTGATCTTAGCGTTCTCCTCATCCACAGCCTTCAAGGACAATTTCACATCTAACAGGCCGAGAAGCTTGTCTTTGGGCGAATGGTCATGACACTCGGTCGTATTATAACATGAGGGTTCGTTCTCGATAGGGTTGATGAGGCCCAACACCCGGTGTCCCTGCGGGGAGGTAAAAACTCTGATTCTATTTTGGGTGCTCAGGCGCTCCAGCGGGGGGACATTTTTATGACAGACGAAACATTGCTCCGCATCAATGTCCACAGTGGTGCCGACCTCTGTTAAGTTGTCTGAAAAGGCGATTCCGCCGGGTTTATTATAAATTCGGACCCCCTCCACGCCCTCTTCCTCCCCGATGGCCGCAATGATGTTGTAGAGATGCTCTCTATCATTTTTCAACATGCTGTATCGGGTGGAGCTTTTGATCAGGTCGCTGGCTTGAATGGCGTGGTTGATGACGCTTTCATTAAGATGTTTGGTGTAGGAGGTGATGTTAAAATACATGATTCCGGAAAAAGAGACTATTAATAGGATGGCCAGAAGGACGTAAAGCTTAAAGCTCAAGCTCCGAAAGCTCATACTCCTGATAAGGGGCAATATTATTTTTAAGAAGATTCTTTGCGCCAGGTCTTTCATCTCTTCATTCTCTGAATGGCCCTCGGGGGCCGGCTTAATCCCCCAGGAAGGAAACGATCCATACTCTTTCTATCACAATTTTGGGTAGGCATCAATGGAAAAAAGGTTGGAACGGTAACCCCTCAGTTATTGGGTGTTACTTAACCTGAAAGGATCGGGAGGTGGTTGATCAAAGGAAGTGATGGGGGCGCCTATCCGAGATTCAATTTTGGGTTCGAATGACTTCTATGCCGAAAGGTGAGGAAGTTTTCCTCTCCTTTCCGCAGAAAGGCGCTGACCAGCCGCGCATATTGGTCCGGGCCAATTAACTTTTTTATCTCTCTGAGTTTTATCCCTCCATCCTGCATGGTCAGGCCAAGCATTCCCTCGCCATGAGGCCGCTCTGTCATAACATGCTCTTTAAACCGTTCCCATTCCTTCCGGTACCAGGAAAGGGCCGCCTCTCCAAAGAAGAAGTTTTTTTGGTCTTCTTGAAGATGTTTGGGTTTGAGGGTCAGCAAAAACCCATCTCCCAGAGGATCTCGGCTGACCAGTTCGGGGCGGTCTTTCAGCTCTTGATTGACGGAAAGGATGAATCCGCTGATCGGGGAAACAATGTCCAGAATGCCCTCCTCCTGAATGATCGAGCAAAGCTTTTTCCCATGGATGCTCCGTCTTCCGGCTAGGGGAAGCACGACGACATTGACCTTTCCTATCATGCCCGCCAAGAAATCGTCAATGCCCACACGGACTTCATTAGCCTTTTCCACCTTCATCCAGGTATGTCCGGGGTGATAAAACAGGGATTCTTTGATGTTTAAATGAGAAAGGTCTTTCCCTGGCCCCCCCTTCTCTTCTTCTTCCTTTTCCAGAGGAGGAGTCGGGCCTGCGTCTCCGGCTCTACGATGTTTCGCTTCCGGAGAGGCTGTTGAATCAAATGAGGGAGTCGAGGAGAGATTTCTGAGTTCCCAATCCAGGGGACATTTCTCGCACTGGAGATCATATTTACAGAGCTTATAAGAGAGGAGGCCAGCGGTCATCCAGACACACTTCAGTTCTTTCTTCGAAATGAGCTGGTAGCTTTCCTCTTTTCGATAGCCGCTCATTTTATTGTCCATCCCCTTATCCTCACAAAGCATCTTGGCCATTTTCCTGACGCATCAAAGAGTTGAGTGAAAACCCCATCCTCCTATGTTCCCTTGATAACGCATGTGGAAAATCCTTTCCGTCGCTCCTTCCTCGTTCTCAACCTTCGGTAATCAGGAAATAGTCCTTTACGATCTCATCCCATTTTTCCCGATCGAGATTTCTTGCCATGCCGTCAACTAACAAACCGCCATCCTGATAGACCAGGCCAAGATTGTAATTCATCCTTGACAGGAGATTCTCTCTCACCTCTTCCATCCATTTCTTCGCCAGGGTTCCTTGAAGCAGCTGCCTTTTATTGACTGAAAATCGTGGCGCTTCCACTTTCATCAGCCAACTGTCGTAAGGATCTTGATTTATGTTTTGAGGCGATCGAATCAGCTCTTCATTGATGTCGATAATCTTTCCATCCACAGGGGAAAGCATATCAATCGCTTTTGAATCGACTTTCAACGTCCATCCCTTATCCCCCTGACGGATCGTTGAGCCAAGGGCTGGCATTTGAATCGCCTGGATCTGTCCTACGAGTTTCTGGGCAAAATCGTTCATGCCAACCTTCACCAATTGGTTGCCCTCCTGGACGGCCCAACTGTGTCCGGGGTGGTAATAGACCTTCTCCGGAAGCTGAAACCATTCACTAATGGCAGGGACGATCCTCTCTGCCGCCTCAAAGACCGCCCTTGCAGGCCTGTTCAAAAGCCTCCAGAAAGGGATGAAGAGGAGCAGAAAACCGATCACCAACAAGTATTCAATATGTTTCGTGGCAAAGATGTCTACATAGCTGAAGCCTTCCATTGAGGAACCTCCTTTCTGAGGGTGGTAGCCTTCTCATGACTTTCTTCTTCGAGGGCCCATTCGGGCGATTTCCGTAACACCGGCATCCGGTTGACAACCCATCTGAAGACCCACACTTCAATCAATATGATCGTCAGGGTAATCACAATCTCCATCCATGAGGGAATATATCTCTGGCTCAACGGCACGTACCACTTATAGGCGATGACGGAGATATTGAGCCGGTTGATGATGATTCCGAGCATTGAAAGGATGGCCGCTATCCGGATGATTGAAAAATTTTCGTACCGGACTCCCCGCAAGAACATAAAGCAGGGAAGGAGGACAAAACCTAATATCTCGGCAAGGTACCAGTAACCCATGGGGCTGGCCAGAAGCCCCCATTGTTTGCCATGGATGAGGATCAGTATCTTCATGAAGAAATAGACGAACATCGCTCCTGCACAGGCTTTCCCCAGACCTAACGTGATCTTATTAAACGATGCGTGATCTTCGTGGGTTAACTGATTCCCGAAAACTTTATGGCTGATGGTCCCTTCAAAAATCACCATCGAAAGTCCGGCGAAGATGCTGGAGGTGAAGAAGAGCACGGGAATAAACTCGGTGTACCAGAGGGGATGAATCTTATCCTTCGCCATTAAAAAGAGCGCTCCCAGACCGGATTGATGGAGGGTGGAAAGGGCGATGCCGAAGATCACCGCTCCAACGGTCAGGGAACCGACGATTTTCCTGATTCTTCTGAACCCGAGCCATTCGGCAACCGCAGGTGAGAATTCGATAAACAGGGAAATCATATAGAGCAGAAAGTGCCAGGAAACAAGGAAGAGCACCGAATTCACTCCGAATTTATTTCCCAGGACGGGGTTCACAATGTTCCACCAGCGGCCAAGGTCCAGCAAGATGGCGCCGGCATAAAAGACGTAGGCGAGGAAGCCATTGAGGACGGTTGCCCTGATCACCGGGTGGTACTTTTCCTCGCGGAGGATATACACGACGAAGGTAAGAATATAAGCGCCTCCGGCAAAGGCAACCCCGACCATCACGTCAAATCCGATCCAGATCCCCCAGGGAAATTCCTGGGAAAGGTTGGTGACGGCGCCCAGCCCCTTGACCAAACGGTAGACAATCAGAACAACGCCCACGAGGATGATCGGGAGAGAGATGACATTAAAGGGGGTCAAGAGCTTCCCTTTCGGTTTCAGCTCACTGCGGATAAAGGCAAAAAAATCTTTAAGGTTCTTTATTTCTCCTGCTGCAGCGATTTCCTTCATCGTTTTTCCCCTCCTTTTCTTCTCGCATCCTCTTCCCTTTTGGTCAGGGTGTTTATTCCGATCAGGAAAGCAGGCCAGAGCAGAAGGACAATGGGAACGGAATAGAGAAACCCTTTGCTATACTCCGGGTAGGCAATGGTCCCCAGATCCGTTCTGAAACCAATCTTCTCAAAGGGAACCTTGGAGATATAAAGGTATCCTGTCCCTCCGACCTCATGCTCTCCGTAAATGTGGGTGATATATTCTCCGGGTTTCTGATAAATTCTCCGGTTGGCCTCCTCGATCAATTGTTTCCTGGGGCCAAAGATCAGCGCGTTTTCCGGACAGTTCTCCACACAGGCTGGCTTCTCTCCTTTTTCAAGTTTATCCCAGCACATGGTGCACTTCATAATCTTTGGATTGGCGCTGTGATATTCAAACTTTGGAATATCAAAGGGGCAGGAGGGCATGCAGTACCGGCAACCCATACAATTTTTTTCCCAGGTCACAGGCCCTTCTTTTCTTTTCTCCATGGCTTTGACCAAACAGGCGGCCACACAACCGGGCTGGTTACAGTGCATGCACTGTCTCTTTACGAAGACCTCGCCCTGATCCGTTTGATAGCGATTGATGACCATCAGTTGGGTCACGGTTGGCTGGCGTTCTTTTTGAAATACCGAATCATCGGCGATATCCGGGACAGGCAGATGATTGGCCTCGGCACAGGCCGCCTCACACGAACGGCAGCCGACGCATTTGGCCGTATCAACCAGGATCCCTAAAAATTCTTTGGGGGGAACGGTGGCTTCTGCTTTGAACTTCCCCGGGGTGACAATGCTTCCCGAGGCCACCCCCACCAGTCCTCCGCCAACGACTCCTCCACCTAACACTTTAAGAAAGCTTCTTCTGTTAATCCCCATTTGCCCCTCCTCATTTTTCTTTCTTCAGCGATATGGGTTTGTCTGCCTCTTTCAGTCAGGGCCTTGATTCCGATACAGCTAACGATGGTCAGCACGACGAAGATAGGCACCATATGGATCACTCTCCTTTCACGGTTACTCCGGAGAAGAATGGAATAGCTCGGTCACCAAAACCTTCCACAACCTCTCCTCCAAGATGCCACCTGCTCCCTTGACCACTTCTCCTCCATCACCATAGACCACCCCTAATGATTGGTGATTGAAAGAGGAGCTCAGCTTGGCCTTAAGCCGGTCGAAGTGCACTTGGAACTGAAAAGAGTCCATCAATTCAGGCATCTCTTCGCTGAAAGCTTTAGGCTGAATCTTCAGAATCCATCCTTTCTCATAGGGAGAAAGGTTTGCGATAGAAGGGTCTTTAATCAGTTTCTCATTTAACTCCACGACCGTCCCACCTAAAGGAGCCAATTGGCTCAATTTCCGTTTACCCTGACGAAGTTTCCAGGCCGTCTCTCCTTGTTTTAATTGGCTGCCTACTGAGGGAACCTCGATATCTTCAATGTCACCCATCACCTGTTGGGTAAAATCGTCAAGACCTACCCTCACTCTTTTGTCCTCATCCAGTTTTGCCCAGGCGTGCCCATAGTGATAATAGACCTCTTTGGGAAACTGGAGCGCCCTTCCAAAAGCAGGCACGGCTGCTACTGGAGCAAGCCTCATCTGACCCATCTGCAACACCGCCCTGGGGACTTCTCGCTTGTTTACCACATGGCGTACAATTGCCCCTGCCAGAATCAAACCGAAGAATGTAAAAGCCACTAAGATAACAACCATTCTTCATCCCTCCTTTCTTTATTCATCCTTTCAGGCCCTCAGACCTTCAGGCATCATGATTGACGGGGAAATGATCATCCACTCCCTCTCCGGCTTAACCCTGGTGACTTCTCTCTTTTGAGACGGATGGTGAATGATGGCTTTTGCTAAAATCGCAACCACGAATGTTAGGACAACTAAGATGGTAACCATTTTGCTCACCTCACTTTCTTGTTCTCAGGTCTTTTAATTTCTTCTGCTTTCGCTTATTACTAAGATCAAGAAACGAGCCATGTTTGAAAGTATTTTTAAAAATAATTTAATTGTCTTTAATTACAATAAGTTAAAGGCTTATTGGAGGGGGATAATGGGAGTTGGTACTTAAGGAAAAAGCCTTGAGATGCTGAATTTTTCTACACTGCTTTTTAAGGAACGTATCTTAAGTGCTTAATATTTATACAAGTTTTGCTGTTGAAAAAATTTACAGTATTGTGTTTACATTTTCAACATTCTTGTGCTATTTTTTTAGTTTTTTGAAAGGGTACGGAGTTACCCTAAGTTTATTGATACCAATAGCCATGTAGCTCCTCATCCTCTTCCATTATATTCATCAACCTCTCCGAAAGCACGTACAGGAAAAGAGGCGCCCCGGACAATCCGAAGGGGAACGGCATAGAATTTAAAACCGATTTGAGGAAGGGCCGATAGATTGCAGAGATGTTCAACGATGAGGATACCCGAAGAAAGAAGCCGGGTGTGGACGGGTCGGGATGAATCCTTGGTATCATCCACATTCCAGAAATCAACTCCCACGAGAACTGGTTTTGATCGGATTAAAAGATTGATCAACTCTTTTGAAAGATATGGGCCGGGCTCCCAGTAGCTTTCCGTTCCCCATCTCTTATCCCATCCCGTTCGGATGAGGACTGCCTTTCCCTTCCATTCGGATTCATTTGTTTCAATGCTGATCGAACGGTTTGACGAGATCGCCCCATCGAAAACGATTCCGGGAATTCCCGCAACCCTTTCGAGGGGAATTTGACTGAGGTCTGTTTGATCAGGAAAGCGGTGGAATGGGCTATCCAGATAAGTCCCGACATTGCAGACCATCTCCACTTTCCCGAGATAAAATTCCGCCTGACCTTCATAACGGGATCGTGACTCTTGATGGTCAAGAAAAGCATTGATCTTAGGCCGAGGTAGACCGGGATGGGCCGTCATGCCATCTTCAAGAATATGGTTGAGTTCAATGAACCTTTTCATGGTTTTATCCATCATGATCTCCTACCCCCCCTCTATCTCCCCCCACCAGAAGAGATAAGTTGAGGCAATCTATCACAATTAAACTTGAAATTCAAATTAGACCCATCTCTTGACCCCCTCTCCCCACATCTATTTGACAGGGAAATTGAAAATCTGTTAATTTCAATTTGCTTATAAGTCTTTTAATAAGGAGGCAATCGATATGAAAAAAGAGGACAAGAAAGAATTGAGCAGAAGGGAATTTTTAAAGGGAACGGTCATTGGAACGGCAGCGCTGGGTATGGGCACCTTTGCGGGAAAGACGGTCTTTGCCCAGGCAAAGGCCCCCCTCAAGATTGGGGTTGCCATCTCGCTGACCGGGGCATGGGCCCGCGAGGGAGAATTGGAAGTCGGCGGGTATAAACTCTGGGGGAAGGTCATCAATGAGAGGGGCTGCACCTTTGGAGAGGTGGAGAAATTGGGATGCCCGGGACCAGGACTTCTTGGAAGACAGGTGGAGTTCGTCGTCTACGATGACAAGAGCGATCCCAGCGAGGCGATTAAACTGATTCGAAAGCTGGTTGTCTCTGACAAGGTCGATCTGATCCTGGGCCCCTATGGGAGTGCGGTTTCCAATGCCATCGCCCCATTGGCAGAAGACTATAAAATACCCATCATCACACCTTTAGCCAACGCACCGGTCATCTGGGAAGGAAAAAAGAGGGAGTGGTTTGTTGGAATTTTACCTCCGGCCTGGAAGAATCTCTATGGATGCCTCATGCTCGGAAAAGAGAAAGGAGCAAAAACCGCAGCCTTCATCTATTCCGATACAGCCTTCCCCATCGGAGCAACCCGGCCTCTTGTGGTAAAGGCCAAAGAGATGGGAATGCAGGTCGTGCTCGATGAGGCTTATCCCAAAGAGACGGCAGATTGGGAACCCATGATGTCGAAGGCATGGTCGCAGAAGCCTGACCTGATCATCGGAGGAGGATACCTCCCCGATTCGATCGGATTAGTGAAAGCGGCAAAGGCTGTCAACGCCACACCAAAAATGTTTGGGTTCCTGGTTGGACCTGCGATTGCCGACTTTACTAAATCGCTGAAAGGGGATGCCAATTATGTCACAGGAGAGACATTCTGGGAGCCCTTTGTTAAAACACCTGGAAACCTCGATTTTTACACCGCCTATCTGAAAGAGTATAAAAGCGAACCTTCCTACCATGCCGCAGCCGGTTTTGCCGCAGGACAGATCCTGGAGCGAGCGGTCAAGGAGGTGTCCAATATCGAGGACAAGAAGGCGCTGAGGGATAAGTTGTATTCAATCAAGACCACCACTATCTTCGGCGAATATGAAGTCAATCCTCTTGGCCATCCGGATTCGGGTTGGCAGGTGGGAAAAGCAACCAACCTCATCCAGTGGCAGAAGGCGGAAGGAAAGAGGCTTCTTCCCAATCAGGTGGCCATTGAAGGAATGGCGAAGCAGATCGTCTTTCCGTCAGTGGTAAAGACAGCCGATGTCATCTTTCCCTTTCCGGGATGGGGAAAATAACCAACTACACGGAATGTTGGAATATTGGAGTATTGGAATAATGGTAATACTTTAGCCCTTTGAAGCGGTTATCAGACGATCAGGTAATCAGGAAGTGGACATCAGGATATTGGGATATCAGGTCAAACCTAAAACTGTTATTCTTTATCTGAAGTCCTGGTACCCTGGTATTCTGCACCCTGATATCCTGGTCGCCTGATGCCCCTATTTTCCCGCACAAAAGTCATTGACCAGCTTCAAAGCGCTAAACTGCAACGAATAATGATATTTCTGCTATTAACCCAATATTCCATCAATCCAGCATTCCATTATTCCAGTAGAACTTCGCTATGACCAACTTCATCGAGATCCTCATCCGGGGAGTGATGCTGGGCTCCCTCTATGCCCTGGTCGGAATGGGCCTCACGCTGGTCTGGGGAGTCGTGGGAATTGTCAACATTGCCCACGGCGAGTTTGTCATGCTGGGCGCCTATTTAGCCTTCTGGTCTTTCAGCCTCCTTCACTTGAACCCTTTACTCTCAGTAGCCCTCGCCATCCCCGTCTTCTTCTTTGCCGGCACGATGATTCACCAACGGATCACCGAGAGATTGACGAAGGCGCCGGAGCTTTCCGCGCTGATTCTGACCTTTGGCATGTCGATCCTCATCTGGAATCTGGCGCAGTTCTTCTGGACCAATACCTACCGCTCCGTTTCTTATCTGACCGGTAGCTTTCCCTTTTTCGGATTGGTCTTTGCAAAGAGCAAGACCGTCTCCTTCTTTCTTGCAATCGGCATCACAGCGGCCCTTTTTACCTTTCTGAAATATTCCAGACTGGGAAAGGGGATCAGGGCCACTTCACAGAATCCGGAGGTGGCTCTGGTCTGCGGCATCAACACGATGAAGATGAGGGCCGTGACCTTTGGAATGGGGATTGCTCTGGCAGGGGCAGCCGGAGCCATCGTCAGCCTCCAGTGGGTCATCTTTCCCCAGATGGGCGCAAGTTATGTATCAAAGGCATTTGCCATTGTCGTGCTGGGCGGGTTGGGAAATATCCAGGGAGCCTTAGCAGGAGGTCTGATCATCGGAGTGCTTGAGAGTTTGGTGACTCAATATTGGAGCGCCAAGATGGCGCAGATCATCCCTTCGATGACCATCCTTCTCATCCTCCTGCTCAGACCGACAGGACTGTTTAAGAGATAAGAGAAAGCGTTACTAAGGGGTCCATAATTGACAAGCCAAATTCTGTCGTTTGGTTAGCCATCACCGTTCACCCTGAGCCTGTCGAAGGGTGGGTCCTTCAGCCATTCATGCTTCGACAAGCTCAGCACGAACGGCTGGGGTTCAGCCTCGGTGTTTATACAATTATTGACTGATTAGTAAGAGGTGAAGGTAAAGATGCCCGTTTCGTTAAGGGGTAACGTTGTACCGCAGATAACTCTTAAGAGAACCAACGTTTGTCGTTGTCGAAACTCGTATCGAGGCTCGTCTGATGATACTGGATATCCGAGCTTCTAATTTCAAGCCTCTTGCTTCGATACGAGCGTCGTCACCCATAACCGTTTGACTATTTAACAAAACGGGCTTCGTTACCTTAACCGAAAGACCATTTCTCTTCTTCGGGAAGATATATCCATTATGAAGGATTTAATAGGAGGTCATAAAACCTGGTTAGGGATTGCCATCCTCATGGCTTTTCTCATCTCGATCCCTTTCTTTGCTTCGGACTACTGGATGACCCTCCTGGTCCTCATTCTCATCTACACCGTCTATGCCTCGGGATGGAATCTCTTCTCTGGATTGACCGGATATACCAATTTGGGTCTCGCCTGGTTCATCGGCGTAAGCGGATATGTAAGCAGTCTCCTTATCGCCGACCATAAATTCTTCTGGCTTTTCGCCTGGCCCATCGGAGCTCTCTTTGTCGGCATCGTCTCCATTGGAGTGGGGTACATTCTTCTCAGGATCAAAGGGGTCTATTTTGCCATCTCCATGGTGGCCCTGACCGAAGGGACAAGGGAACTCATTGGCACGGAATATCTCGAACCCATCACCCACGGAGGCAAAGGCGTTCCTTTTGTCGCAGGCATCAGCCTCTCCGCGCTCTACTGGTCAGTTCTTCTCCTGGCATTGATCACGGTCATCATCTGCTATAAGATTACTTCCTCCAAATTCGGCCTTCGACTCATCGCCATCCGGGAGGATGAACAGGCCGCTGAGACATTGGGGATTCATACCACCCGTGAAAAGATCATCGCCTTCGCCCTCAGCGCCTTTCTCACAGGGCTGGCAGGCGCAATTCATTTTACCTATCAGAACTATATTGATCCGTCATTCGGTTTCACCATCCACCTCACCCTCACTCCCATTGTGATGACCCTCTTCGGAGGGGTGGGAACGGTCTTTGGCCCCGCCATCGGGGCAACACTCTTTACCTTCATCCATGAGATCCTCTGGGCTGAATTGACCATTCTCTATATGGCGATCTTTGGGGCGATTCTCATCGCATTGATCTTATTTTTTCCCCAGGGCCTTCTGGGCTGGATGAAAGAGAAAGGGATCCTTCCGAGGATCAGAAAGATATAGATTCAGAAGGCAGTAGGCAGAAAGCAGAAGGCAGAAAAAAACAGTAAGATGACAAAAGAGCCCCTATTAAGAATCGATGATGTGGTGAAGAAATTCGGTGAGGTGGCCGCACTGGATCATTGTTCCTTTGATATTGAGCAAGGGTCAATCACCGGCCTGATCGGCCCCAACGGAGCGGGCAAGACAACCCTCTTCAATCTCATCACCGGAGTGCTTCAGCCCGACTCAGGACATGTCTTCTTTAAAGGTGAAGAGATTACAGGCAAGAAACCCTACGAGATTGCCCGAAAAGGTGTGGGTCGGACCTATCAGATCATCCGGATCTTTCCGAAGATGACCCTTCTCGAGAATCTCATCGTCGTGGGAAAGGGGAGGGAGAGAAAGGTGATGGAAAGGGCGATGGAGCTGCTCCATCTGGTCAGGCTTTCTGAAAAGAAGGATGACTATGCCTCTGACCTCTCCTTCGGCCAGCAGAAGCTCCTCTCCCTGGCACAGGTTTTAATGTTCGATGCGGAACTCATCCTCCTCGATGAACCTGCCGCCGGCATAAACCCAACGCTCCAGAATGAATTGATGGCATTGATTCACCGGTTGAACGAAGGGGGAAAAACCTTCATCATCGTCGAGCACGACATGAGTGTGATCATGAACCACTGTCAGAATGCGATTGCCCTCAACTACGGCCAGAAAATTGCTGAGGGAAGTTGCAGCCTTGTCCAGCAGGACGAAAGATTACTGGAACACTATTTCGGAAGATGACCAAACAAATTCCCTCTCCCTCGAGGCTATGTCGTAATTCCGTTCATGGTTCGAGAACCTCACCACGAACGGAATACTGCATATTAAAACTCAATCCATTAGCCGTTCGTCCTGAGCATGTCGAAGGGCGAATGGCTAATTACGACACAGTCTCCAATGGGAGAGGGTGAGGGTGAGGGTGGAAAGAAGAGAAGAAAAGATTTTAGTCATTGATGGCCTTGTCTCCGGCTATGGAAAGATGGAGATCCTCCACGGCATCTCCCTCTCGGTCAGAAGAGGTGAGATCGTCGGTTTGATTGGACCCAACGGAGCCGGGAAATCGACGGTCCTCAAGGCGGCCGCTGGTCTCTTAAAAGTCACCTCAGGGACAGTGATCTTTATGGATGAAGATGTTACCCATACTCCTCCCTATCAGATTGTGGAGAAAGGGATGGCTTTCAATCCGCAGGGCCGGGTCATCTTTCCTGATATGACCGTTCAGGAGCACCTTGATATGGGCGCCTGGACGATTAAGGATCGGCTGGAAAAAGAAAAATCTCTTGAACGAATTTATAATCTCTTCCCCTGGTTGATAGAGAGAAAGAAGAGAAAAGCCGCTCAAATGAGCGGAGGGGAGCAGCAGATGCTCTCACTGGCAAGGGCGATGATGATCCAGCCCAAACTCTTACTGCTCGACGAACCCTCTCTCGGGCTTTCGCCCAAATGGGTCAAGACCGTATTCGAGAAGATTGTGGAGATTAAAGAATCCGGGCTTCCCTGCCTCATCGTGGAGCAGAAGGCCGCTATGGTCCTGGGATATTCGGATTACGCTTATGTCCTGGAGATGGGAAATAACCGGTTTGAGGGAAGGGGCCAGAACCTCCTCCAGAACCCCGACGTCCGCCGCCTCTACTTAGGAGGGTAATACCCCTAAGAGGGAGAGAGGGAGAGGGGACGTAGGTTCTAAAACAACTTGACAAATGGAAGTGAAGGTCATAATCTTTCGGTATGCCGAGGCAATCGAGACTGGATGCTCCTGGGGCATTGCATCATGTGATGGGGCGGGGCATTGAGCGGACATACATATTCCGCATTGATCGAGACCGGGAAGATTTTCTTAACAGACTTGCAGGCTTATGTGCGGGTGGAGACCTCATTGTCTATGCGTGGTGTCTCCTTTCCAACCATTTTCATTTATTGGTTCGGACCGCTCGTCAGCCTATTTCCAGAAGCATGAAGAAGCTTCTGACCGGTTATGTGGTTAATTTTAATCTACGACATAAAAGAACGGGGCATCTCTTTCAGAACAGGTATAAATCGATTATCTGTGAAGAGGATCCTTATCTTTTGGAACTGACACGCTACATTCATTTAAATCCGCTGAGGGCAGGCATGGTGAGTGATCTGGAGGAATTGAACAATTATCAGTGGGCGGGTCATTCTGTCATTATGGGAAGGCTGGAGCGGAAGTGGCAGGATATCGATACCGTTCTTGGACATTTTGGTAGGGGAAGGAATGCGGTTGAGAAGTATGAGCAGTTTGTGAGAGAAGGGTTATCTCAGGGGAGGAGGCCCGAATTGGTGGGAGGCGGGTTGATCCGGAGCCTGGGGGGATGGTCCCAGGTGCTTTCTTTGAAAAGGAGGGATATCAAAGTTGCCTCGGATGAAAGGATTTTAGGAAGAGATAAATTTGTTCAAAGGCTGATTTCTGAAGCTGAGGAGAAAGTGAAGGAGACTCTTAGTCTCTAAGTCATAATATTCGTGCACGATCTGGCAGAACTTTTGGTTCAAACGATTGCAGGGTTTGCCAGTTGCGGTACGATAAAGAGCTCTTTGAGTTTAAGGGCAGTAACGATCACACGGCGGCCGATTTCCGTGAGGTAGTATTTGTAGGTTCGCCCGACACGTTTGACCAGGCCATGGACACGGAGGTTTTTGAGACGACGGGAGATCTGTCCAGGGGTAAAGTTGCGCAGATGATGTCGGAGATCTTTGTTTCTCAGTCCATTGATCGCATACTCTCCGCGGATGATAATTTCGCAGAGTTGCTGGTCATTCATGGCGAAGAAGTTGAATCCTTTGTATGTTCGTCCATGGAGCTCTTTGGGTTCCGTGACCTGATGAAGGAGTTTCCGGCCCGCTGAGGGATCATCAATCTCCGAGATAAAGGCAAGATAGCGTTTATTGGCGGAGATCAGCAGTAAGCGCAAATCGTTGAGGCTGTAGATGGACTTCTTGAGATTGGCCAGCTTGAAGATTTTCTGCCCGTTTTTCTGTTCCACCCAGCGGTGGTGCTTGAAAAAGGAGGGATCATTGACAGTGGTCTCGATGCGGAGAACAAGACCAAACTTGTCATACATCTTGATGGACACCGGCCCCATGTGATGCTTGATGCAGGTTCCTTCTATACGGGTGCTGAAGTTGTTGCCCAGTTCATCCTGATAATGACCGGTGAGCTTCCGTCCAAGGAATGTGGCGATCTTGTCGGGTTTCACGGTGTGTATGGCCGTTCTGGTGATGGCTTCATAGACGGCCCTCAGATCAGCCTGTCGTTTGAACACCACATCCGTGGCATACTCGACCTGCATGAGGCTCCAGTGATAGGTAATGTCCAGTTGTTTGATTACCGGGCAATAGAGCCCGGCATATTCATCAAGACGATGATGAAGTTTGGTAATATCCAGGCCGTCCGATAGCGTCTGAGCCTTTTCGAAATCTTCGATGTCCGTGAAGGCGTTATCAAGGAGATGAAAGGAGATGCCGTTTTGAGTGAGCTGATGGGCAAGCCTTTGATGGCCGTTGAAGTAAAACTGGAGACGGAAGGGACACCAGGTCGGCACCCGGACATAACAAAGCCCCAGTTCCTGGTCAATAAAGTAGAAATAGTAGTGCAGGCACTTTCCCGTGTCCGGTTTCAAGAAGGTTTTACCGGTTGTTTTGTTGTGCCACGGTTTATAGGATTGACATGCCTCCATGGCAGACAGAATATGAACAAGACCCGGATGGCTGCCACGGTGCTCCAGAGCTTTGGCAATGATGTCTTCCTTGCGGATATGGGTCTTACGGATGAACTCGATTTCAATCCCGTTCTCTTGAGCCAATCGTTCCGCATTGGCGCGAATGGCGTCGCGCAGGGGTTCTGCAAAACGAGGATAATCGAAGATGCGAATCTGATGGGCGTAGAGATAACCCGTCATCCCTTCTGCAAAGCAGAAACCGGGGAGAATCCCTTGGATGACGATTCGGTCATAGCAGGAAATGACCCCTCGAATCTTGTCGGCATATCGCTCAATAAGAGACATGGCAGCATACCTCTCAAAGTTGTATGTCGTCATACTGTAAACAAAATCGGCTGTCTTGCCAAGGATATTGTGCTGTCATGAACGCGGTCGTTTTAACCTGTTTGGTTCCGGCTATGCCGGGTTAGGTTGGAGCGGAAGGTGCCTGATTTAGTGACGTTGGCAAAGGGGGTTGTTGGGGGAGAGGGAGTGGAGGAAACAGAATTACGTTCGGGGATACGAAAGAGAAGAGTGGTGAGGGCAAGAAAACTGTTTTGTCAGTTGGCGGTTGGAAGGATGGGTTATCCTGGTGCTGAAGTTGCCCGTTTCCTTGGAGTGACAACTTCTGCGGTTAATCGGTTAGTTACCTCTGGGGAAGTATCAAATTTAACGAAATATATTAAGTTGTTTTAGAACCTACGTCCCTTCCGACGTCCCTTCCGACTGAATTCAGCCAATCGCCGTCTCCCAGCCGAGCATGCTGGTAGAACAGGAACACGTCACCGGGCTTCATTGCCCGTAGTACTTCTTGAATTTCTTGGTGGGTGACGTGTTCGTAACCATAAGTTTCGGGAGCAATCCCTGTGTCGGGATCTAAGAACACGATAAGTGGTTCGCTGTACTGCTTAATCCTGTTTGTGACATCGCCGAAGTGGTTTCTGAAAAAGTCCAGAAATCTCTGGAATCATTTTTTAAAATCTGCGTAATCAGAGAGCGAAATGTAGTTTTTCAGAGCTCTCCAAATATCTGTTTGGATATCCGCCATAAGGCAGAGGAGAGAAGCTGGGGATGATTAAAACTCAATTGCCTGTTGGCGGCTGTTAAATATTCGGGGTCCGGTTTCTCACTGTTTATGGGTCTCTACGAAAAAACACTTTATTTGTTGATGGGCGACCGGGGACTTCTTCTTGAATTCGGGGATGAAATCAGCCACGAAGTCAACGAGCGGGTCAGAAGGATGGCCCTTGCCATTGAGGCAGAGGCCATTGAAGGAATCATTGAGACCGTTCTCACTTACGGGTCTTTGCTCATCATCTACAATCCCCTGACCCTGCCGATCGACTCATTAAAGAAAAAGTTGCAAGAGATAGAGAAAGAACTGCAGGAGACTCCGTTTCCCGAGGCGAAATTGACACGAATTCCCGCGGTCTATGGAGGCGCTTATGGACCGGATTTGGAGGGTGTGGCCAAACATTGTGGCATCTCCACGGAGGAAGTGATTCGCCTCCATTGCAGCAAGCCCTATTTCATCTATATGATCGGTTTTATGCCGGGCTATCCCTACATGGGAGAACTTCCCGAAGCCTTAATCATGCCGCGGCTAAAAACACCGAGGCTTTCCGTTCCCAAAGGTTCTGTGGCGATTGCCCAGAAACAGACCGGTATCTATTCGATGGAGAGCCCCGGAGGCTGGCAGATCATCGGCCGGACTCCTGTCGAATTATTCAGCCCCGAGGGAAAACCTCCGGCCCTCCTTCAGATGGGAGACCTCGTGCAGTTTTATCCGATCAGTGAAGAAGAATTTAAGGAATGGCAAAATAGAAAAAATTGACTAAGTGGCTGCGTACAAATAACTTGAACAAGTGCATTTGCCAATGACCGTTCGTGGTGAGCCTTTCCTTCGACTTTGCTCAGGACATTCGGAAAAAAAACCGTTCGTCCTGAGGCTCTCGAAGGATGAACGGCGCCCTTCGACAGGCTCAGGGTGAACGGATTGGTTGTTCATGTTATTCATGCGCAGACTCCAAGGAGTTCCCAAGATCGAAAAGATTGCAGCCTTTGAAGTCATTGAACCTGGAATTCTGACGACGATTCAGGATGCCGGTCGGTTTGGTTTCAGTCAATTCGGGGTTCCTCCTTCCGGAGCCCTGGATCCCTTCTCCTTCAGGGTTGCCAACCTGCTGGCCAACAACCAGGGAAATGAAGCCTGCCTGGAAACCACCCTCGCAGGGCTAAAATTAAAAGCCCTCAATGAATCCGTTATCGCCATCACTGGTGGAAACCTCTTGACCACCCTCAATGGCGAACCTCTTGAGCTGTGGAGAACCCATCTTCTGATTGAGAGCGATGTCATTGCCTTCAAAAAAGTCCGATCAGGATGTCGTGCCTATCTCTCTGTGAGTGGAGGGTTCATTGTCCCAGTAGTGATGGGAAGCAGATCGACTTATCTCTCCGGAAGGTTCGGTGGCCTGGAGGGAAGACCCCTGAGAAAGGGAGATATCCTTTATAGACTTGATTCGCCATCCCCACTCAACCGGTTGGGACTTCGTTTTCCGGAAGAGTGGATTCCGATCTTTGAAAAGGAAATAAACATCAGAATGATTCCCGGTCCCCAGGATCACCACTTCACTGAGGAAGGTTTCCAGACCTTCTGTTCTTCGGCCTATGAGGTATCCCCTCAATGTGACCGGATGGGGATTCGGCTCAATGGTCCCAGAATTGAGAGAAGAGTCGATGTGGGGGAATCGATCATCTCCGAAGGCTTTCTCTCCGGGGCCATTCAGGTCCCTGGTGATGGAAAGCCGATTATCATCCTGACCGAACTGGTCACCGGTGGTTATACGAAGATCGCCACCATCATCTCTACTGATTTAACAAAGGTGGCACAACTGAAACCAGGCGATCGCGTCCGGTTCAAACCCATCTCCATCGAAGAAGCCCACCAGCTCCTCAAAGAACAGGAAGACCGCCTTCAGGGTTTTGGAAATCCCCTGAATTGAAATTGACGTTTATCGTTGTCGAAACTCGTTTCGAGGCTCGTATGTGGATGCTGGATACTCGAGATTCGAGTTTCGAGCCTCGAGCTTCGATACGAGCATCGTCACCCATAACCATTTGATTATCAAACCAAAAGGGGTTCGTAACCTTAACCTTTACCTAACCCACAGACCATTTTCATGTTTCGAGGGCAGCCAATGGGACCATGGGGGATTCGTTAAGGGTTGGAAGGAATCTCAAACTCGTAGAGATTTGCATGCGAACCGAAATAAACCTCTCTGCCCAAAATGGCCATGCCCGAGGTGATCGGCACAGGAGGCTTTGCCATCGGAAAAACTTCGTCTTTCCCCGGTTTAATAAAATAAATCATCTCCTGAGTAAGCCCATAGAGTAATCCATCCGGCCCCATCTGAAGGGAGACTTCGACTGGTCTTTTCAATCCGAGATCAAAAACCTTTCTCACCTCTCTCTTGTCAGGATCGAAGACAAAGACCTTCTCATTATCTGTAACTCCATAAACCAGACCATCCAAAGTGGCGGCAAGGGAGAGAATGGTTCTCGCTTCAGGGACAGGGACAATCTCGAAGACCTTCTTCTCCTCTTTGGGCTCCCAGAGGATGAGCTTTGCTTCCTTTTCGACGGCCCGCGTCCCGCCTCCGCCCCGGACCGAACTTCCTGCGGCAATGAGATCTAACTTCTCAATGTAAGCGAGGGAGGCAATGCTCTGATCCTTAATGATATGGCGATAAACCCTCCTCTCATTCTTCTTCGGGTCATAGACGCTGATCGCGCCGCCATGAAGGCCATAATCGGGATAACTCCCTATGTAGAGCCTTCCGTGAGGGCCTGCGATCATTGCCCTCGGACGGTCCTGACCTTCTCCCAGGGCTCCAAGGTCTCTTGGATTGGCATCCTCTCCGTCGCCGAATTTTAGTGGCTTCTTCGGATCATAGACCGAAAGCCGGGCAGACGGATAAGAGCAGAGATAGAGCTTGCCCTCATAAGATCCCATCGAATAGACCTGCCCGCCAGTGTGTGCGGCTTTCCCCAGATTGGTGAGAGATTGATCTACCGGATCATAAACAAAGAGCCTCAGGGGAAGCATACTGCTTCCGTAGATCCGGCCATCCGGCCCCGAACCCACAACAAAGAGAAAAGCCCCGGAAGCCTCATGCCTGAGAGGAATCTCCTTCTCCTCTTTCGTGGCCGGATTTTGTATTTTGAGAGTATTAGTATCAACGAGATGGAACTGCCGTCCGTCCGGAAGGCCTCTTTTCGAAAAGGGAATCTCCGACTCCATTACCTCGAGAAGATTCTTTCCATCTTCGATGCGAAACCATCTGCCGGATGGAAATTTCGCATAGACCTTCCCATTCTCTCCCCTGGTCAGGCTGAGCCAGCCCGACCGTCTTTCCTCAAATGGGATGAGGGATGTCTTGGTCTCCTTCACCGGGTCGAAGACGACAATATCTGTCTTCTCAAACCGGATTGCACAATAAATCAGCCCATCGCTGCCCGCAGTCGGATAACAGTAGAACTGTTTATCATCCATCCGGCCAAAATCCTTTGTCTCGCCTGTCTTTGGATCGAAAGAGAAGAGTTTGGCAGACGGAAAGGTCCCACCCCAGATTTTTCCGTCGGGCGCGGTTGTGAGCGAACAGATGAAGGACTCGCTTTCTCCTCCGGGTCGTCCTAAATCATCCCACTTCTCTGTCTTCGGATCAAAACGGAGCAGGTGAGCATTGTAATAAGTTCCAAGGTAGATCCGGTTTTCCTGATCGATCGTGAATCCCCAGGAACCCATCTCATTGGGAAGGGGACCATTATATTGACGAATTTCGCCGGTATCGGGATGGACGGCTAAAAGGGCGATTGATTCCTTATACCGGCCGAGAACGATGTAGATCGTATCTATCTTGCCGGTTTTTCCAGGACCAGCATAACTTCCCCAGGAAATTCCCTCCTTTACCGGCACGCCGAGATTACGAAAGGCAAAAGTGAGCTCAGTCTGGAAATTTAGTGAAATGAAAAGGATAGTAGGAAAGACATATCTTAAGAGTTGTTTATTCATCAGGACGGCGTTACTACTGATAAGGGTAAGGCTCTTTAGGTGTGATCTATTTATTTTATTGACGATGAGACTATCTGACGATAAGACTAACAGACTATCGTAACGGGCCTCTTGTACCCTAACCTTCAGACCCTTACCCATTGATCTACATTCTATGAAACTGGTTCTGTCTCCTGGGCACTGGGGGCATCGGCAACAGATTGAGTTGTTTCAGACGTTGCTTGCGCAGTCTGGGGTTTTGGCTTCCTCGGCCTGGGACGCCAGCGTGGTTTGGTGGTCTTCCGTTCCTTGAGAGGCTTCAACTCCTTCAATTCCTCCGGTAGCCCCTTTCTCTGCTCTTTTCCAAAACCGACGACGACATAGGTGCCGCTTCGGGCATCGGTTCGGAGCCGGATGATCCCTTCCTTTTCAGCATCCTCGAGGAGATCGCTGAAGGTCCGGTAGCCGTGGTAGGATTCATTGAAGGAGGGTTTCTTTCGTTTGATCGTCTCTTTCACCATGGAGGACCACAGGACCTCCTTATTCTCACGGACCAGGGCGACCACAGAATCGACCAGAAGCTGAAAGGCCTCTCTCTTCTTCTCTGGCAGATCCTGCTCAATCTTGGGAGGGGTCCCGATGGGCCGCTCCAAATCTTCATAGTAGATGAATTCATCGCAGTTGCCGATCAAAAGATTGGAACTCGACTCCTTCATCCCCAGGCCAATCGCCCGCTTTCCATTCTCCTTCAGCTTGGAGACGAGGGGCGAGAAGTCGCTGTCGCCGGAGACGATGACAAAGGTGTCGATATGTTCCTTCGAATAGCAGAGATCGATGGCATCCACGCAGAGGCGGATGTCCGCTGAATTCTTTCCGGTCATCGCCCGCTTCGGAATCTCGATCAATTCGATGGCCGCTTCGTGAAGGGGTTTCTTGTACTCCGCATAATCGGCCCAATCGGCATAGGCCTTCTTCACGATGATCTTCCCCTTTTCGACCAGTCGTTCGAGGACTTTCTGAATATCGAAGCGCTTATCCTTCTTCCCCCTGAATCCGAGGGCAAGGTTCTCAAAATCGATAAAAACCGCCAGGGTATGTTCTGCTTCAGCCATTTTCCCTCCTTTCCATGAAAACATCCTACAACCAAACAAAGAATTTGTAAACCCCGTGTATCGTAATATGAAAAAACCGACTTTTAGAACAAGTAATCCTTCAGCACAAACCCGAACTTTCGTAAGCCACCTAGAATAAGATATTCGCATCAAGAAAGATACGGTCAACAATCATCGACGCCTTGGTTTCTTATGGGAGATGCTTTTGGGATCGACTCCTAATTTCTTAACCTCCTTAAGGGCCCACGCATAGTCTTCGGAAGTGACCGCATTATTTAAGAGGAATTCGGCTTTTCTTTCAGGGGTATATCTTTTCAAGGGCAAAGTCACAGCACGTCTTAAGAGGATACCTTCCTCGTGTGCCTCTGCAATGACGAGGACCCCTTCCATGAACCCGTATTTGCGTCTAAGGCCTGCTGGAATAACCACCTCCCCGCGTCTGCCGATTTTCGTCGTCTCCACGCTCATTCTGAATCACCTTTCCTTTTCAGATCATCAGATATTCAGATTTATGTCAAGATTTCTAATTAGAGTCTGTTTATAAACTAAAGGCTTTCAAAAAGGTCGTCATTCCGGCGAAGGCCGGAATCCAGTAATTTCAAAACCTTCTGGATGCCGGATCAAGTCCGGCATGACGGGGAAAGGGCATTTATAAACAGGCTCTAATTAACCAGGCGGCTGAAGAAGGTATCCCTTCTCTTTCAACCCTTTGGAGGTTCTCCAGCTTGAGGAAGATTTCCTTGCCGGTCAGCTTTGAAAGAGTGTCCGAGTAGATGATCGGTGTTCGAAGGATCACCTTCCCAATCTCATCCCCTGCTCGTTCAATCTCTTTCCAGAGTTTCAATGGAACCCTCCCCGTACTCTTTTAACTTTTTGCTTATTGATAGCCATATAGTCTTATCATCGTTTGACTAACCGACTATCCGACAAATGACTATCGGACTATTATTACCGCTCCCCTTTCTTCAAAAGGGTGATTCTCGGCATCCCTGAGATGGGATTCTCATCGACCCACACCTTACAACCATAGACCTCTTCGATGTTCTCGCGAGTGATCACTTCGCGGGGAGGCCCCATCTTATAAATCCTTCCTCCCTTGAGAAGGATGAGCCGGTCGCAATATTCGGAGGCGATGTTCAGGTCGTGGGAGGCCATGACGATCGTCAGTCCCTTCTCACGGTTAAGGTTCAGGACGAGATTGAGAAAATCGACCTGGTGATGGATGTCCAGGTTTGCCGTGGGTTCATCCAGCAAAATAATTTCAGGCTCCTGCGCCAAGGCCCTCGCAATGAAGACCCTTTTCCGCTCTCCGCCTGAGAGTTCATCGATAAATCTCTCGCTGATCGAAAGGGTCTCCGTCCAGTCCATCGCCTTCTTTGCGATCTCCAAATCCCTCACCCCTTCGAACATGAGATGGCCAAGGTAAGGTGATCTCCCCATCAAAACAATCTCTACCACACGGAAGGGAAAGAGGGAGTAGGCTTCCTGGGGCACAACAGCGATCTTCCTCGCAATCTCCCTCTGGCTCATCTCACTTAAGGAAGTGATCTCCAGGAGAATTTCTCCCTTTTGAGGGGAGAGGAGGCGGCAGAGGATTTTTAGAAGCGTGCTTTTCCCGGAGCCATTGGGACCGATCACGCCAATGAATTCGCCTCTTTCGATCCGCAAAGAGATATCCTGAAGAACCCAGTCCTGGCGGTAGCGGAAAGAGACCGAACGAAGATCGATCATAGTGTCTTCACCACCTTTCTCTTCCTCAGAAGGTAGATGAAGAAGGGCCCTCCGAAGGCCGCCGTGATCACGCCGACAGGAAGCTCCACCGGCGCCAGAATCGTTCTGGCAAAGGTGTCGGAGGCGATGAGAAAAGAGGCGCCGATCAGGGCGGAGGCAGGAAGAAGGAGCCGGTGATCAGGCCCGAAGAGGAGTCGGGCGGAATGGGGAATGATCAGGCCCACGAAACCGATCAGGCCGCACAGTGAGACAGAGGCCGCTGTGATCAGAGAAGCACAGAGATAGGAGACGATCTTCAATCGCTCCACATCCACGCCCAATTGCAGGGCGCTCTCCTCGCCCGAAAGGATCAGATTTAAGTGGGGCGATTTCCAGTAGAGAATCAAAAAGCCTGCCACAATATAAGGAAGGATGATGCCGATTGCCCGTGGATTCGCAAAACTGAAATCTCCCATCAACCAGAAGATAATCGTATGGAGCTCCTCCTTCTGGGAGATGGAGAGGAAGAACATGATGATGGCGGAGAGAAAGGACCCTGTGATGACCCCGGCAAGAAGCAGGATATTGGGATGAATCTTGCCCTCCTGTTTTCCGAAATAAAAGACCAGTCCAATGGTTATCAGCGCGCCTGCAAATGAGGCAAGAGGAAGGCCGAAGGAGAGGGCGCTCAACCCCAGGAAGATCGCAATGATCGCTCCCACGGCTGAGCCGCTGGAGACGCCGAGGATATAGGGATCGGCCAGAGGATTTCTCAAAAGGGCCTGGAAGATGACGCCTGAGACAGAGAGCCCTGCTCCGACCAGCCCTGCCAGCAAAGCCCTGGGAAACCGGAGCGAGAGAATGATCGTTCGTTCCATTTCAGTTTCGGTCCCCGTCAGGCCCAGAAGCGACTGGAGGAGGATGGAGATGGAACGGACGGGATCAACCCTCACGCTACCCACCATCACCGAAAACAGAGTCACAAATATCAGGAGTAGGGTGAGGAGAAGGGTAACAGTAAGGACCTTTTTAAGGGTAAGGATCTTCATTTGAGTTCCATTGCAAATTGCAAAATTAGCAATTAGCAGTTTAAATTTCTATTTTGCAATGCTAATTTTGAAATGCTAATTTTGCACTGGTTTTTTATACCGCCCCGGATGAATCAGCGTTGCCATCTCCTCCAGTCCTTCGATGATCCTGGGCGAGGGGCGATCGATCAGGTCTGAGTCGATGAGGTGAATCCTGCCCTGTTTTACAGCAGGGATCATCTTCCAGCGCTCCCATTCACGTAAAATCCTTTCATAATCCCCTTTTGGGTTCATGGAGCTGATGAGGATCACCTCCGGCGATCTCTTTAAAATTTCCTCCATTCCCAATCGAGGATACATCTCTTTATCCTTTCCCGCAACATTTTCTCCTCCTGCCAGACGGATGAGATCGTCTCCAAAGCTTCCTTTTCCGACTGTCACGATGGGCGATTCTCCGATCTGGAGAAAGACTTTCGGACGGTAAAGGGTTTTAGTCCGTTCGGCCACCTTCTCTTTCCTTCTCTGCATCGACTCGATGATCGAGAGAGCCTCTCTCTCCTTTGCCGACACCCGACCGAGGTGACGAATGCTTTGAAGGACATCTTCAAATCTTTTCGGAAAAATTACAAAAGATGGAAACCCCAATCTCTCCAGACGCTCCACCATCTCCCTTGGATTTCCGGCCCCGGTCGCAATGATCAAGTCGGGCTTGAGGGAGATGACCCTTTCAAAGTCAATGCTAATATAACTTCCGACCCTCACCCTGGACTTCGCCTTTTCAGGGTAGTTGCAATGGATGGAGACGCCCACTACCTCCTCATCAAGGCCAAGGCTGAAGAGGATTTCGGTGATGTTGGGAGCCAGGGAAACAATCCGCTTCGGAGGAAAAGAAAACGTCACTTCCCTCCCGACTTCATCTTTTAACTTTAAAGTGCCCGCATCGGACACCAAGGGAGTTAAAAAGATGAACATGCAAAGGATCAAAAAAAATCTCCATCTCTTTCTCCCTTGATGGGAAAAAACTGTCTTTCCCCTCCCCATCGAGAGACTGTGTCGTATTATGAATAAACCGACTTTTTGAAAAGGGGGAGAGGCGGTCGGGTGGAAAAGATTTAGAGCAGTAACCTTTAGCCGTTCGGATTCTGGCATGCTATGTGTATGAAAACATCCAAATTGATACAAGTGACCGTTCCCAATCATCTAAAAGACCCGCATTCTAAAGCTTTGCCCTCCTGCCGGCGGGCAGGGAACCTGACTGCCTTTCCCCCTTTTCATTCCGATTACGACACAGTCTCTGTCGGGAGAGGGGCAGGGCGAGGGTGAAAATATTTTTTCTGCATCGAATCAATCATCGAAGTTGGAAAGCAACAGGGATATTGACCCATCCAGGAACCGGGGTTTCACCCTTTTTCGCAGGGACAAATTTCCACTGCTTCACAGCGGAAATGGCAGAACCGTCCAAAACCTCATGACCCGAAGAACGCCTCACCTCAATCTCTCCCACCCGGCCATTGGATAAGACTTCAACCCTGAGTAAAACCTCTCCTTCGTATCCTTTTTTCCTCGCCTCCCGGGGATAGAGGGGTTTGGGATTTTCAGCATATCGGGGTTGAGCAAAGATGACTTCACCTTCGGAGAGGGAAGGACTCTTTATCGCCACACGAGACGTTTCAGAGGAACTGGTTTGAGGAAAGGGATTTCCAAGCGATGCGATGACAACCCTTTCTTCCTGCTTATTTTCTATGACTTTCTTCTCGCTTTGTAATAGAGATAATTTGGGTTCGCTGACCGATATGACCTTCGCTTCGTTCTGAACAGGCGCGGTGGCTATGGGTTCCTGCTCCTTTTTAGGGAGAGTGACCTCTACTTCCTCAACCCGAGAAACCTTCCTCTCCTCATGGGTTTTCACGGGTGCGTGTGCTTCGGTCTTTATCTCAACCTCTTCACTCCGAACTCCCTCCGGGCCGTAGGCCCTTATGGGCTGAACTCCGAACTCCCCGCCTGCCGAAGAAGTGGCTTGGCGGGCAGGCGAACTCCGAACTTTTGTCCTGTCTTCCACCTTTCTCAACGGCTCCCTTTTCTCCTTGATGATGGGAAGAAGAGAGACTTCAATGTTCAAACGCGGAAGTTGTGTGATCTTAAAATCCGGCAGGAGGATGGAAAGAAGGGAAAAGACAAAGAAGTGGAGTCCCAACGAGATGGATATAAAGAGTTTAAAATTCCAGGTTCCGTTCATTTTGATATATTTAAAAAATATATTTCAGCTCTATGGGACATCGGTCAGGGATGTTGAAAAAGTTTTAGAGCGGAAACCTTCAAATAATCAATGCGTCAGATCGCCGGTATAGTTAACGATTATAAAAACAACAGGGCTTTAGGACTACATTAAAAAACCGCATTCTAAAACTTTGAAAACATCTTTGGCCGATGTCCCATAGAGTGACAAAAAACCCGCTCTTCGGGAGAAAGAGCGGGTTCTTTTCAACGTCACCCTTCACAGCCTTCCACCGAAGACCTAATCGTGAAGCGTATTCAGGCAGGTTTTCTGGCTTACGGATCATCCTAATCCCTGCCCCTTCCCACCCTTTGACCCTTCGACAAGCTCAGGGCTTTGGGCAGTGGTTACTGGCAGGTTTCGTCCCCGATTACAGCGGCGTGGCCGTCCCCGATTCTCACGGGGTTCCCTTTTGAGGCATCAAGCCACCTGAACACCTATTCAATTTTAACTCTTTATATCATAAGCATCGAAAGAGTGTCAAATATTATCACCCTGAAGCCGCCCTTGACATATCCGTGTAATTATGCTATTAAAATGCATTATCACACGAAAATAACGGTGAGAAACTATGGTTCCTAACTACATTGAAAGGGGCATCGAACGGGTTTTGAAAAAGGCCGTCAAGGAATTTCCTGCCATTGTCCTCACAGGACCCCGGCAGTCTGGTAAAACCACTACGTTAAAACACCTGTTCGGTAAAGATTGCCAATATATCTCCCTTGATCCTCCAGATGTTCGAGCGTCAGCCAACGCTGATCCGAGGGGGTTCCTGAATCAATGCGCTCCGCCCGTCATCATCGACGAGATTCAACATGCTCCTGATCTCCTGCCCTATATCAAGGAACGCATTGATGAACACCGTCGAGAACGAGGTCAGTATATTCTCACCGGATCTCAGAATTTGCTTCTCATCAGAAGTGTCTCAGAGTCTCTGGCTGGACGAGCCGCGATATTGAAATTACTTCCTCTGTCCTATCGAGAAATAGCGGGCGATCCAAACGGTCCTCTTCCCTGGGAGCAAGGCGGAATCGAAAGAGATTTGCATGGGCTTTCGCATCTCGAACTCTGGAAGGGTTTCCTGTGTGGAACTTATCCTGAATTGATTGCAGAAAGTGATCGTGATTTCTGGCTTTGGCACGCCAGTTATGTCCAGACCTATCTCGAACGCGATGTGCGGGGGCTTCAACAAATCGGAGACCTTACCCTATTTCAAAATTTCCTCCGGACGATTGCGGCCCGAAGCGGCCAGCTTCTCAATCTTGCCGATATTGGACGCGATCTTGGAATTGCTCTCAATACGGTGAAGCGGTGGATAGCCATTCTTGAAGCCACCTTCCAGATTATTATTCTGAGGCCCTATTTTGAAAACATCGGGAAGAGGCTTGTAAAAACGCCAAAAGTTTATTTCACCGACACGGGCACCTTGTGTTATCTCGCCGGCTTAAAAGACGCCGAACATGCAATCTCAGGGCCTCTGGGAGGAGTAATTTTCGAAACAGGAGTTCTCGCTGAGATCGTGAAGAGGTTTGTCCATGCTGGACAGGACCCGCATCTCTATTTCTGGAGAACAAGTCATGGCTCGGAGGTCGATATCGTTGTTGAACGGGGAGGGAAACTGATCCCGATTGAGGTCAAGCCTTCAGGAACTCCTCGGCCAACCATGGCACACGGAATATTGGCCTTCAGAAAAGATTTCCCCAAAAAGGCCGAAAGGGGATATGTGATCCATCCAGGGGATATAAAACTTTCCATTGCCCCTAACGTATTAGCGTTGCCCTTTGCAGGGCTATGATTTTTCGACCCTCACTTAAAGATCCTTCCGTCCCAGTTTACCCCCTAGATGTATGTCTTCCCTTCTTTTGATCTCGGCGGTATAGAAGCCAATGGATGAAAAGGAGCCGAGCGCCTCGGAAAGGTGCTTGATCAAAGTAGTCTTGCCAATGCCGGGTGGGCCTGTGATGAGGATGTTCTTAATCTTCACCCCCGGACAAAGGGATTGTGTCGCTTCTCGTATTGGATCGTTGAGGTCGGTGTGGAACCGTAGTTATGGCCGGGGAAGACGATCGTGTCGCCGGGCAGTGTGTAGAGTTTCTTCTGGATGGAACCTTCCATCACATCCCAGGAACTTCCAGGGAAGTCCGTCCTTCCCACCGAGCCCACAAAAAGGGTGTCGCCGGTAAAGACCATCCCATCCATATAGAGGGACATTCCGCCCGGAGAGTGGCCGGGCGTGTGGAGGACTTTAAGTGCGACTTTCCCCGCCTTGATCAGATCGCCCTCTTTGACCAGAATGTCGGCAGGAGGAGATTGGGTGGCGCTGAACATCATGAGAAGATCGGGAGGGGTGCGTGTGAGGTGGGCGGCCTCCTCTTCATGGATGACGATCTTGGCCCCGCTCTTTTTTTTCATCTCGGCATTGCCCATGACATGGTCCACATGGCAATGGGTATTGACGATATACTTGATCTTACTGATACCATGAGATTTCGCTTCGGATAAGAGTCTTTCCGCATCATCCGAAGGGTCGATGAACAGCCCCTCTTTCGTCTCTTCATCCCCGATCAGGTAACAGAAGACAGAAAAATTCCCAACCTCATATTGTTTGACGATCATTACTCTCCTCCTCTTTCCCGCCTGTTTTCTTATAATATAAAGGATGGCTCTTAGAAACTTCAACTTTTTCTTGACAAATGGGTCTCAAATGTATAATTGGCTATCGTGGCTTTTTAAGACGGATACCGCTTCGGGAGTCGATGAACAGGAAGAAGTTCGCTGAAGGAGAAAAAATGGATTTCGAGTTGACGAACCGACAAAAACAGATTTGCATGGCGGCACGGGAGTTTGCCGAAGGGGAATTTCCGGGGATTGCCCGTGAATATGATCGCCGGGAAGAATTCCCCGGAGAACTCTGGAAGAAGGCATGCGGCCTGGGTTTTATCGGACTCTTTATCAAAAAAGAGTATGGAGGACTTGGATTAGGTTTTCTTGAATTTGCCATGGTGATGGAGGAATTCTGGAGGGTGGATCCGGGATGCGGAAATATTTTGTTGACGACCTTCGGCGCCGAGATCATTCAACTCTATGGCACCGAGGAACAGAAAAAGAAATACCTCCCTCCCCTCACGAATGGAAAGGCGATCATGGGAACAGCCATCACAGAGCCTGATGCGGGAAGCGACATCCTATCCATCCTGACCCAGGCGAGGAGAGAGGGCGATCATTATGTGATCAATGGGGCAAAGCAGTTCATCACCAATGGAAGCATTGCCAATTACCTCACAGTGCTTTGCGTGACTCATCCTGATGCAGACTCAAGGCTGAAGAGATTTGGGGTTGTGATTGTAGAGACAGACCGTCCGGGGTTTGGTGCCATTAAAATTACCGGAAAGCTGGGCATCCGGGCTTCCGATACAGCAGAACTCCGGTTCAGCGATGTGGGGGTTCCGAAAGAAAACCTGATTGGCGATAAAGGGGGGGAAGGCTTTTCTCAGATCATGCAGCTCTTCAATTTTAACCGGGTGATCGCTGCGGCCCAGGGCGTGGGCGTGGCTCAAGGCGCGCTCGATAAAGCCATCCAGTATGTCAAGAAGCGGAAACAATTCGGTCAACCTCTCGGGGCCTTTCAGGCCATCCAATTCAAAATTGCTGAGATGGCCACCTGGGTCGAGGCGGCACGAACGCTCACCTATAAGGCAGGATGGATGATCGATCACGGGAAAGTGGATCCTAAACTCATCTCCATCGCCAAATATATCGCGGGGGAAGTGGGCGTCAAGGTGACCAATGATGCGCTCCAACTCCACGGCGGGTATGGTTATATCGCCGAATATGATATGGAACGATTTTACCGGGACGCAAAGATCGTTGAGATCTATGAAGGGGCGAAGGAGATCGAGAAAAATACCATTGCGAGGGAACTGCTGGGAAAATTGTAGTTTTAATGCCGTTTTTGTTTTCACCCTGAACCAACCCCTAAATTCAAGTTCAGGGTCTACGATTTCAGGGTCTCACGAGATGCCGAAACAAGTTCGGCATGACATTCTTATCGCTGGATTAAGGTAAGGAGCTTGAATATGGATTTCGAATTGACGGATGAACAGAAGGATATTCAGAAAGCCGCACGGGAATTCGCGGAAAAGACGTTTCCTGAGGTCGCTGAAGAGTGCGACCTCAACGAGACTTTTCCGATGGAGTTATGGAAGAAGGCATGCGAACTTGGGTTTGTAGGCGTCTTTATCGACGAAGCCTATGGAGGCCCGGGCCTGGGTTTTTTGGAACATGCCCTCATTACCGAGGAGTTCTCAAGGGTGGATGCCGGGTGCGGGGCAATTCTCACCACCACCTTAGGCTCGGAATTTATTCACTTCTTCGGAAGGGAAGAGCAGAAGAAGAAATATCTTCCCCTTCTGCCCAAAGGAGAGGCCATCATGGGAATGGCAATTACCGAACCCGATGCCGGAAGCGATGTGGCTTCCGTCTCAACCGTAGCCCGAAAAGGAAATGGCCATTATGTGATCAATGGAAGCAAGATGTTCATCACCAATGGAAGCATTGGCGACTATATCGTCGCCCTCTGCGTCACCAATGAAGAGGAGAAGGTAAAGTCAAAACGCCACAGCCCAATTCTCATTGAGACGAATCGGGAAGGGTTCGAGGCCAACAAATTGAAGAGAAAACTTGGAATGCGGGCTTCGGATACCGCGGAGATCAATTTTTCAGAGGTGAAGGTTCCCCTGGAGAATTTAGTGGGAGAGACAGAGGGAGATGGATTTTATCAACTCATGACGGTTTTCAACCATACCCGCGTTGCCGTGGCCATCTCAGGAGTGGGAATCGCTCAGGGTGGACTGGAGAAGGCAATCCAGTATGCGAAACAGAGAAAGCAGTTTGGAAGTCCTCTTGGCAGTTTCCAGGGGATTCAATTCAAGCTGGCGGAGATGGCCAGCCTGATCGAGGCGGCAAGAGCGCTCTGTTATCAAGCGGCCTGGATGGTCGATCATGGAAGGATTGATCCCAAACTCATCTCCATGGCCAAGTGGTTCGGAGGAGAGGTAGGGGTCAAGGTGATCGATGAGGTGGTGCAGATTCACGGCGGATATGGTTATCTGGGTGAATATGGGATTGAGCGCCTCTATCGGGATGCCAAGCTCGTGGAGATCGTGGAAGGAACCAAGGAGATCGAGAAGTTGATCATTGCCAGAGAACTTCTTGGCCGGTAGTGAAAATAGAGATTGTCTTTACTGTATGCGTAGTCTCCAAATTATTCCGTATATCTTACGCCGGTGCCAGTTTTGGAATCAAGAAGGAAAAGAATCCTTCTTTCTCATTCTCCCTCTCGATCTTCTCAAAGGCACACTGCACGGCCGAGCGGATCTCTTCCATGTCAACGGGCTTCATCGCCTGATAGAAAATGCCCGCCCCCCGGAGCCTTCTCACCGGTCCCAGGGATTCCTCCGAAGAGATCATAATGACCTGAATCTTAGAATTGACTTTCTTTAACACTGAGACAACATCACAGGCTTTCAACCCCTCGATCTCATCATCGAGAAGAAGAACCTGATGCTGGCCGTTGCGGACTTTCTTGATCATCTCGCTCAGAGCTTTGACCGACTCCACCCGGTATCCCTGCCCGTGAAAATAGGTGGTCAGCGATCTGACCCATAAATCATCCTGATAGGCTATGAGTATTTTCTTGTTTTGCATGGCTGCCCCTCCTCTTATCTTATGTCGCTCGGATGGGTATTTCTGACTCTCGATACGGGGTGAAAACCGCTCTAATAAGAGAGCTCATGAGAATCCCCGCAGGTATCACCTGTGCCAGGACGACGATGACTCCGAAGGTCAAAAAGAACCAGACCCCAAGAAGTCCTATCCCCCTGATCCCACCCGCATAGGCAATCCCCAGAGAACCCAATGCGACTGCCAGAATCAGGGCCAGACTCAGAATAATTAGGATTTTCTTCATGCTCTTAGACATTGGATTTCACCTCTTCTTGTTTGTTCATCGGGCTACTTTTTTACCGTCACAGGCTTTACCCCAGGAAGCATCACTTCTTCCTCAACCTTCTTCTCTTTCTTCAATGCCATGGTCGTGGCCGTTCCGATGAAGCTGAAGAAAAGAATCGCTGCCGGGATCAGTTGAAGAAGGATGATGATGGCTCCGATAATAACAAAGACCCAGAGGGCCGGCCCTGCGTCCTTCAGGCTGATCGACCTCGCAAATGCAGGAGAAGCTGCCAGACTCATTAACCCTACCATCAACCCAATTTTTAATCCTTTTGCCATTTTTTCCATCTTCGTTTCCTCCTCTCTTTGATTTTCAACCTATATATAGCATTTCTTATGCCAAATTTAACATTTATTGTAACTTATCGTTATAATTACATTTTTCTTTTTTACTATTTTTATAAAGTCCTGTTTTCCATTAAAATGAACGTTTTTATTATACTATTATTACACCCAATTTGCCAAAACGTTTTCTAACTACTTAAATAAATAGTAATTTTTTAGAAATATAGGTTTTATACACAAAGTCAATGGAAAAATAAAAACAATATACTATTTGAAGTTAAGGGGCTTAATCTCTTTAATCTTTAGGGAGCCTCGAATAATGTCATAAGGTTTGCGAAACCAGGAATCCATAACATTCTGACATTAGATGGTCTCGTAAAAAGTCGTCTCACCGGTCCTGCGGCAGGAACCGGTGTCCAGTGTTTTCATAAGTGTTTGAGATTACTGGATTCCGGCTTTCGCCGGAATGACGATCGTTAGGGTTTTTCGACTTTTTACGAGACCATCATTACTGGACTCCTGCCGGAGTTTATCCTGTACTTAATACGGGACGGGAGTGACAAAATGGGAATTATTAGAGGTAGCCTTTTAAAAAGGCTATTTATAGGCAGGGAATAACCATGGAAGTTAATGAGGGTCGGGGTTATGCAAGATGGCAGGCGACCCAGTGGCCTTCTTCGATCTCGCGAGGGGATGGAATCTCTTTCTGGCAAATTTCCACACCGATGGGACATCGAGGATGAAAATTGCACCCCGGCGGTAGGGCAATCGGACTGGGAATCTCTCCCCTGAGGATAATCCGCTCCCGAGAGGCTTCCACGATCGGGTCCGGAATCGGCACGGCAGAAAGGAGCGCTATGGTATAGGGATGTTTGGCCACCCGGTAAAGGGCATCTCGATTTGCCACTTCAACAATCTTTCCGAGATACATGACTGCAACCCGGTGGCTGATGTGGCGGACTACGGAGAGGTCATGGGCGATAAAGAGATACGTGAGATCAAACTCTCCCTGAAGGTCTTCGAGGAGGTTGATGATCTGTGCCTGGATCGAGACATCGAGCGCAGAGATGGGTTCGTCGCAGACGATAAAACTGGGCCGGATGGCAAGGGCGCGGGCGATCCCGAGCCTCTGACGCTGACCTCCGCTGAATTGATGAGGATAGCGGTCTTTCATGGAAGGGTCCAGTCCCACGATCTTCAATAGCTCAGCGATCTTCTCCCTCAACTCTCTGCCTCTGATCCGGGTATGGACCCGCAGAGGTTCGGCCACGATTTCTCCGGCTGTCATCCTTGGGTCCAGGGAGTCGAAGGGGTCCTGAAAGATGATCTGCATTCTCTGCCGGATCGACCGGAGATGGTCAGATGCCATTGTGCACAGGTCCACCCCTTCGAAATAGACCTCTCCTGAAGTGGGACGGATCAATTGGAGGAGGCATCTTCCCAGGGTGGTCTTACCACAACCGCTTTCACCCACGAGGCCGAGGGTTTCCCCCTTTCGAATAAAAAAATTGACGCCATCTACAGCCTTGACCTCAGCGATCTTCTGCTGGCGGATGATCCCCTTGGTCATGGGAAAATACATAGAGAGGTTTTTAATTTCAATTAGGATATCGTTTGCCATCTCTAATAACCACGACCTCAACCTTTTCTATCTTTCCATATTGGCCCAGCAGGCAGTGAAGTGGCCATCCCCCACGGGCCTGAGCTCCGGCCTCTCCTTAGAACATATCTCCATACGATACGAACATCTCGGCATAAAAGAACATCCCGGAGGAAGGAGGATCAGATTCGGCGGTTGACCGTCAATCGGCACCAGTCTCTCCTTCCTGGGCTTATCGAGCCTCGGCACAGAAGCAAGCAACCCAATGGTATAGGGATGCTGCGGATGAGCGTAGACTTCAGCCGCCGGACCTTGCTCAACGATTCTCCCCGCATACATGACTGCCATACGGTTGACATGCCGTGCCACCACACCTAAGTTATGGGTGATGAGCATGACAGCGGTTCCAAGCCTTGAGGTAAGCTCCTTGACCACTTCGAGGAGCTGCGCCTGGATCGTCACATCCACCGCAGTCGTGGGTTCATCAGCAATAAGAAGTTTCGGGTTACAGCTCAAAGCCATGGCGATCATCACCCTCTGACGCATGCCTCCGCTGAACTGGTGAGGGTAGTCGCCAATCCGCCTTTCGGGATCCGGAATCCCCACCATCCTCAAGAGCCTTAGAATCTCCTCCCTGGCTTCCTTCTTATTCATGTTTCTGTGGAGCTCAAGGGCCTCTCCGATCTGTAGCCCGATGGTGAGAACAGGATTGAGGGAGGTCATCGGCTCCTGAAAGATCATGGCAATGTGGTTTCCACGGATGTTACGGATCTCCTTCTCGGAGATCTTCAGGAGGTCCTTCCCCTCAAAGAATATCTCCCCGCCAACGATCTTTCCCGGGGGATTGGCGATCAGACGGAGGATAGAAAGGGCGCTGACACTTTTTCCGCAGCCGCTTTCGCCCACAAGCCCCAGGGTCTCTCCTTCCTTCAGATCGTAGGAAACCCCGTCCACGGCCTTGACCACGCCGGCATCCGTGTAGAAATAAGTTTTTAAATCCCTGACCTGAAGCAGAATTCCCATGTTTAATTAGTGTAAGGGCTATGGTAAAGAGACCCGTTTCGTTTATCGGTTAGGTATTTCGTCTTAATAATTTTTCTCCTCCGAACTCCAGTCTCCGAACTATTTCACGTCTTCAACCTCGGGTCCAGGGCATCCCTCAATCCATCCCCTAAAAGATTAAACCCCAGCACCGTAACAAAAATCATCAGCCCTGGAAAGGTGGCGACATGATAGGCCACTCGAATATAGAGCCTTCCTCCGTTGAGCATGGCTCCCCATTCAGCCGTTGGCGGGCTTACTCCTAAACCCAAAAATCCAAGCCCTGCAGCCCAGAGAATGGCCGTGGCCATGTGGAGGGTGGACTGGACAATGATGGGAGAGAGGCTGTTGGGAATGAGATGCTGGAGGATGATTCTCAGATGGCTCGAACCGATAGAGCGCGCCGCCTCAACAAACTGTCTCGACTTGATGGCAAGTACGGAACTCCTTGCCAGCCGCGCATAAATCGGAATCGTTGAGATCCCGACCGCAATCATCACATTGTGAAGCCCCACGCCAAGCATCGCAATGAGCAAGAGGGCGAGCAGAATTCCAGGAAAGGCCAACATGGTATCGACAAACCGCTGGACGATGAAATCGACCTTTCCGCCAAAATAGGCGGAGACAACACCGATAGGAACGCCCACGAAAATGCCGATCGAGATGACGATGAGTCCGATGAGAAGGGAGATGCGTGCGCCGTAGATGATCCGGCTGAGGATGCATCTGCCCAGCTCATCCCTTCCCAGGGGATAGTCCCAGGAGGGAGTAGCGAGCTTATCGGCCAGGCTATGTTCATAGGGATCATGAGGTGCAAGAAGAGGGGCAAAGAGGGCCGAGAGAAGGAAGACCACCACGATAACCAGTCCCATCATGGCCGTTATCCTTTTGGAGAGACGCCGGAACACATCCCAAACCGGACCCCTCTCTTTTCTCTCCGGTTTTTCAATCTGCAATCTGCTATCTGCCATCTGCAATCCCGATTTAATGGTACCTTATCCTCGGATCCAGATACGAATAGAGGATATCCACGATCAGATTGACGAAAATAAACATCGTCGCCACAACCAGGACTACACCCTGAACTATTGGGTAGTCGCGCGAAAGAATCGCCTCCACCAGAAGCCTTCCGATTCCTGGCCAGGCAAAAACTATTTCCGTCAGCACGGCGCCGCCAAGAAGCGTGCCGGTCTGAAGTCCGATCACCGTCACCACCGGAATGAGGGCGTTTTTCAGGGCATGGCGGGAGATCACCACTTTTTCTGAAAGCCCTTTTGCCCTTGCTGTTCGAATATAGTCGAGCCGGATCACCTCGAGCATGCTTGACCGGGTCATCCGGGCAATGATTGCTGTCGAATTGGCGCCAAGGGTGATCGCCGGAAGGACGAGATGTTTGAAACTCTCCGCTCCCACTGATGGGAACCAGCCGAGCTTGATCGAGAAAAGAAGCATGAGCATCAAGCCCAGCCAGAAGACCGGCATCGAAAGTCCGAAGAGGGCGACGAGCATACTCAGATAATCAAATTTGGAATTCTGTTTCACCCCTGCGATGATTCCGGTCGTCACTCCCAAAACCGTTGCGACCAGAATGCTTGCAAAGGCAAGTATAAGGGTATTCGGAAGCCTCGCCATGATCTCTTTCGTAACAGGAAGTCCTGTCCGGTTAGAGGTGCCGAGATCTCCTTTGAAAATATTTCCAATAAAGAGAAGGTATTGTTTCACTGGATGTTTATCCAGCCCGAGTTGAACCCTGACCTGATCGACCACATCTTTTGTGGCATGGGGGCCTGCTAACACAACGGCCGGATCACCGGGGATCACCCGGACGATGGTGAAGATGATCAGGGAGATCCCAAGGAGAACCGGGATCATGATGAGAAGTCTTCGGATGATGTACTGACCGGACATATCTGTGATTAAATACCTTTTATCAAAAAAAGGGGCTGACCTTTTCCTTAACAGATTTTGAAGAAAAAATCAGCCCCTTCTATCACAAGATTTCGTGGTTATTCGATCCAGGCTTCTTTAGCAATGACCCTCTCGGTTGGGTGAACAATGATGCCCTTCACATTGGCTCTGGTGCCCACCATCTGGACTTCGCTATGGAGGAAGAGCCAGGGGGCTTCCTCGTTGATCAGGGTCAAGGCTTCTTTGTAAAGTTTCTTCCGTTCTTCTGGATTGGCTGTGCTTCGTGCCCCATCCAGCAATTGATCAAGCTTTTCGTTTTTAAAGAAAGAGGCATTCATCCCTTTCTTTGGCCATTCTCCGGAGTGGAAAAGCGTGTAAAGGCCATAGTCCGCATCGCCTGTGACGCATCCCCAGCCAAGCATATAGATCTTGTGCTCCACCTGATCTTTCTCGCGGAGGATGGAGGGAAGATAGGTTCCCCATTCCATCATCTTGATATCTGCCTTGATGCCGACTTTGAGAAGGTCTGCGGCTACTGCCGTGCAAACAGAGGCATCCATATAATATCGCCCGACGGCTGGATGGAGTGTGGTCTCAAACCCTTTGGGAAAACCTGCTTCGGCCAGAAGAGCCTTTGCCTTCTCGATGTTATATTCATAGGTCTTAATGGGTGCATAGCCGAAGATGCCCGGGCTGATTGCAGCATCGGAAACACGTCCCACTCCGCCAAGCACATGCTTTACGATGGCCTCTTTGTTGACGGCAAAGTTGATGGCCTGCCTGACCCGCTTATCCTGAAAAGGTTCTTTCAAAGCGTTAAACCCGAGATAGATGGTTCTGACACTTGCGGCGCTCAGGACGACAAGGTTTTTATCGGCTTTTAATCGCGGGATATCGAAAGGTGGAATGCGTACGGCTACCTGTACTTCACCCGTCTCCAGAGCAACCACTCTCGAGGCTTCATCCGGAATGACACGCCATGTCACTTCCTCGAGAAGCGGTTTCTTTCCCCAATAGTTGTCATTCCGAGCCATGACAAACTTGTTGCCCGGAACCCATTCTTTAAACATGAAGACACCCGTCCCAACCGGCTTTGCTACGGCTTTATCCCAGGATGCCTTGAGTGATGCGGGGCTCTGGATTCCGGTTGCCTGATGGGTCAGGTTGCTCACCAGTGCGGCAAAAGGCATTTTTGTCTTCATCTTCACGGTGTAATCATCCACAACCGTCACCGTGGAGATGGGCGCCACTAAAAATCTGTAGCGGATGGCAACCTTGGGATCGAGAAGGCGATCAAAAGTAACCTTCACCGCCTCTGCATTAAAGGGTGTGCCATCGTGAAAATTAATCCCCTTTCTCAACTTCAGCGTAAATTCTGTCGCATCAGATGAAACCTCCCATTTCTCAGCCAGCCTCGGCACAATCTCGCCCTTTGGGGTGAGTTCGAGAAGCGACTCCACCATATGGTCAAGAATGGTAAAGGTTGGGGCATCCAAGGCGAAGTGTGTATCCATGGTAAGTGCATCTGTTCCCGAAGCGACGATCAATTTCTGTGGAACCTTTGGCTTGGGCTTGGCTACCACAGGTTTGGGTTTTTCTGCGGGTTTGGCTTTCACCTCCGCCGGCTTAACTTTCTCCGCAGCCGGTTTTGTCTGGGCAAATGAACTCTCCATCAGCCCCATGGTGAGGTAAAAGAAGAAACCCAGGGCAAGTAAAACGACAAATCCTGAAATGCTCTTTCTTCTGATTTCCTTCATCATCTCCATTCCTCCTCTCAGAATCTAAATAATTGTCTTAATTCGAAACTCTTCACTCTCAACTATTATCTTTTCACCCCCTCTCTTTAATAATTCCTATCTTTAGGATCGTCCAATGATAAAAGGCCAAACGACCCAAAATTTACACGAATTCCCTTTTAAAGTCAAATCATTTTATTGAGATTTCTGATGAAAAAGTATCGAAATCTCTGATTACCCAGATTACGACCGATTACACTGAAGCGAAATGCATTGAAATTAGTGCCGGCTGAAGCCGGTAGCTTTGATTTCGGCTGGAAGCCGATTAAAGTCAAACACTTCTTACCCCCTCAACCTGTCCCTCTCCCCTGAAGCTGTGAAAAAATTGCATGAATCACCCCCACCCTCCTTCGACGGGAGGAGGCGGGGGGGAGGGTGAGCAAAATGCAAGCCACCAATTCACCTAAAGGTGAGGGTTTTTCTCCCATTCCCCGAGGGGGATAATAAAGTTAAAACCTTAATCGACGCCCATTCTCTTTTAACCACAGTCTTTGTCTCCTGTAATCGGGGAGGATCGACTCTAAGTAGCTCCAGAATCTTCCGGAATGATTTTTTTCTTTGATATGCGCCAGTTCGTGAATCAGTATATAATCGATGACGGTCAGCGGCGCCATGACCATTCTCCAACTGAAAGATAATCGATTATCTCGTGAACAGGAGCCCCAGCGGGATTTGGCGCTTGTTATCCTGATCTCTTTTGGAAAGAGATGCAGCCTATTGCTGTAATAGTCCACTCTTCCAGCGATTATCTCTTTAGCCTCTCTCTTATACCACAGAATAAAAAGATCCCTTGCCTTCTCGATATGGTCCAGATCAAGGATGAATTTCCCAAAAGATAATTTTAGGGGAGGTCCCTGATGGTCGGACTCCCGGATTTCCAATGGATACGATTCTCCTAAATATAAAAATTTCTCCCCGGGAATAAATGCCTTTTCGGTTTCTTTGATCGATCTTTCTTTTTCTGAAATCTTTTTAATGACCCATGACTCTTTTTCCTTAATAAATCCCTCTATCTCCCCCTTTGGCGTATGATAAGGGACGTAGAGGACAATTCTCCCATCTTCTTTAATGCGGAGAGAGAGCGTTTTTCTCCTCTTCTTGCTTCTGATCAAATGAACGTTAAGATGATGCTCCATGGGCCATGTAATTCATGTAATTCTTATTCACTAATTTATGGAATATTTCCATGTCTTCCAGAAATCGATTTATAAATTCAAGCGTCGATTGGACCATTTCCGGCTGACCAATCACTGCATCGCTGCCAAAAAGGACCCGATCCTGGTTCTGTTGGATAAAGCTCTTATAGGAGGCCGGCTCTTTTTCCATAAACGATGTCAAAGAAGACATATCCGTGTAACAATTTGAATACTTATCTAACAGCAAGGACATGGCCCTTCTGGAAAATCCGAAATGAGGGATATTAAAATGTGTTCCCGGGTAACTCCTGACCATTTCTTCAACAAAGTCTCCATATCTTCTCAAATCAACATGCATCAGAATCGGCATCCCCTGAGAGGATGCCTCTCCGATGATCAATGATGTAATTTTCTCCGACTCCTTGCATGTTCGGCCAAACGTCTTTTCCATGCCGCCGATGCAAAGGGTTGTATCTTCTTTTGGAACATAAAGCAGTTTAAGGCCCTTAAAACCCTTCTGTTTGTACATTTTAATTTTATCTTCAATATGATTCTCCATAAAGCGAGCGTCTAAAAAGGGGACGATCTTCAGGGGACGGGGTAAGTTCATCACCGCAAATGGATCCTTTTGATTTTCAAGAGCCTCCCGTGTAACAAAAGGATGATAGGCTCCGGGTATCATCTTCAGATAAGCATCTATTTCAGCGGGGAATTCGCTTATCACCAGGATATTTATGCCTGCAAGACCGGTCTTTTCTAAAAGCCCAATTTTTTGCTGGAGTTCGTGTAAAGAACAGTCATAAAAGAAATGAATATGCGCATCATAATATTCCATGCTCAAAAGTCTCCTTTAGGATAAGGAAGGACTCTATATTATCATCCCTTCTTCAATATCTCTAAAACCCGATCCCGGTAGTCCTGGCTATTTTCATCGGCAGGTATCACCTCGATCTCTGAGGGAGACGATGCCCCCAAACCAAGCTCCACTGCCCTTGCAATCTGCTCCTGATCAAAGATCTTCGGTTTCATAATACTCTCGTTGCTTCCGAGAAATTTTAAAATGGCAACTCCGACGGCATCAATAGCCACCCGATCGGTCGAGGCGAGGAAGACCTCCCCTTTGATATGCTTCCCGGTCATTGGGCCGCCATCTACAAAGGCATCGATTCCGTCAAGGATGACAAGAGCAGGTTTAAAAGGTTCATTGATCTCGGCAATCATCTTTCGTTGATGGAGAGAACTGTGAAGCTCCCGCATGTAATCGTATCCATGACGGGAGGTAGGAACAGCACCCACATGGAGCTTCAGCGACAGGGTGAAGATTCCTCCATACTGATGCGTCTTCAGGCAGCAGGTGGAGATGAGGCACTCTGAATCAAGAATGGGCCGCGCAATCCTAAACCCATTCGGCCAGTGGCTCTTCTTGGGTTTGAATAACACCCAATCCTTCTCCTCAAGATTATCAAAATCAATGACCTTTACATTCAATTTTTCCAGAATGGGCAAAATCCCCTTTTTCTCCATCACCTCACGGGTCAAGGGATGGCTTCTCTCTCCGAGGCTGATCGATCTTGCCCCCATTTCCCAGACCTCTTCGACTAAGGCAACTAATGTGTCGTTATGCGTGGAGCCCGGTGTGATATCTGCGGTATTGAAATTGGGTTTGATCAAGACATCTTTCCCCTTGACAGGATTAATATTAAGTGTCTTCAAAGATCTCTTTACCCCATTCTTCCTATCATCTGTCTTCACCAATGCCACACGACTTGCTGCCTTGGACATAGCAACACCTCCCATTCCCATAAATAGAGCCCCTCCGGCCACTCCGGTATACTTTAAAAAATCCCTCCGATTGACTCTCTTCATCGTTTTCTAATAATCAGGTTTTATTATTTGGCTCTCGGTCGTATCTCCCCTGACCCAGACAGAGATAGATATACTTCTTTTTGGAACCAGCCATTCGTTAGTTCCCCTACCCTTCCCATCTAAGTTTAAAGGGGTAGGAAATTATAAAATATTCTTATTCCGATTAACCAATTATCTTTGTCAAGGCCAAAATAAATGGAGGGAAGGACTTGCCGGTGAACTTTTAAGGTGAGTGTAATCTCGATTGGAGTGGTTTGGTTACTTACGAATACTCACCGTTCCAAAGAGCCTCTAAAAAACCCTTATATGGAAGAACCGTTATATCTTCGACTTTTCTTCTCCGTGGCTCAAGGCTGACGCACAGATACCGCTTCAGTTTTTTCTCGTCGGAGAGCGCCCGAAGTGGTTTCAAATCAGAGACCGACAAGTTCCCCTTGGCTTTCACCTCCACCGCCGTATGATCCCCAATGATAAAATCAACCTCAAACCCGGAGGTTGATCGCCAGTAACTTAAGCTCTCTCCAGACACATAATCGCTGTAACTGATAAGTTCATGCATGAGATATGTTTCGAAAGCCTCGCCAAATTCAGGCGTGCCAGGACGAAACTTCCGTCCCTGAAGCACAGAGACAACTCCAACATCGAAAAAGTAGTATTTGGAAGAGGCCAAGGGTTTTCTCTTCTTGGACTTCCGCCACGCAGGAAGTTCATAAAGAATCAGCGTGTCTTTAAGAATTTCAAAATATTCATACACAGTCGTCCGTGCTACCTGGGCATCATTGGAGACATTGGTAAAGTTCACGATCTGGCTATTGCAAAGAGCGGCAACTTTTAGAAAACGGCTAAAAGCAGGTAGGTTGCGGGTTGCCCCCTCAGCAATGATTTCCTGAAGGTACGATCCGGCATAGGCCTGCAAGTCAGCCCGAGGATCATCAGAAAAATAGATCGATGGGAGCAGTCCCCGTTCTATAACGCGGCTCAGGTCAAATTTGTCGCCCATTTCTTTGTAAGTGAAGGGGTGCAGATATTTTGTCCGCGCCCTTCCTCCTAAAAGATTAACACCACCTCGGCGGAGCTTACGTGCACTTGAACCCGTGAGCAGGAATCGGATGCCATGCGTCTCGATGAGGCGGTGCACTTCATTTAGGAGAATCGGAAGACGCTGGATTTCGTCAATGACCACAATGCGGTCTCCCGCAGTGAGTTCCTGCCCGATCCGACCGGGATTCTGACTTAAGGTCAGATAAATCGAGCTATCGAGGAGATCGTAAACCTTCACTCTTTTCAGGGTATGATAAATTAAAGAGGTTTTTCCGGTCTGGCGCGGCCCGAAGAGGAAATGGGACTTTTTCTCCATCAAGGCGGGGATGTCCAATATCCTTGGGACATAGGGCAGGTCACTGTTTTTGTTTCCATTTGACGACTTCATCGTCATATATCATGCCAAATGACGATACATATGTCAATATTTTTTCTACCGTCTCCCTTTTAGGGGTGGTTTTGGTCTTCCGTGGCGGAGAGGTTTTGGAAAAAGATTGAGAATGTGTAAGCGGAGGCAAGATAAGAGAAAATACCTTATTATCGATCCCTGACCCCAAACTCATTTGGGATTATACGGCCGCCATCATTGGATGTACCGGCGCAATTCGATGCTTGGTCATGATTACCTCCTCAGTGATAATCGACAATTTCCACCTGTGCAGTATCTTCTTTAGGCCGCCTTTTGAATTTCTTTAGCCTCGTATTCAGGAAACATGATAATAGCAGGGTGGATGTCAAAAGCTTTTGCTAACTGTTCTACACGCTTTTTGCCAATTTCTACCTTTTCGTTTTCTAAGAGGCTAATATTGGTTGGGCTGATGCCCGAACGCCTGGCAAGTTCAGCCTGGGTCCAGCCTTTTAACTCACGAAGCATTCGTATGACCTCCCCTGTCGTCAGTTTAGCATGCGCTTTTGCTGGTACAAATTCAGCTTGCCCACGAGTTCTCATAAGTCCTCCTAATAGTTGTGTGGTGTAATCTCCAAAACAAAAACCGTAACAATGTCCTGCTCTACGGCATAGATAACCCTGTATTGTAAGCTCAAACGCGATGACCGCTGTCCCTCGCGCTTTCCCTTTAGTTTTTCGTCATGGAACCCCGGGAACTCCCTTAATTTCTCCGGACCATGCCTGAACACAATGTCCTTCCACACTTCATATTTCTTAACGACCGCCGTTGGAAGCCCGCGGCATGTTTTTTCGATGTCGCGTTAGGCACTCTTTTGATACTGTGAAGCATACCAATCTATAATCCGCCTGATCATTTTCTGATACGATGTATGGTGCTTTTGTGCTTCTTTCTTGAAAAATTCCACGCTCGATTTTTTCAAAGAGATGGTTATCTTAACGTTTTCTTCTTTAAAGACTAACTGATCTGGTGGGGGGAGAAAATCTTTTACGACTCTCAATTCCCCCATTGGTTCGTCAGTATATTTTATTTTGTTCTTCATAGATTTTCCTCCCTCTTCTCCAATACCCCGCGCCATAAATGCGGATGACATTCCCCCTGTATGTGAATCGAACGGTCATTACTCCGTCTCCGACACGGCCAATACAATAAAATCTTTCCTCCTCACCGCCATGGGTCGTGTCTTCCGCAATCACACGGTGAGGGTCAAGAAAAGCATGTTGGGCTATAGCAAAAGAAACACCATGCTTCACTTGATTTTCTTTGTCTTTGTCCTCGTCCCATTCGAAGCGGGTCTTTTGCACATAAGAATTATACTATTTTATAAATCATACTGCAATACAAAAGTATGGCGAAATGTATGGAAGGAGATAAGAGGCAATAAAATGAATTTGCGTCCAACGGTCAAGTCAAGTCGCGGGGAAATACTTCCATTGCTTGTTCTGAAATTCCCCAAATGGCTGAAATCCAAATTGAAGGCTTAGCCTCCCGCGATGAAGAATTTTTGAGCCGAAAGGATTTGGAAAAAGACTTAGAAGAAGTGAGCGGAGATAAGAAAAGAGAAAAAATAGTGATAGTCTATTTGTTAACGAAATCAATAATGGGAACCCGTCCCCGATTACTGTTTTATAATTAGGAATGCCCATTCGCTATCCATCTTTTTTCACGCTTCGTTATCATATAGAGCCTCTAATTCCGCCTTCAATTTGTCCCGGAGGTTCATCGGATTGTCATACGGAATATACCGGTATGCCGCCAGGTCGAAATGCACCTTGTTGCCGGTTCCAGATTTTCGATCCCACGGAGGTTCATCTGTTCGGTTTCTTTTGTGGAAGGTGAGTATGAATGGGATACCTTTTGATTTGGCGTATCCAACTTCACAATAGACGTTTGGTTTTTCATCAGTAAGGTCAGCGATGACCAGACGACTCTGGTCAATCTCATTAAAAACTCGGGCCGGGATTTCATAGCTGGCCCCTTTCTGTTTATCAACCCGCCGCGGGGCTAATTGTGCATTGGGATGATTCTCGTTGTATTTATCTATTGCCTCATCTATAGCCTTCCCAATGTCTTCGAGATTACGGTCATCTCTGAACGACATGGCGATAAATACCGATCTTGCCTTTTGATCGAAGTCTTTTTTAAAAATTCTCCACAAAATAGTTGGGTCTGATATCGATGGGAATTCCGTTCCCCCAATCCTTTCGAACCACTTTGCAAAGTCACGCAGCCATCGTTCTACCACAGTTATTCGATAACGGGCAGGATTTACTCCAGCAGCCTTATGAATACGCCATGGATGGCTATATACCTCGGCCGCAATTGGCAAAAAAGCAGGAGACAAAACGAACTTTTCATGGTCTTCACGTAAACGAATTGCAAGCTCAAAGATTCTATCAAAAAGCTTTCTCGCTTCAGTTTCTATTTCATCTTTTGCCTTACCGCCGAACCGGCCTGGTTGTAGCAAGACTCCCGCAGTTGAGTGAAGCCGACTAAGGGGGGTTGTTCCCATTGCTTCAAAGAAGCCCTGGGGCCAATCTATGACCTTGTCACGGATCCAACGCGTGAGGTAAACACATGGATCTTCATTGAACCGCTCTCCGGGGGATCCGTTGTCACGCATCAGGATACATAAGCTATGCTCAGATAAAATGGGCAATGCTTTGCTATTTATCAGATTGAACAGCATAGCTTCATGTAACTCATCACTAGCCGAGTCTTCCGAATCAAGCACAATGAAACAAAAAGGGGCTTTCTCAAAATCTTTGAAAACAGCGCTGCGTTTTTGTTCCTCGGCAAGACGCCTTGCAGCTTCGAGACGATGGTTGCCATCAATGCGATGTATTCGGTCAAAGGTGGCTATACGTAAGGCTTTTACGTCTACACTGATCCGGTAAGCATTATCGGACTCAGCTGCACGCCGTTTGGAATAGGAAACAACCGGATCATCCGGTCCTTTGCTCCGTAGGCTAAGAACAATCTCCGGGAAAAAGCGATATCGGCCTGAGCGGAGGAATTTTTTTAGGTCCTCGACATGTTGCTCATCCAGAGTGCGCTGGTAACCGGTTCCCTTACCCATCCCGCTCCCCTCATAGGGAATGGCCACAGAGACGTTGGCCAAGTCACGCAGGTCTGCAAAGCCGCGAATGACATTAAATGTGCCAAGCACATTCTTTTGGAGGAGCCCCTCAAATCTTATCTTCTGTTTCCCTTTACTCACAAGACCCTTCCCTTCTTGCGTCACTGTGGAACTGGACGAATCCCAAGAATCATCTCTTCCACTTCGCGGGTGACTTGAGCCTTATTTTCCTCCGCCGCTTTTCGCTCATCGGCAATCCTCTGCCGCTGTCGATTGACCATATCTACGATCTCATGTTGGACCTTCATCGGCGGAAGGGGAACTAATGTTTGCTCCAGTTCGGTTTGAACAATTGCCGGATACAGACCACCAGTCATCCGCCGTTCCAATTGACGAAGGCCAGCAGAACTCTTGAGAAATAACAAGAGATAATTTTTATCGATGATATCAGTCTTAAGCCCATCAGCGACTGCAAAACCGCTTGAGCAAACACAACCATCAAATTCAGGTGTAACTGTTGCAAAAGCCCCAAGATAAGGACGCGTTGTTGCAAGAATTACATCCCCGGTTCGTAAAAGGGTCGTTGCTCTGCTCGGTGCATTGTCAATTCTCACGTTCCGACATCCGATGATTCCATTCTCTTTCGTTACAGACGAAATCTCAACGTATCTGAAAGTACCCTCAGGGAAATCATGAGGGCCCCATGGACGCGATACAAAATTCAAGAGATCCCCAAGCCGCATACACTTGAGTCTCGATAACTGATTTTCTAAATCAGTAAAATCTATTCTATAGAAGAAAGTGTCCCATCTCTCCAAATGACCCCATAATAGGGCAAAAGCTCCTTTCCTCTCAGTGGGCGGTTTTAAATTAAGTCCAATCTTCTTCAATATTTCATGGTCTATTTCTTCGATTAATCGGTTGTATCGTATACTAATATTAGCAGCAGCTTTTTGAGCTTTCTGCCAATATTCTACTATCGATCTTTGCATCTGCAAGGGCGGCAGGGGCACTTTGACTTGTTCAAGGTCCAAGGGCTGGACACGTTTTCTGCCGCTTGCTCCGCTAATCATGCTATTGATTTGTTGGCGGAAAATAGACGTGCGGAAAAGCAACTTTACATGATCCGGCAAAGCAATATCAGGCCTGACATGGTAAACGGGATACTCACTGCTTACCGCAATCCTTGGCATACTGGTTGGTACAACGCCAATGGCACCATTACGAACGTCAATCTTCGAGTAGATGACTTCTCCATTTTCTGCGAAGAACAACTTCCCTTTGAAAATCGCATTCCTCTGCAGATCTCGGGGAACTATCTCCCCGTCAAAATGGAGCGTGACAAGGCACAATTGATCCAACGGAAATCGCTTGCGGTCAACAACTTCATTTTTTCGCTCCAAGGCATCGGATAATGGGCGGATGACCTCTCTTGGCCATTTCCAGCGTATGCGAAAGAACGAAGATACGTTCCACCGTTCTAGGTCTTTAAACATGATTGCAAACACTTTGCGGTTGGAAGACGCAACCGTCATGGCCTATGCTCCTTGTTCCAGGAACGGCTTAGGGTCTTTTAAAAAAGTGCAATACAATTCCAGGCATGTCTTGCCTTCCATGCCTGGGGGCTGGTTCGGATTTGGATACAACTCACTTTGGTCGGCTTCACCGGTAGATGTAACACCAACCTTCTCTGCTTCGTAAAGAAAAACTGCATATGAGAAACGTTCTTTCAGCAGTGCCCTGGATTCTATTTTGATGCGATCTTCCATTTCCCGTTTGAATCGGCGCAATTCATCCTGGAATTCCTTACGTTGCTTGGTGTCCCGGGCAGTCTTAGCCGCTTCGATCTCAGCATCCAGGCGAGCCGTTTCTTTTTCGATCCCACACTTGTACTTTGCCCGGGTTTCCTCCTCAGCGGCGACCCATTTTTTGTCGAATTCGGCTTTCTCTTTCTCTGTGAATTTTTGCATAAAAAGAAGTGAAGCCTTCACGCTGGCACCGATCGAGAAGAAGGTTTCTTGTGGTAAACTTACAACAGCCCTAATATAGGCGCGATCCTCACAGAATTCCCTAACATATGCAAGAGATGGATTATTGAATATGCCCTCTGGAAGCACGATTCCCATCCTACCGCCTGGTTTCAATAGTGAAAGACATCGTTCGATAAAAAGGATTTCCGTCTTAGTTTTGCCGATCCGGCCATTGCTATATTTCGGAAGTTCGAAAAGTGATGCTATGGCTTTGCCCCTCGCCGCCCATACTCTTGCCTGAGCTTCGATATACAATTGACCAAATTCACGACTATAAAGGCGTTGGGCCTCTTCGTCAGTAGTGGTATCCGATTCAAGAATTATGTCGGACTCCTCGACGTTGGCACCGAAAGGAGGATTGGTAAGAATGATATCGAAGCGGCCTTCGAAGATACCATTGACGTTTATGAAGCCGTCGTGGTGATGAACGCCGCCATGGCCATCTCCATGCATGATCATATTCATCTTGCTGGTTCTGGCCATGCGATCATTGGCATCTGTACCATAAATGTATTTGTTGGCCAGGTTCCAAAGTCGAGATCCGCGTCTTTTGGGATCCAATGTTTCCTGGATCTCATCATATTTCTTGCGGAGCAGTTCCGCTTTTTTCTCTTTGGATAGATTTGACTTTGCCTCGACTTGTACCTTGAATTCCTGGTACTGGCGATCAGCATCGGCAAGAATTTGCTGACGCACAATTTCAAAAAACCGGATCAAAAACCCACCAGAACCACTCGCGGGATCACAAATAATATCACCTTCCTTCGGATCCACCATGCGAACCATAAATTCAACAATGTTCCGGGGAGTGAAGAATTGCCCGATTTCTCCTCGGAATGTCCTTCCGAGAAAACGCTCGAAGGCAATTCCTTTAATGTCTTCACTGGTATCTGAAAGATTGTATCTCTCCAGAAGTTTCACGATTTCACGGGCGGTGTTGAACTTTAGATTAATAGTTTCATCGGGGTCAAAAATCTTATCTGTTTTGTAGTCATCTTTGGTCTGTTTGAAGAGGACGTTCATAGGGTCGTCATGTAATTCACTCTGATCATCGAGGAATTCAGCAGTGAAGAGATTCTTTCGGGCTTTGCCTTTGCGAAGGCGGCGCTCGATATCCACTTTCACGAACAGTATCTTTGCAATTTCATCGAAGGCAGCGGCCGGATCTTTTTTTTCCCGGTTACGGATGACATTGTGGCATTGATGAAGGAGATCGGCGAATTCGTCCTCTTTGAATATCTTCAAACGATTCAATAATTCCTGAATTTCCTTATCCGTTGCGTCCGCGTGAGGAATGCCATCGATTTCTTCTATGTTTTTGGGCATTTTGTCGTGGATGACACGCCAGAACTTCGTCTCTCGATGATTGTGTGTCACAAAAAAAGGGGCGTTTGTTAGACGAGCATAGTTCTCGCCCTGCTCATAAACCCGCCGGTCAATAGCGACATTATCCGCTTTGCATTCGATTACGATAAGAGGGGTTTTGTCATCATGTCTGTCCTGGACCGTGCGCCATATGACAAAGTCTGCCCTTGCCTTTGCAGACCCTCTTCCAGTTACATCTTCCTCTTCTGCAATTTGATCAATGCTGTAACCGTATTCGTCTATAAGCACTCGGAGAAAGTCCTGGCGGACCTTTTCTTCAGGCGTCAACTGGACCCATATTTTCCTCACAGGACTGAAGATTTGGTTGCCGCGAATTTTTATCTCATCCGATTTTGGATACTTGGTCTCTTTCATGTCAGGATACCCTCGCAATTAGAGATTTCTTGAAGCCTGCCAGAATCCGCATAGCTGTAATGGCCATCTTCCCCGATGATAATGTGATCAAGAAACAAAAGACCGATCAGTCGGGCGGCCTGTTCAAGATCACGTGTTGTTTCATCATCCCCTGTCGTGGGTTCTGGGTGACCTGACGGGTGGTTGTGGACCAGGACAATTGCAGCAGCTGAGACTCTCAATGCTTCCTCAAGAACGCGGCGCACATAAACCGTGGCTTGAGTGGGTGTTCCCTCCGCCACAACCTTTTCTTCAATCAATTGGTTTTGGCCATTCAAGAGAATAGCAATCGCAATTTCTTGACGAGCATTAACGAAACGAGGACGAAAGTGGGCTGCAACGGCAGAAGAGGACTCAAAAGATATAGATGTTAGGCGTTTGCTCTGGACTCGTTTGCCAAGCTCAAAGGCTGCTTTAATCTGAGCCGCCTTCGCAATACCGATCCCGGGCACTTTTCGAAGATCTTCAATGTGCGCCCTATCTAATCCTCGTAACCCTTTGAATTCAGTTAGAAGCTCTTTTGCGAAATCAGGCGCATTCTGTCCAAGGACTCCCTCTTTAAATGTCCCTCGTCCCACACGCAATATGATTGCCAGTAATTCTGCGTCGGTGAGCCGTTCTGCTCCTTCTGCGATCAAGCGTTCTCTTGGTCTCTCCTTGGATGGCCAGTTCTTAATCCTGCTAGATTTCATATTTAATACGTGCTGTCAGGCAATTGTAATAAAGTATTTTCTTCTTCCTTTCTTGGTCAAATCCAATCATTTTTCTTAAATGCCAGCTTTTACCCTATTACATTTGAAGTGAAATTGGCACTTCATCCCATGTTCTGCCTTCCAGAACCCGTCCAGCCGCTTTTTTGCCAACACGTTTTCCTGAGGCATCAAAGGTTCCCCACTGCTTGAAGAAAAATGGGACATGATATTTCTTACATCGATTCTGAATCTCACAAACCCATTCAGGTTTCATGGGTCTTGCCCGCGGCCCACTTTCTCCCCCTACAATGACCCATTGAATATCATTAAGAAGGGCTTCATCTAGGGAGATAGGGCTTAATAAAGGTTCTATGGATATAAATCTTATGTAAGCTGGAGATTCCTGGAGATGTCTAATTCGCCAGGAATAATTTTGATTCTCTAAAGACACACCCAGCCAAACATTTTCGGGCCATGCTGCTTTTGTGTCTTTCCTTAATCTACCATAGGAAAAATGTTTCAGTGTCCAGGCCATCATTCGGTCTGACCGCTTCGTCAAGACCTGAAAAATATGATGTTTGGCTCGGCACATAGTATCAAAGACTTTTTCTATGAAGTCATCAGGAACATCTTCATGGAAGAGGTCGGACATTGAATTAACGAAGATCATTTTCCGTTCTTTCCATGAAAGAGGTAGATCAAGCCGTCCAGGCCAGAGTTTGAGATCGAATCCTTGTTCATAGGGGTGGTCAGGAACACCACGAAATCTCTTTGCAAATGTTTCAGCATAGCAGTGAGCGCACCCTGCGCTCACTTTCGTGCACCCCGTCACAGGGTTCCAAGTCGCATCCGTCCATTCTATTTTTGATTTATCACTCATTGCTTATTCTTTTCATACCTAAGAAAAATTTCTTCGGCAATCTTTTTACCTGTCGCATTGTGTCCGGCGAAAAGCATGCAATATAAAGGCGTGTTCTTGCTATTCGTCATTAAGATGGGGCTGGAGCAATGACGAAAAATCTCTCCAAGCCTCTTTTTAAATGCGTACCCAAACTCCTTTCCAGAATGAGGCTTCTTCACCTTCTCTATACCGAACAAGGTTCGCTCCTCCATGTACAAATCCACCATCCAGTCTTTGGTCCCCCAAAACCGATCCAGCCGTCCTCTACTCGCTTTTGAAATCATTTCAGGGTGCTTTCGAAGGACACCGCGGTTAATAGCCATTACCGGGAAATTAAGAATTACTTCAACCGTTTTTGTCTCAGCCAAATGTTCCATCGTTTCCCACTCAAATTGCATGCCGAAAGGATCAATGAAGGCTATTGCCCTTTTCTTGCTCAAGTAAGAGAGTTGAGGAAGTATTTGTTCACGGAGGATCTTATTACAATCTCCGGGATAAATAGCGATACCTTGAGATGGAAACTCCCCGCGCAGCTTCTCCAATTTTGCCACGCGCCAGTCCGCTTGCTCAATAAAATGATACTGGGTGAAGGAAGGCGTTAATCCGAGGGCAATTCGGGGAGACCCGTCAACATACTTTTGTTCGTCTTTGGTCTTGGGTTCCCCTGTCCCTGCAAATGCGTCGATGTATTCATAGCCCAGACACCACGTTTGGTTTGTCAGGACTGTTAGATAACCAGCCAAATATTTACGTAAGAGTTCAAGTTTTTCCAGGGACCACTTTCCGATTATATCTTCCCGTTCTTTAGAGGGCATCGGCATCTCCCCTACTCCACTTATTTTTTAGTCCCTCGGTTTTACAAAGTATTTGCTTGGGTTTACATTAAAAGTTTACCAATTTGTACAAAAACATCAACTGATTTTTTATAAGATTGCTCGTGCTTCTGTTTTCATCAGGGATAAAATCCCAACTCTTCGACAATTTTATATTTATCGACAAGCCAATGTTGGATTGTATCTCTGATATCTCCGATCATTTGAAGCTTTCCGCCCACAGGGCGGTGCTTCCCGGCAAGGTATGATCATTCATATTGTGCCCCTTCCTGCCTGCCTGCGGGCAAGGGACCCCGCCAATCCCGCTATTGGCGGGACGGGGCACATTCCGGCCAATATCCCATTCGATCACTTTTTCTGAAGGAATGAGTCTGTTCACCAAATCAAAGATCTGGTTGTCCACAAAATCCTGGCGTTTTATTTGTTCATCGCCAAACCCTTGCATCATGACCCCTTTCGTATGACCTGCCCTGCCCTGTTAGTGATCACCTTCTATCTTCCTCTGTAATTGATCCAGGCCCTGAAAAAAGGATTCACAAACCTGTATTCGTTATTCCTCTCGAATAAAATATTGAGGGTAATCATCCGTTTAATCGCCCTGCGAACAGAGGATGGATTATTTACTCCAGCAGATTTCATGAATGAGACGGAAAAAACCCTATTTCCGCCTTCTCTTGCGATTGTCAGAAGGCATCTGATCTGGAAGTCTGTTAGGAGACCCATGTCGTTTTCATAGGATTTTTGTTCCCTGGCGAAAATTAATTCAAGGGCATCTTTCAGTCTATCTGAACCTATAACGCTATTGCTTGAAGTTACTGTCCATAAAGCCTCGCATAATTGCTGAATATCTCCCGGGATGTCATGCGCAATTTCAAAAACTTTTTTCAATACATCATCATTAATCCTCCGTTTTCCTGTCAAGAATTTATTTTGTAAAAAGTCAGAAAACTCGGTATAGGGTAAGGAATCCACCGTTATGGGAATAGCGGATTTGAAGAAAGGCGAATCAGGATGGGTAAATATCTCATCCATTTTGTTTCGAATGCTTCCTGCAAACACATAGGGAATATCTTTCTGAAACTGAATCTTGCCCCTCATCAGTGAAAGGGTCTCCCGGGCATCACCGAGTTGCAGGATATCCTGGAATTCATCGAGAACCACGACGATTCGGTTTTTCTTATGAAGAGATTCAATGAGCGATAACACTTCCGGGATTGAATTCGCTTTCAATTCAACGGAGGCATCAAAAGTGATGGTCGGCATCAAGGTGATGGGGTCCACCGAAATGGAAGGTCTCAGATAAGATAGTGTTTTTATGATTTTGTCAAAAAGCCCTGCTTTTTGTTCCAAAACAACAATGGCCCGAAGTATTCTCTTGCATAGCGCATCAATGGATTTTATGCCCAGCAGATCCACATACAGATACTGGATTCCCTTAAATCTCTGGACCGCTTCATAGATGGCAGAAGACTTTCCAATTCGTCTTTCACCCTTAATCACAATATTTTGTGACGACTTGATATATCCGATGATTTGCTTTAATAGGGGTCCCCTCCCACAAAAATCCTTGCCCGAGACGATTTTCCCGTATTGAAAAGGGTTCATAAATCTCCTTCTCTAACATGTCGCTGTTTTGTATTATACATAAGTGCATTATACACATTAGTATAATATTGTCAAGAAGCAAAGAAGGATATGGGAAAGTATTTCATTCATTCCTTTTCTTCGAGTCCCTTCAAGATCTCAGGAAGGATTGAATCAATAAATTCTGAGGGTGTCACTACCTGAAATTGATATTTGTCGAATTCCTTCATTTTTCCAAAGTGCTGTTTATCACCGGTTATCAAAAAGTCCACTTTACTCTGGATGGCAGAAATAAGAACGGGAATGTCTTTTTCAACAATCTGCCCAGAAAAGCCCCTTACGTCCTCGGGTCGAGGGAGAGGGGCGACCTTTAGATTGAGCTTTGGGAGATAGGCTTTGTACAAGGAGAGAAGACTGGGCATTTTGTTCTTTAGATTCCGCTCGATTTCGATCAGATTGTATTTCCCTGTTGAGCCGATGAGAAATGGAAGTCCAAAGCTTAATAAGTCGAGAATGATGCGCGGCGCACCTCTCTCAGAGAGGAGACCTGAGAGGATCACATTTGAATCGAGGAAAACCTTAACAACTCTTTTTCCCATACGTCTCTTGATATAGCTTGTCTCGTTCTTCCTTAAGGCCTGCCAGAAGATCCTCTGGGGATACACCCGTATCTTTTAGGATCCTCCTAATCTCTCTTCTCGCTTCATCCAGTTCGAGTCGTTTCGGAGTAATAATAACCGAGTCTCCCACTGGGATGATCGAAACGATTTGCCCCTCCTCCAGACGACTCATCACCCTTATTTTTTTGGGAATGGTGAGTTGTCCTCGGGACTTAATTTCCGCGGTGATGGATTTTATGGTTTGCACTTTGCCCCTCCCTATATTTTTCTGAATTCAGAATATCAGATTTCAGAAAAAAATGCAATACGTTTTACCAGTCTATATTCATCTTTTACCCTTTGACCTCATAATGCCTTCTAAAAATTCTGAGACCGTCTGTATAACAACGCCACCGGTAAGGCTCGGTTTATTCATCATCGGGCCGAAGTCCTTGATATCTCCTGTGAGCAGATGAGACGCTTTACACTGGATGGCGGCTTCGAGAATAGGGCGGTCCTTTTCTGGAAGAATGACTGGACAGTTTCTACCTGATCTGGAAGGGACTTTTATAACCGTCGCCATTAATGCTTCGAATCTTTTCAAATAGTCTGGAAATTTGATTGAAATGTTACGACGGGCTTCTTCAATCGCATAGGAACAGGACATCACTTTCCAATATCCTTGGGCTCCAAGGTCAATGATGAGAGCTGCTTTTCCAGAAGGATTATGTGCAGCTGTGAAGAGGACATTTGCATCAAGGAATGGGCGAATCAAGATCGCTTCCTCAGGCGTTTTAAAAGGGCATTCCGCTCAGCAGGTTCAAGACGGTCTTCTTTGTCCCACTGGGCAATATTTTCGTCGGAATAGGTTTCAATTTCGACTACGGCTGCAGGTCGTAACACTACTACATTATCCCTTTCCTCAAGGGTCACAATTCCTCCGGATTGGATGCCCAAGCGTTTTCGTACTAAAGAAGGAAGAGTAATTTGTCCCCGGCTGGATACCAAAAGATTTTGGCGCATATTCCCTCCGATATCAAGGATTTCGAAATTCAGTATAACAGAATTTCAGTAATTCGTCAAATTATTTCATCACGACCCAGGGGCCGCTTTTGAGGTGTTTCTTTCTTCAATTCCTCCTCAACTTCGAATTCACCAAAGATCATTTCAACTAAGTGACAACGTTCAAGACATCGTAGACAGAAATAATGGTCACGACATCGTGGACACACAACTTTGAAATTATGTACCCAACGATGCCGTGACGCAAATCGAATAGCTCATCGCATTTGATACTTGTATT
>Ga0208244_100202_pt1 | contig 75944 bp, 75 predicted proteins | sample SubbioCR12Aug_5A_FD_184828 | JGI IMG/M metagenome (GOLD analysis project Ga0208244, IMG submission 184828) | Serpentinite rock and fluid subsurface biosphere microbial communities from McLaughlin Reserve, California, USA - CR12Aug_5A (SPAdes) | ecosystem: Environmental > Terrestrial > Deep... | reverse complement strand
TTCTCTAACTTCAACCTCAGATCATTGAGTATCTTCATCCTCCTCCTCCTGCAACTTGATTTTTGTGATAATCTCGTCTAACGTATTGTAATACATCATGTTGCAGTTTATAAACAGACTCTAATTATATACACGTCGGTAACACGGGTTCGACTCCCGTTGGGACCACCAAGATTCAGAAGAGTCCTTTTAAGCTCTCTTTCATCCCACAGAAACCTTTCTGCTTTTCATTCCAATCAAGTCGGTCCGAAATAGATTATGTAGAAAATAAGTCTCAAATCCCCCCATCCCCTCTTTACTAAAGGGGGGATTAACAATTTTCATGGTTCGAGAGTGGCCCCCCGGCCATGAGGGATTAGTTAAAAAAAGGGCTTGACATTATGTTTACGATCGTATAAAAATTGTTTCGTATGATTGACAACCGGTATCCAGGAGGAATGCATGGGCGTCCCTTATTATGGTTATCATGGGAGGCTTTTACGGATCGATCTTACGAACCAATCTTTTAAAGAAGAAGCCATCTCCATAGATGATCTCAAACTTTTCTGGGGCGGGAGGGGGCTGGGCGCGGTCCTTCTCTTCAGAGAATTGCCTCCCAAGGTCGATCCTCTTTCTCCGGAAAATTTGCTCATCTTTTCCACGGGTCCTTTTTGTTCGACAGGGGTTCCTGGCAGCAATCGTTTTCTACTCCATACAAAGTCCCCCCTTACCCATTTATACCTCTTTTCAATCTCCGGGGGAAATTTTGGAGGAGATTTTAAATCGACGGGTTATGATGCGTTGATTATCCAGGGGAAATCTGAAAAACCCGCCTATCTCCATATCGAAGAAGGGATGGTCTCGTTTAAGGATGCCTCACACCTCTGGGGTTTGGATACGGAAAATACGCAGGAACTGATCCGCTCAGAAAATCACGATCCTGGATTGGGAATAACTTGTATCGGGCCAGCAGGGGAAAACGGTGTCCTCTATTCCTGTTTGATCAACGAGAGGAGAGCCCTGGGCAGGGGCGGGGCAGGGGCTGTGATGGGTTCTAAAAACCTCAAGGCCATTGCTGTTCATGGAAAGGCCAAGGCCTCTCTTTCCGACCCCGATCTTTTCAATAAGACGGTAAAATTGGCCTTCAAGGAGCTTCAGGAGAATCCACTCACTTCAAAAGTCCTTCCAGCCTTTGGAAGTGTAGGGACCCTCGCCCTCCTCAAGGAATCGGGAACGCTTCCTGAAAACAACTGGCAGACCATTTCAGGGGAAGAGGCCGCTTCCCTTCTCGGAGAGAAACTCAGATCAGAATTTTTAGTGAAGGACTTAGTCTGTGCTCCAGGCTGTCCTGTCCGCTGTAGTAAACTCTATCTTGTTCGAAAAGGTCCCTATGCTGGTAGCTTGAGCGAAGGACCTGATTATGAAACTGTTTACTCTTTTGGCTCATGTTGCGGGGTTTACGACTACGGGGCAATCATCCATGCCGATGCAATGTGTGATCGCTTGGGCCTCGATACCATCTCTGCAGGGGTGAGCATTGCATTTGCCATGGAATGTGCTCAAAAGGGGATTATCCCCTTGGAGCCTGAGAAGGGGTTGAGACTGCAGTTTGGAAATGCAGAAACGGTATTAAAGCTCCTGCATTCCATTGCCTTCCGCAATGGATTTGGGGAGGTTCTTGCTCAGGGGACGATGAGGATGGCTGAGCAATTTGGAAAGGGGTCGAAGAGTTTTGCCATGCATGCCAAAGGCATGGAATTGGGAGGTTATGATCCAAGGGGTATGAAGGCGATGAGCCTTGTCTATGCCTGTGGTCCAAGGGGAGGATGCCATCATGCCGGTGGTTTTCCAGTCTATTTGGAGCTCAAAGGTGAGATGGATCGATTTACAGAAACCGGCAAGTCTGCTCTCGTGGCAGGAACGAGGAATCGAAGGACAGCCATCTGTGATTCGGCCTCTCTCTGTGCCTTTGTTGCCGTAGGCCTAAAGGACGAAACTTTGGCCTCCCTTCTCTCCTCCATTACTGGATTTTCTGTAGAAGCCAAGGATCTCTATACTGTTGGAGATCGAATCAGTTGTCTGGAAAGGGCCTTCAATGTCCGTGAAGGCTTGCGAAGGGATGACGATCGACTTCCCGAAAGAATCACTCATGAACCTATCCCGACAGGACCCAGTCAAGGTCAACTCGTCCACGATCTCGAAAAGATGAAAGATGAGTTTTATCAGGTCTGTGGATGGGATTTAAAAACAGGAATTCCGACTAGGGAGCGTGTTGAGAACTTGGGAATCCCTTGGATTCTGGATGATATATCATAACGATTTCTTTGTTTATTAAAAGGAGGAAGTGATTGATGAAGATGATTGAACAAATTCAGAATGTGGCAGTGATTGGGACAGGAACAATGGGACCTGGTATTGCGCAGATCTTTTCCCAGAGTGGCTTGAAAGTCATCCTTTACGATATTAAGGTGGAGCAACTGGAGAAGGCCACGCAAACGATTCAGAATAACCTGAAGACCTTTGTAGGGACAGGATCGATTACCTCAAAAGAGGCTGAAGAGACCCGTCAGAGGATCACGACCACCTCCAATTTAAAAGAAGCTGCCCAGGCTGCAGATTTTGTCCTTGAAGCTGTTCCAGAGGTTCTGGACATCAAGAAGTCTGTATTTAGTGAACTCGATCGTTTGTGCCCTCCGGATGTCATTCTGGCAACCAACACCTCTGGATTGAGTATTACAGAAATCGCCAAGGCAACCCAATTTCCCCAACGCGTGGTTGGGATGCATTGGTGGAATCCCCCTATCATTATTCCTGCCATCGAGGTCATTAAAGGGGAATTGACCGGGGAAGAGACCGTCAATATTACGAAGGCGCTGGTCACTAAGATCAAAAAGATTCCAATTCTTGTTCAAAAGGATGTTCCTGGTTTTCTTGGGAATCGAATGCAATATGCCTTGATGAGAGAGGCGATCGCTTTGCTCAACGAAGGAGTGGCAAGCGCTGAGGATATTGACATGATGATCAAAGCGGGAATCGGTTTTAAATTCCCGGTCATGGGGCCTTTGGAGACCATTGATATGGCCGGACTGGATATTTTTTATAGGGTCTCTCAGTACCTGTACGGAAAATTAGATGCCTCCCCCTCTCCTCCTGCGATCGTCAAGGAAAAAGTGGAGAGGAATGAATTGGGATTGAAGAGCGGAAAAGGGTTTTATGATTATAAGGATGTCAACATCCAAAGCCTCATGGCAGAACGGATCAAGAAGCTTCTGATCATCCTCCGGGAGATCAAAATGTGAGGCCGAAGGCTTGACAAGTCGTTTCTAATTGGATAGGAAATGTTTCGGTCTGTGAACTCTTTTGGGTGACCTATGGGAATCGAAGTCCATCTCTTCATGAACATGATGAATGGTCTCGTCTGGGGCCTGATCATCGCTCTCATCGCCCTGGGCTTGGTCCTCATCTTTGGCCTCATCAAGATCTTAAATATCTCTCATGGCGAATTCTATATGCTGGGGGCCATCTTCGGATGGTATCTGATTCAATATACACAGAATTTTTGGCTTGCCCTTGTCCTCTCCCCACTCTTGGTGGCCGCGATCGGGCTCTTCATCGAATGGGGGATACTGCGGCCCACTGAGGATAAACCCATTAAGACCTTGATCGTCACCCTGGGCATCTCTCTCATCCTGCAGTATACAGTCTACTGGTTTTACGGTGGGAGCCCCCAACGGATTGTTGAACCTTTCCAATATCACTTAACTCTTTTCGGATCAGGCTATTCAGGCTATCGAATCTTTGTCGCCATCCTCTCCATGGCAGTAATTGCCTTACTTGGGCTTTTTCTCCAGAAGACCCGAATCGGACTCTGGATCCGTGCCGTAAAGCAAGACCAGGAAATGGCGATTGCTGTTGGAATCCCAACCAAAAAGGTGATCATGATCACCTTCGCCTTGGGCTCATTCTTAGCGGCATTAGGAGGAATCCTCGCGGCTCCGATTTTTTCGGTCGATTTTCTAATGGGTTTAGAAATTTTACCGACTGCCTTCATGGTGGTCATCATCGGAGGTCCTGGAAATCTCATGGGGGCATTGGGAGCCAGCATCTTAATTGCAGAACTTGAGGGGATCTCATCGGTGTTCGTCAGTCCGACCATCTCCCGTGTTCTTTCTTTGGTATTGATGTCCATCGTTTTATTAAAGAGGCCTGAAGGAATATTTAGCAGGGCTCGGAGATAAACATTTCCATGATGACACGAAGATTCTGGTTTTTATTCTTTCTTGTTTTTCTCATCCTCCTCTCCCTCCCATTGTGGGGGAGTTCCTTCTATATGTTCCTGGTAACCGAGATCATCGCCCTGAGCCTCTTTGCCATGTCCTTCGACCTGATTTATGGCTTTACAGGAATGCTCAGTTTAGGACATGCAACCTTTTTCGGCACAGGTTCCTATATTTTTACCCTCAGCATCCTTCACTGGCAGTCTAATCTCTGGGTTTCCCTCTTGCTGGCCATCATTGGTTCTGCCATCATCGCCTGGGTTATAGGGTTTTTTGCTGTCCGCGCCAGGGGAACGAATTTTATCGTGATTACCATCATCTTCTCTCTCGTCATCTTTTACCTTTCCTTCTACTATAAATCTATTACCGGAGGCGATGATGGGCTTCCCCTAAAGGTCCCAGACCTTGGGCTGGGATTTCTAAGCATCTCCATTCATGATAATCCAATGGCGAATTACTATTTGGTCTTAGCTATTGTAAGCCTTTGTTACCTCTTTTACTGGCGACTCATCGCTTCCCCGATGGGCAGGCTTTTCCTGGCCATCAAGAGCAATGAGGAGAGAACCCAGTATATTGGGTTCAATACGCTTAAGTATCGATTAATCTCTTTCGTCATCTCCGGGGCCTTCTCAGGACTCTCGGGAGCCCTTTACTCGATGACCACCCATTACACCAATAATAAACTTCTTCACTGGACCACCTCTGTCGATGTCGTGGTATGGACCATTGTTGGAGGAGCTGGAACACTCATCGGGCCTATCATGGGAGCGTGGATCTTCACATTTTTTAGGGAGTTTATCAGTTTCCATTTTAAGCAATATCCTATTGTGATTGGAATGGTCCTCATCTTCTTCATCATTTTCGTTCCCCAGGGTATTCTTGGCTATCTTCTGGGGTTGATTAGACGCGAGAGGAAATAGGGATGTCAGAATACCTACTGGAGACTAGACTTCTGACCAAACGATTTAAGGGAGTCGTTGCTGTTGACCGTGTCGATTTTCACCTGATGAAAGGAAAACTGCATGCCATCATCGGGCCTAACGGTGCGGGGAAGACTACCTTTTTCAATTTGGTGACCGGAGGACTCTCCTCTACGGAAGGACGCATTTTTTTTCAAAATGAGGAGATTACCCACCTTCCTTCCCACGAGATCTCGAAGAGGGGGGTCGCCCGGACCTTCCAGATTACGAGCATCTTTCGGGATTTGACCGTGAAAGGGAATATATGGATTGGGGCACTCTCATGCAAACGTTTTGTCGGTCCTTTCTCAGAGGCGTCTCGAATCCTTGACCTCCAATCGAAAACGGAGGAGATCATGGGTCTTCTCAACCTTCAGGACAAACAGTCTGTGGTCGCTGAGAACCTCTCCCACGGAGATCAGCGCCTCCTCGAGATTGGCATTGGTCTCAGCACAGAACCTCATGTCCTTCTCTTAGATGAGCCCACAGCAGGGATGAGTGCAGAGGAGTCGACCCGGACCGCTGAACGGATCAAAAAACTCTCTGAGAAAATTACTATCCTGATCATCGAACATGATATGGATGTAGTAATGGGAATCGCCGATTTAATCACGGTGTTCGATCAGGGCAGAGTGATTGCGGAAGGCTCTCCTACAGAGATACAGGAGAACCCCGCTGTACAGGAAGTCTATCTCGGAACTTAGTATGGACTCCATCCTCAATCTGCAAGAGATTCATACGTTCTATGGAAAAAGTCACATCCTTCATGGGATCACCTTGGCGGTTCATGAGAACGAGATCGTTTGCCTCCTAGGCAGAAACGGTGTAGGAAAAACAACCACCCTCAAAAGCATTATGGGATTGACTCCGGCCAATAGAGGGAACATCTTTTTTCAGGGGAGAGACATTACCCGGATACAGGACTATCTCATCCCGCGACTGGGCATTGGTTATGTCCCTCAAGGAAGGCATATTTTTCCGGATCTCACTGTGAGAGAAAATCTCAAGATCGGGATCGTGGGCAATAAGGTTCAGGTGAAAACCTATGAGGAGATCTTCAGTTATTTTCCAATTCTGAGAGAGAGGTTGAATCAACTCGGGGGGACACTCAGTGGTGGAGAACAACAGATGCTGGCCCTCGCCAGGGCTCTGGTACCTAACCCGACACTAATCCTGCTCGACGAGCCCACGGAGGGTCTGATGCCCAGAATGGCTAAATTAGTTGTGGAGATCATTCAAAAAATTAATCGTACAGGAGTTTCCATCCTCTGGGTGGAGCAGAAACTGGTCACCGTAACAGAGGTGAGTCACCGGATCCATCTGATCAGTAAGGGAAGGGTAGAATATCAAGGGACCCCCGGGGAATTGATTCAGAATCGAGAGATTCAGTTGCGTTACATAGGGGTGAAGGTTTAAAGCCTTTCGGTTTAAAAATTCTTTTAAAAGGAGGGAAAGATGGAAAAGAAGAAGAAAAGGATTTCGCGAAGAAGATTTCTTAAGGCAATGGGGACAGGAGCGGCACTGCTCTCGGCAGAACCGTTCGTAAGGCCCTTGGGAGGCTTCTGGGCACAGGAAAGATCTCCTATTATCATCGGCCATCAGTGCGATTACACGGGGTTCTTAGCAGGATGGGGTTACTGGATGGATATGGCTGCAAAATATGCCATCAAATTGATCAACGATGCCGGTGGTATTGCTGGTCGAAAAGTAGAATATGTGATGGAAGATACGGCCAGTGACCCAGCTACAGGGACGAGAAAATTGAGATCTTTGATCCAAAGGTTGAACGCCGATTTTGTAATCGGGTGCATTCATGCTGGCCCTGCCACAGGTAGTCTCCCCGTAGCCAAGGAACTTAAAACCGTTTACTTTATGCAGTCCAGCTCAGATGAAGTGATCACAAAATTTGGAAGTCGCTACACCTTTATGGGGGGTGGCGTTGAACTTAGCAAGATCAACTATGGGGTGCCGTGGGCTGTTAAAAATCTGGGGAAAAAGTTCACTTTCTGTGCCTATGATATGGCATGGGGCTATACCCATGTGAATGGTTCCACTCCCATTATTGAAAAGATGGGAGGAAAGGTTCTTGATAAGATTTTTATCCCTCTTGGTACAAAAGATTTCTATCCTTATCTCGGCAAAATCCCTCCCGAAACAGAGGTTCTTTATGGTGTTTTTTCAGGACCCCCGGCTCTTGGCTTCCTCACACAGACCTATGAAATTGGACTTCATAAAAAGATGAAGCGGTATGTGGATGTGGGAGTCATGGAAGGATTTAATACCGAGAAGATTGGAGGGGTTGCTGAGGATTGCTGGTACATGACCTTTTTCCCCAGACGTCTGAAGTTTAAGGATACTGAACATGTCCGAAATTTGAGAAAAGCTCTCAACGTAGACGAGGAAGGGGTTGAGATTGGCGGACCGCAAGTCCTATGTGGGTCCCGTTATTGGGCCGCCTATGAGAATGTATTCTGGATTAAACGTGCTATTGAGAAGAGCGGATGGAAAAGCAAAAAGGATAATGCGGCTTTCATCGAGGCATTAGAAGGGATGTGTGTCAAGGAGGGACTTGAGTTCATCCAGGGAGACAAATGCATGAGGGCCAAGGATCATTTCATCCTTCATGACCTATGGATGGGGCATATCGAAAATAATAAGATGGAGGAGAAAACAAAGTTCTCCTTCAAAGAGGAGCCTTTTCCACCTGCGGTGGATTACACCAAGGAGAAGGTTTAAAGAATTCATGGAGACTTCCTGCCCACCCTAGGTTTGCCCCGGGTGGGCAGGGATATGAAATCGAAGAATTTCATTCTGGTCTTTGGTGAAATGTTTCATCTCCAAGTGCCCTCATTGTGGCATGAGCATGAATTGTCCTCCTTATGCTCCATTACCAGAAGAGATGAGGAGGATGCTGAAAGAATATCAACAGGGAGTTTTCATCAGGCTGATCATTCCCATTGATCAGATAAGCGGGGAGAGAGCAGTTAAGGAAAATAGAATGGCTCCCTGTAGAAAGAGGCTGAACGAGATTGTTTCAACATTGGAGAGCCAAGCTTTTTACGACGGTTATCCTCTGGCCATGGGGTTTGAGGCAGGGCCGTGTAAGAGAGCTTTCTGTCCTGATGAAGACTTCAGTGCTTTAATCCGTGGGAAAGGGTGCCGGCATCCCCTAAGGGGCAGACCTTCGATGGAATCCGCGGGTATGAACGTCTATGCTATGGCGGCTAGGGCCGGATAGGGTATCTATCCGATGGGGAGAACCGTATCTCTTGATGAACTCCCGCATGGAAATTATTTAGAACTCGTTCTCATTTAATGGGCAAGGTTTCTAACGATGGTGGATGAAAGGATCATCGAGATAGGAAAAAAGATTCTCCAATTACGTCGTAAATTAAATTTATCTCTTCGTGATCTGGCTAAGTATTCGGGTACGTCGGCGTCGACCATCCATAAGGTCGAATCAAACTCGATGGTCCCATCCATCGCCGTGCTGATAAAGATCGCCCAGGCCCTGAAGAAAAATGTCAGTTATTTTATCGGAGAGGAGAATGGGGCCTCTCAAGTGGTTCATGTCAGACCGGATGACCGAGAGGTTCTGTTCGTCCAAAATTCAAAACTAACGGTGGAAAACATTGCCTCCACTGTCTCGGACTGCCAATTGGAAGTTACCCTACTTCATATTAAGAGAGGTGGAACAAGTGGGGAGATTCCTCTCATCCATCCGGGTGAGGAGATCAAATTCTGTCTGAAAGGAAAGATGGAGTACACCATCGGGGGAAATAAATTCATCCTGAGGCCAGGAGACTGCCTCCATTTTAAATCAGATTTGCCCCACTCGTGGAGGAATGTGGGAAGAGGAGAGGTTGAAGTCCTTTCCGTTTGTACTCCGCCTCCCTTCCGAGGGCTTCTCAGTAAGAAACAAATATCTTGAATCTAACGTTAGAGAGGAGTTTTTATGCCAACACTCAAAGTAAATTTTGCAGGACTTGAGTTAAAAAATCCACTCATTGTCGCCTCATCTGAGCTTACCGATGAATTCGATAAAATCAAATGGGCTGAAGATGCTGGGGTCAGTGCAGTGAGCACAAAGCTGGCCTTCCTGAAGGTTCCTTTCTTTGCAAGACCCTATCACATTTTTGAGGAAGGGATGGGGTTTTACTCTCCATCCGGTCATCGGTTGAACGTGGAGGAAGCTCAGGAATTGATCCGGAAGACAAAGGAACAGACCAATCTGGTAGTCATCGCCAATATGATGGGCCCTGGAGAGGATTTGGAGGGCTGGGCAAGGCTAGCTCGAATGTTAGAGGAAGCCGGGGCAGATATGGTGGAGCTAAACATGTCATGTCCGAATGTGGGCCTTATGGCCAAACAGTTGAACATCACCGCTCCTCCTGAACTTGGAGCCGTGCTGGGCCAAAATCCCGCCTTGGCCCGGGAAGTTTGCCGTGCCGTGAGTCAGTCTGTCCAAATTCCTGTGATGGCCAAGATGACTCCAGAGGCCCAGACTGCCGTCGTGGCTGCTGCCTGTGCAGAGGGAGGAGCGAGAGCGGTTTCAGCCATCAACTGCCCTATGTCTCTGCCCGGGGTCGATATCAATAATGATGGAAAACCACTTTACCCCACGACTCGAAATCAGTCCTTTGCAGGTCTCTGTGGTCCTTGGATCCGCCCCCTTGCCTTCAGGCATGTCGCCCAGATCGCTATGCGATCGCCCGATCTGCCCATCGCAGGTGGGGGTGGGATCATGAATTGGGAACAGACTATTGAGATGATCATGTATGGAGCAAAGGTAGTCACATACTGTACCCTCCTTTTTAAGAGGGGTTATAAAATTATTCCCAGGATTGCCAAAAAAATCCTTCATTTTATGGAGGAGAAGGGATACGAAACAGTGGATGACTTCAGAGGTTGCGGCCTGAAATACATCGTGACCCCTGAAAAGGTGGAGTATGTTTATATGATTCCGCAGATCGATGAGAACCTTTGCAACGGTTGCGGGACATGTGTCAACCTCGGTCACTGCGAGGTGATGGCCCTCCAAGACGAAAAGGCCAAGGTGGTTGCTCCCACCAAGTGTTACAGTTGTGCTGTTTGTTACTGGCTCTGCCCAAAAAAAGCAATCACCATGGTGGAACCGAGTGATCCTTCACTTAAAGGTCCCTATCATTTCTGGAAAGGAGGAGTTTAATCCATGCCATACGATGGTCTGAGAGATTATCTTTCTGTGCTTGAATCCCATGGCTTGCTCCAGTGGGTCGAAACAGAGGTGGACAAGGATTGGGAGATCTCGAGTCTTGCGAGACAGTACTTCAGAAAGATGGATAGTAAAAACCGTACAGCCCTTGGGTTCAGGCACGTTAAGGGTAACGATATCCCTGTCATATTAGGCATTATAGGAGGTTCCAGGAGAATCTATGGACTGGCTTTGGAGACAGAGCTTAATGCTGAGGAGTTTGTCCGAGTTTGGAAACGGGGCTTTGAAAATCCTTTGGAGCCTGTTTTGGTGAAATCAGGTCCGTGTAAAGAGGTTATCCTCAAAGGCAAGGATATTGACCTGAATCGATTTCCAATCCCTATTTGGACTCCTGAGAAGGATCCGAATCCATACCTTACCGCAGCATGTTCCATCACCAAGGACTTGGAAACTGGTATTCGTAATGTTGGTGTATACCGAATGGAGGTCAAGGGGAAGGACCGTACTGGAATTCTCTGGGATCTTCCAAGCCAACATGGTGCCCTTCACTTTGTAAAATATGAGGCAACCCAAAAGCCTATGCCCATGGCAACCGTAATCGGTGCGGATCCGACTGTGGTAATGTCGGCAGTGACCAAGGTTCCCTTTGGTGTGGATGAATTTGGTGTGGCTGGAGGATGGCGAAGGAAACCTATTGAACTTGTCCCTTGCGAGACGATCGATTTAGAGGTTCCGGCAACAGCAGAAATCGTACTGGAAGGGGAGATCTATCCTGGGGAGCGAGTTAGTGAGGGACCTTTTGGTGAATATACGGGTTATATGGGAGGGCCTTACCAGATGCCCATCTTCCATATTAAGTGCATCACTCACCGGAAAAATCCTATCTATCATGCCCTCTTCAGCCAGATGCCACCCAGTGAAAGCAGCCTGATGCGGCAGATCCCCGAAGAGGCCAACATTCAATACCACCTCTCTCATTTCCTCAAGATACCCGGGATAGTGGATGTCCATCTCCCAGAAAGTGGGGGGAGCTATGCCTGGTGCTGGATCTCTATCAATAAGAAATATCCAGGACATGTGCAGCAGGTGCTTTGTGCTTCGTGGACCCACTACCCCTCCTTTGCGAAGTGGATTGTGGTGACAGACGATGATGTTGATATCCGCGACCCATTCAGCCGTGAGTGGGCATTGAGTTGGCGCGTTGAGCCAAAGAAAGACATTTTCTTTATCCCCAACACCTCTTCGATCCTGCTCGATCCCTCCAGCACACCGCCTGAAGTACCCCTCTGGGATCGTCTCTCCTCAAAAATTTGTATCGATGCGACGAAGAAATGGAAGTTTCCAGAAATTGCACTCCCCCCAGAGCATTATCTGAAAAGAATTGAGGAAGCCTGGGATCAATATAAATTGAAATAGAGCCAAGGAGGTTTGCCATGAAATCTATGATCACGTTGTTAAAGGGGGCTCGCCTTATTGTCGAACATTGCATGACGGTGAAGGCAGGTGATAAGGTTCTCATCATCGCTGACCATGACCACATGATGAATGCAGAGGCCTTGGCAGGGGCTGCTTTTGCAGTAGGTGCTTATCCGGTCATTGCCAATGTGACACACCACGTGAGTTCAGCCCTTGCCTCCATGGAGGTTCCCATGGAACCACCTGCTCATCTGGCTGAGGCCATGATCCACTCAGATGAGATTATCATCACCACAAATCTAGAGTGGGCAAATCGTTTCGCACATGTCAATCCGGTTCGGGCAAGCGTTGAGAGGGGTGCTAAGATCGCCTCCGTGGAAGAAGGAATGGAGGACTGGGACCTCACCATAGAAGATATTAATGAGATTACCCAGAAGGCAGAGAAGATCATCCATGCGATGAAGGGGGCAAAATGGGTCCGGGTGACAAGTCCTGGCGGAACAGATGTGAAAATCTCTGTCGAGGGGAGACCTCCCCTGAAGGTGGTCCCGGTCAAAGAACCCGGGATCATGATGGGTCCCATTCCCTTATGGGGAGAAGTGGCCTATGCTGCAGTCGAAAATAAGACAGAAGGAAAAATCGTCATCGATGGGATCATGCTTGGTGTTGGGGTCTACGGGTCCCTTAAAAATCCAATCGAATGGACGATCGAGGGGGGACGGGCTATTGGGATCAAAGGCGGGGAGGAAGCTGAACGGCTAAGGGATGCAATTCGTTCTTCCGATGAGAATAGCACCGTGGTGGCCGAGTTTGCTATCGGGACGAGCCACAAAGAAAAGTTTGGATCGCCCTCAGAGAAAGGAATGCTTGGGACGGTTCACTTTGCCTTGGGAGATAATATCCATTGCTATCCAGGAGGTCAGTGCCTTAGTAAATTGCATCTGGACGGATCTGTAAGGAATGTGACGATCGAAGTAGATGGAAAGAAGATCATGAAGGATGGAAATCTTGTGATCTGAGGGAGGAAGACCATGTCAGTCCGTACTGTGAAGGTCGATGCGATTGAAGCAATCCCGCTGCCCAACCAGAGTTGGTCTAAAAAATTACTCACCCAGGAAACCGTAGGGACGCGAAAATGTATGCTTGGAGTTTCCAGTTTTAAACCGGGCACGGTAACCTCATTCCTCATTCACGAAGAAGAGGAGCTTGCCTATGTCGTCACGGGCAAGGGAAAGATTCGTCTCGAAGATCGTGATATTCCCTACAGTGCAGGCGAAGGGATCTATATTCCTCCGGGGATCCCTCATGCCGTTGTCAACGATGGTGATGAGGAAGTGGTCATGGTGTTCAGCTTTTCCTTTCCAGATTACCCTCCTACAAAGAAGAAAGAAGGGTGAGAGGTAAAACCCATGAAGAGTTTTGAATATCTTTGCCCAAAATCGGTGGGAGAACTTGTCAAAATCCTTTACCGATACGATGGGAAGGCCCGTGTGCTGGCAGGAGGGACAGACCTTCTTGTAATGATGAAGCAGGGGAAACTTCAACCGGAATGTGTTGTCAGTTTACAGGCTATTCCAAATCTTGCCTATATACGAGAGCAGAAGAATGGAGGGATAAAGATTGGGGCGATGACACGCCTGCGAGAGATCGAGGCCTCATCGCTTATCCAGACAAAGTATCCTCTGCTTGCCAAAGCTGCGGGATGGATCGGTTCAAGACAGGTTCGGTGGCGGGCCACCTGCGGCGGAAACCTGTGCAATGGGGCTCCCTCTGCTGATCTGGCGCCACCTTTGATTTGTCTGGGAGCCAAGGTGATCATTGGTGGAAGGGCAAAGAGGACCCTCCCCCTTGAGAAATTCTTTCTCGGTCCGGGTCAAGTTAGCCTGAGAAGAGGGGAGTTTCTTCAAGAATTAGTGATCCCTCCCCCTCTTCCAAGGACCTACGGGATTTATCTCAAATTCACTCGTTCGGCTATGGATATCGCGGTAGTGGGTGTGGCGGCGACGGCGTCTTTTAAAGAGGAAGGGGAATGTAACCATTTGAGGATCTGCCTCGGCGCAGTGGCTCCCACTCCATTACGAGCAGTGAAAGCTGAAAAGATCGGATTGGGAGAGAGGTGGGATGAGGAGCGCATTTTGGTGATGGCCCGAATGGCTTCCGAGGAGGCCAAACCCATCGATGACGTCAGGGGCACGATATACCTCAGAAGACATTTAGTCAAAGTGTTTACAAAAAGGATCCTATCCGAATGTCTGGAGCAGGCGCAGAAAAAAGTCTGACAGGGGAGGCTTTTATGCATATGATTAAATTGAAGGTAAACGGCCATGTTCAAGAATTAGGGGTAAAGTCTCACCAAACACTTCTTGAAGTGCTGCGCGGCCCTCTTGAACTCACTGGAGTAAAGGAAGGGTGTGGGTTGGGAGAATGTGGTGCCTGTACGGTGCTCATGGATGGGAAACCGGTAAACTCCTGCCTTGTTCTTGCCCTTGAAGCAGATGGCTCGGAGATCTTGACTATTGAGGGCCTTGCCCAAGTGGGTAAGCTTCATTACGTACAAAAGGCTTTCGTGAAGGAAGGTGCGATCCAATGCGGGTTTTGCACTCCAGGAATGGTGATGGCAACCGTGGGTCTCCTCCAAGAAAATCCCAATTCGTCCCAAGAGGAAATCAAAGAGGGTCTCAGAGGCAATCTCTGTCGTTGTACGGGGTATGTCAAGATTATCAAGGCTGTAGAAGCAGCAGTGGAAATGATGAGAGAAGGAGAGCAAACATGACATGGAAGGTTATTGGAAAGGGGCTTCCCAAAATCGATTCTATTTCGAAGGTGACTGGAGAGGCTCAATATACAGTTGACCTCAAATTGCCAGGGATGCTTTACGGGAATATCTTCAGAAGCCCTTTGCCTCATGCGAAGATTAAATCGATTAATACTTCAAAAGCAGAGGAGCTTCAGGGAGTTCACGCGGTCATTACTGCAAAAGATGTTCCTCTCAATAAATTTAGCTTCTTTCAGTGGCTTGCCGACAAGACCATCTTATGCTCTGACAAGGTTCGATATTTGGGCGATGAGGTGGCGGCTGTTGCGGCTGTCGATGAAGAGACGGCATTGGAAGCCCTTTCCCTGATCAAAGTAGAATATGAACCTCTCCCTGCAGTATTTGATGCTGAAGAAGCAATGAAGCCAGGGGCTCCTCTCATTCATGATAAAGAGAAGAATATCGGTTTCCATGTGGAACGGCTTTTTGGAGACCCTGATAAGGCCTTTGAGGAATGTGATTACATCTGCGAGGACCGATATGTGACAGGCCAGGTTTCACACTGTTGTTTAGAGGTATCGAACTGTATTGTCAAATGGGATTCATCAGGTCGGCTCACAATCTGGACCAATACCCAGGCTCCCCATACCCAGAGGCAGGAGATTGCCCGTATTCTTGGTATTCCCATCCGGAATGTCAGAATTATCAATTCTACCATGGGAGGAGGGTTTGGTTCGAAGCTGGTCATTGATATGAAACTTCCCATTGCTGCCATCTTATCCAAGAAGACAGGACGTCCGGTGAGGATTGAGAATTCAAGAGCCGAGGAGTTCAGCACGGCAAAGACCCGCTACGGCTATACTATCTACGTCAAAACTGGAGCGAAAAAGGATGGGAGGCTCTGGGCCAGAGAAATGAAGGTGATTGGTGACAATGGTGCCTATCATGATAAAGGACCGGCTACCCTCAATTTTTCAAGCATGATGTTTGGGACTCTATACAACATTCCCAATATCCGATATGAAGGAAATCTTGTCTATACCAACAAACAGATGGGAACGGCTTTCCGCGGATTCGGGAATCCTCAGATCGCCTTTGCCTGTGAAACGCAGATCGATGTCCTTGCTAATAAGACTGGGATGGACCCCTTGGAACTTCGTTTGAGGAATGCAAATCAATCGGACCAGATGACCTTTTGTGGTGCTGAGATTACCAGTTGTGGAATGAAGGAATGTATGGAGGCGGCTGCCCGGGCCATCGGATGGGAAGAAAAGCGGAGGGGGAAAGGGCTCCGGGGCGTTGGGCTTGCCAACATGGTTCATACAGGAGCTGGAGGTCGTTTTTATGGATACAATGCTGCAGATGCCTTCATTAAACTCTCAGACGATGGAACGGTCGCACTGATCACCCCAGCCCAAGATATGGGACAGGGATCTCACACGGTGATGGCCCAGATCGTTGCGGAGGAATTAGGGGTAAATCTGGAAGACATCAATGTGATCTCCAACGATACAGATCTTACCCCTTATGACCTTGGTTCATGGGGAAGCAGGACGACCTTTATGAATGGCAACGCAGTGCTCGATGCCGCGAGAAATACGAAAAAGGAGATCATCACAGTGGCCTCTGAGATGCTTGAGGCCAACCCCGACGATATTATCCTGGAGGGAGGAAGGGTTTTTGTAAAAGGATCGTCAGATCAATACTCCTTTTCCGAGTTAGCAGACTACGCCATCAATAAACGGGGTGTGCCTATTTCCGGAAAGGGACGATTTGTTGACAAACTCCCATCCGGTTATACGATCAAGGAAGGCTTTGCGAAAAATATTCCCACCTTTGCCTTCGGCACCCAAGCCGCCGAGGTAGAAATCGATGAAGAGACTGGTGAGGTTAAGGTTTTAAAGGTTGTGGCAGCCCATGAAACAGGGACGACCATTAATACCCTGATGGCCGAAGGCCAGATTGAGGGGTCTGTGGTTCAGGGGATTGGATATGCCTTGATGGAAGGGTTGACTCTGAAAAACGGAAAAGTGATCAATGATGGATTCATTGATTATAAGATTCCAACCTTTGGCGATATCCCAGAGATCGAAACCATATTGATTGAGACCAATGACCCTCATGGTCCCTTTGGCGCCAAAGGGATCGGAGAACCTGGCCTCGTTCCAACAGCCCCTGCTATTGCCAATGCAATTTTTAATGCCGTGGGTATAATGATTAAAGAACTTCCGATAACACCGGAGAAAATCCTCAAGGCTCTGAAAGAGAAGAAGGGCGGTTAGAGTCGTATGAAGCGGAGGGTCGCCTTTTATTGTGGCCTCTTTTGGCTTTTTTTCTCCCTTATTACCTGCTTCGAAGCTTATCGTCTAAAGTTAGGCGATATCCATCAACCTGGGCCAGGCTTTTTCCCCTTTTGGACAGGTCTCTTTATGGGAGTATTTTCGTTGCTGGTTCTCTATCAAGCGATAAGGGAAAGAGAGAAAGAGGATAAGGGGGGCAAAGAAGAACCGAAGAGATGGTGGAACATCGTCATCATTCTTATAGCTCTCACAGCCTATGTCATCTCTTTGGAAAAGATTGGTTTTTTGTTCAATACCTTTTTGTTCATGGGCCTCATGCTTAAGGTCGTCTATCCACAATCTTGGAGGACAACTATTTTGGGTGCACTGATTACGGCAATTGTTGCCAATTTAGTTTTTAATGTCCTGTTAAAGGCCCAAATACCTCCGGGAATTTTAGGTTTTTGACAGTAATGGAGAACATCGCTTCATGGAGACCCTTCAAAACCTTCTTTTTGGTTTCACAATTGCCATGCAACCCATCAACCTCCTTTACTGCTTCTGCGGGGTCCTGGTGGGCACTTTAATAGGAGTATTGCCAGGGATAGGTCCTCCTGCTGCCATTTCTCTTCTTCTCCCTATCACGTTTCATGTCCCTCCTGTTTCGTCAGTGATCATGCTTGCCGGGATCATGTATGGAGCGATGTACGGAGGCTCCACGACCTCCATCCTTGTCAACATCCCTGGGGAGGCTGCCTCGGTAGTCACTTGTCTTGATGGATACCAGATGGCTCGACAAGGAAGGGCTGGCCCAGCCCTTGGGATAGCCGCCTTCGGTTCTTTTATTGCGGGTACAATCAGTATTTTCCTCCTGATCCTTCTTGCCCCGACGCTGGCCCATTTTGCCCTCAGGTTTGGGCCTCCTGAATATTTTTCCCTTATGGTGCTGGGACTGAGTATCTTGGTATACCTGGCTAAAGGTTCCATTCTCAATGCCTTGATCATGGTCTGCTTCGGGTTGATCCTTGGATCTATTGGGCTAGACCAGATGACAGGCGTTCCGAGGTTTGTATACAAGATCACTGTGCTCATGGATGGTGTGGGGCTTGTTCAAGTTGTGATCGGACTCTTCGGTATTTCTGAAGTCCTCGTTAACGCGGAGACCATTTTTAGACAGGAGGTCTTCAAGGCAAAGATAAGAGGGCTTCTACCTAGTCGGGAGGACTGGAAACGCTCCATTGGTCCAATTGGGAGGGGTTCCATTCTGGGTTTCTTTATGGGAATCGTCCCTGGGATAAGCGTGGTGATACCCACCTTTGTTTCTTACGCCCTTGAGAAAAAACTCTCTAAATACCCAGAAAAGTTCGGCACCGGCATGATCGAAGGTGTAGCAGGTCCAGAATCGGCAAACAATGCAGCCTCTGCAGGAGCCCTTGTCCCCATGCTCAGCCTTGGAATTCCTACTGGAGCTGCCACGGCTTTGCTCCTGGGAGCCCTGATGATCTTTGGTTTGAGACCTGGCCCCCTGCTCATCAAGGAGTCTCCAGAAGTCTTCTGGGGAGTCGTCGCCAGTCTCTATGTGGGTAACCTCATGCTCCTCATCCTCAATCTTCCCCTGATCAGCTTATGGGTTAAGGTTCTCAGAGTTCCCTATTCTTTTCTGTTCGCCCTGATTTTGCTTTTTTGTCTAATCGGTTCTTATACTATTAATAACAATGTCGATGATGGAATCATCATGATCGTCTTTGGCTTGATTGGATACTTAATGAGAAAGTTTGACTATGAGGCGGCCCCCTTGGTTCTCGGTCTCGTTTTGGGGCCAATGATGGAAAATGCACTGCGCCGTTCCTTGTTGATTTCAGAGGGAAACTTGGGGGTCTTTTTCCTTCGGCCCCTTTCAGTCGTATTCTTGATCGTGGCTTTGTTCATCCTCTTTTCCCCTCTTTTCTTGCTAAAGAGAAGATTGAGAGAGGAATTGAGATCGAGGGAATGAAAAATAAGGTACTGTCAAAAGTTTTATGAAAAAAATGGCTTGCATTAAAAAGTGGAAAAAAAGGGGAGGATGTTTACATGAGCCTTCAAAGGACTCAAGTGTTTGATATAACGTCAATATCATTTGAATTGAAGGCTAAAACAAGAAACCTTTAACAATACGACAAACATTTGAAGGAGGTGCTTTATGAATAAGAAGACCAGAACAGAAAAATATTTTATCACTTTCATCTTAATCACATGTCTTTTTTGGACCACTCCAACAGAAGCGCAGGATTATCCAAAAAGTCCGGTCCAGATCGTTGTTCCCTTCGCTCCAGGAGGAGCTGTAGACATTTTCTGGCGAACCATTGCGGAGACTGTCAACAAACATTTACATGGAACGATAGCCATCCTCAATAGGCCAGGTGGAGGAGGAGTTGTTGGGACCTCTGCCGTGGTGAACGCAAAGCCTGATGGCTATACCCTTCTCGGTGGAACCTCTGATCCACTCAACATTGCCCCCGTGATCACACCTGATATCCCATATGATGTGGAAAAAGATCTCACTTACATTGCCAAATTAGTCATCTTTCCCCAGTTGATTGCGGTGAGGACTGAATCCCCTTTCAAGACATTGGAAGACCTGATTGCCTTTGCCAAAAATAACCCCAAAAAATTGAAGGCCGGACTTACCGGAATGAACACCTCTTACTTCGGCCTTGAGATGCTCAATGTCGATGCTAAAGTGGAAATTACAGGGGTTCCTTTCGGAGGGGGAGGAGAACTCCTCCCGAATCTCTTAGGAGGCCATGTGGACCTTGGATTTCTTAGTGTTTCACCCATCAAGTCCCATGTTGCAGCAGGAAAGATTCGAATTTTAGCGGTCTTGTCCACAGCCCGACTTCCGGACCATCCTCAAGTACCAACCACACATGAAAAGGGTTACTCCCGAACCATCATTTCAACAGGGATTGGTCTTTTAGGTCCAAAAGGTTTGTCTCCTGTAATTATTAAGAGATGGGAGGACGTCACCGAAGCAATGATGAAAGATTCGACTATGGTCTCCACCCTTCAGAGACTTGATTATGCGATCGATTTCAAGAAGGGGGAAGATTTCAAAAAGAATATGATGAGTGATCTCGTCAACTTCAAAGAGATCATCGCGAAAGCTGGGATTAAAAAATAATAGATTCTTAAAGGGTTCGTTCGGAAATACCAAATTTCTGGAACGAAAAAATTGGGGGGATGAGATGATTATTGGCGTACCTAAAGAAACCAAGGTCGCAGAGAGAAGAGTGGCCATGACGCCCCAGGGAGTGGATGCTCTGGTCTCTCATCATCACAGGGTTCTGGTCGAAAAAGGTGCAGGAGCAGGAAGTGGTTTCTCCAACACGGAGTATGAAAGAGCTGGAGCCATCCTCATCGAAAGCGCTGGGGAGATATGGAATGAAGCTGATCTGGTCGTAAAGGTGAAGGAGCCTCAGGAGCAGGAGTTTTCTTTCCTGAGACCCGGAAAGATTCTGTTTACCTTTCTCCATCTTGCGGCAAGCGAAGGTCTCACCCGGAGGTTACTGGAATCGCGCATCATCGGAATAGGTTATGAGACGGTCCAGGATCGGGATGGCTCGCTTCCTCTGCTCCGGCCCATGAGTGAGATTGCAGGCAGAGCGTCTATTCTTGCAGGCGGGATGTGTCTGGAGGCGAGGCATGGAGGAAGGGGAATCCTTCTCTGTGGCGCTTCAGGCGTTCCGCCAGCCAAAGTTGTCATCCTCGGGGCAGGAGTAGTGGGCGCCAATGCCTGCAAGGTGGCTGTGGGCTTGGGAGCCAGGGTTTCCCTTTTCGATATCCAGGCGGAAAGACTTCGCTACCTTCATGATATCACCCAGGGCCATATCGCCACTTTCATCTCGAACCGGATGACGATCGAAGAGGAGATTTCGGATGCCGATCTGGTCATCGGAGCGGTTCTCATCCCGGGAGCCCAGGCGCCGAGACTGGTAACCCGTCAGATGCTCAAAGGGATGCGGCCCGGGTCCGCCATCGTCGATGTGTCGGTTGATCAAGGCGGCTGTTTTGAAACGGCAAGACCCACCACCCATGAACATCCCACCTATATCGAAGAAGGGGTGGTCCATTATTGTGTGGCCAATATTCCCGGGGCTTATCCGAGAACCTCCACCTTTGCTCTCACTAATGCAACGTTCCCTTATATCCTACAGATTGCAGATCTCGGATATGAGAAGGCGCTGGCAGAAAACGAACCCTTGAGGCAAGGACTCAACCTCATCGATGGAAAGATCGTATGCAGTGGAGTGGCTCAGAGTTTCGGCATGGCCTGCATTGCCAACCCGTTCTCTTCCTGTCCTTGAAAATTGCCCTCCGATATGATAAACCTGACCTATCGTTAGTCAGTTAGTCTCATAGTCATATAGTTATACTCCAATCGAGTGAAAATATTTTGACAAAATCCCCTCTAACTCCCCTTTGCCAAAGGGGAGGACTTATTATTATCCCCCTTTGGAAAAGGGGGAATAAGGGGGATTTTAATATAGGGTTTAACAAACCTTTAAATAGTCTCGCTATCATGTTTGCAGCTCAATCAAGCAATAATTTTTCACTCAATTGGGGTTATATAGTCTTTTTCCTTAGACTATTCGACTACACGACTATAAGACTATAGGACTCATGATACATCAAAAGGGTTTCATAGCCGTAACCTAACCCACAGACAAAGGATAGAATTTTGGAAGATAAAAAGTTGATCATTGCCATTGATGGGCCTTCCGGCGCCGGCAAGAGCACGGTCGGAAAAGAACTGGCAAAGCGATTGGGTTATCTCTACATCGACACTGGAGCGATGTATCGCGGCGTTGCCCTGAAGGCGAAAGAAAGGGGCATCGAACCGGAAGATGAAAAGGCCCTCTCCCAGTTGGTCTCTTCGATTCAGATCTCTTTTACCTCCGGGGGAGAAGAGAACCGCATCCTCTGCGATGGGGAAGATGTCACCCACGCCATCCGTTCCCCTGAGATCAGTCGGTTTGCTTCAGAAATTTCGAAGAGCAGGATTGTGAGGGAAGCGCTCGTCAGGATGCAGAGGGAGATGGGAAAGGAAGGAGGGGGGGTGCTGGAGGGGAGGGATATCGGAACGGTTGTCTTTCCTGATGCAGACCTTAAATTTTATCTGGATGCGGACCCGGAGGAGAGGGGAAGGAGGAGATTCAGAGAGTTTTCGGAAAAGGGCGTGGAGGTAGATTTTAAAGAGACGCTTAAGGAGGTGGTCGAGAGAGACCAAAATGATATGAGCCGGTCCCTTTCCCCCCTCAAAAGGGCGGACGATGCTATCCTCATTGACTCCACCTGCCGCTCGGTTGATGAGATCGTGGGAGAAATGTGCCGCATTGTCGCTGAGAAGAGGAGATGGGATGAAACTGATTATCGCTAAATCGGCAGGATTCTGCTTTGGCGTCAAGCGGGCCATGGATATGGCCCGCTTGACGGCCCGAAAGTATCCTCACTCTCTTTATACGTTGGGGCCGCTCATCCATAATCCTCAAGCCGTAGAGCACTTAGAGGGGTTGGGGATCAAGGTGAAGGAGCGGGTAGAAGATATCTCCGGAGGGACGGTGATTCTCCGCTCCCACGGGGTTTCATTGAAAGATCTTGAGAAAGCAAAAAAGAGAGGACTCAAGATCATTGATGCCACCTGTCCCATCGTTAAGAAGGCCCATTTTTTTGCAAAGTTCCTCCGGCGGAGTGGTTATGCCCTACTGATTGTTGGAGATGCGGATCATCCTGAGGTTGAAGCCATCCGTAGTTATCTTGACAGTGAGGTGGAGGTGGTTGAGAGGCCGGAAGCTTTGAAACGACTGGGTCCATGGAAAAAGCTGGGAATCATTGCCCAGACCACACAGTCCTTTGAACTCTTTAAGGGGGTCGTGGCAGCCAGTTTGTCCAGGGCAAAAGAGGTAAGGGTGTTTAACACCATCTGTCATGCGACCACGATTCGACAGAAGGAAGCAGTGGAGATTGCAAAGAAGGTGGAGTGCATGATTGTTACGGGGGGCTACAATAGCGGAAATACTCAGAGATTAGCTGGGATCTGTCGCCAGATCCAACCCCAGACTCATCATATTGAAATAGCTCAGGAATTGGAACAAAAATGGTTGAGGAAAAAAGAGAAAATCGGGCTTACTGCCGGAGCTTCCACGCCTTCTTGGATCATTAATGAGGTGGAGCGGGAGATCAGGCGGTTAAAAGGCCAGAAGACTTAAACCTAAATTGAGCGATTCATCCTATCTCACAAGGGGGGCAGAGATGCCTCAACCCCTTTTAGAATGCGATACGTTATAAATTTAGGGAATGGGCCTCGAACTTTCACCCAACGGGTGATGATTGGGCAGGCCTCATGGTTGATTCAATCCATCAAAGGTGATCGCTCTAAAAGGCTTTTCGGCCTCCCTGCCCCCCTTGTGAGGGATGAAAAGATCGCTCAATTTAGGTTAAAGGATTTGTAATTTCTTTATGAGTGTGGTATAAACTCTTGGATTGCTTGGAAAAGGGGGTTTTATTGGATGATTAAGAATGAATCAGCGCCTGCAATGGAAGAGCTAAAAGAAACTCCTCCCGGGGAAAGAGAGAGGGAAGAAGGAGCCAAGGATCTCCATCGCAGAGAAGAACCAGAAAGTTTTCAAACGCTCTATGAGGAGAGCTTTAAGGAGATAGCGGAGGGGCAGATCCTCAGGGGGACGGTCATCGAGATCACGCCGGATCATGTCACTGTGGACGTGGGCTATAAATGTGAAGGCCAGATCCCCATGGAGGAGTTCCTGAAGAGGAACAGAAAGCTGGATGTGAAGGTGGGAGACCGGGTTGATGTCCTCTTAGAAAAAAAGGATAGGGAGGGAGGGTTGCTCATCCTCTCAAAGGAGAAGGCAGATAAAGTCACTATCTGGAAAGATATCAGCCGATCCTCTCGTGAAGGCGAGGTGATTGAAGGAGAGATTATCTCCAAAGTGAAAGGCGGGCTCTCCGTCGATATCGGCGGCATCCATGCCTTTCTTCCGGGATCTCAAATCGACTTGAAACCGGTTCACAATCTGGATGACCTGATCGGCCAGAGATTGACCTTTAAGGTAATCAAGTTCAACCGGAAGAGGAATAATATCGTCCTTTCCCGCCGGATTCTTCTCGAGGAGGGGAGAAAAGCTCAGAGGGGAGAGACGCTGAAGCAACTCAGAGAGGGAGAGATTGTTGAGGGGACGGTCAAGAACCTCACCGATTACGGAGCCTTCGTCGATTTGGGAGGACTGGATGGGCTTCTTCACATTACGGATATCAGTTGGGGAAGAGTCGGACATCCATCGGAGAAACTGACTGTGGGAGAGCGGATCAAGCTGAAAGTCCTCCACTTCGATCAGGAGAAGGAGAAGGTTTCGCTGGGATTGAAGCAGATCCTCCCGGACCCATGGAATTCCGCCCTTGAGGATTATCCAGTGGGGACGCGCATTCAGGGGAAAGTGGTCAATATCACGGATTATGGCGTCTTTGTCGAACTCGAGGAGGGAGTCGAAGGATTGGTTCATGTCTCTGAAATGACGTGGGGCAAAAAGATGAAACATCCTTCCAAGATCGTCCGGGCGGGCGACCTTGTGGAAGTCATGGTTCTTGATTGCGATCCTGTGAAACGCAGGATCTCCCTTGGGATGAAACAGGTCGAGCCCAATCCCTGGGACCTCATTGCTGAAAGGTATCCTCCCGGAATCCGGGTGACTGGAAGGGTGAAGACGATCACCGATTTTGGGATCTTCGTCGGATTCGGAGAAGGCGTGGACGGACTGGTTCATGTGTCGGAGATGTCGTGGACAAAGAAGATCAAACATCCGGCCGAGCTTTTTAAGAAGGGGCAGGAAATCGAGGCCATTGTGTTAAGCATCGATCCGAAAAACGAGCGTTTCTCCCTCGGGGTCAAACAGTTGACCCCGGACCCCTGGAAAGAGGTGGCCCGGCGATACCGGAAGGGAGAGATGGTCAATGGAAGGGTGACCAATGTGACCGATTTCGGCGCCTTCATTGAACTCGAAGAAGGGATCGAGGGACTGGTCCATGTGTCCGAGATCAGCAGAGAGAAGGTGGAGAAACCTTCGGATGTGTTGAGGCAGGGAGAGAGGGTCTCTGCCATGGTCCTTCATGTCGATTCACAGGAGCGAAGGATCGGGCTCAGCCTGAAGGGGTTGAAGGAGAAGATGGAAAAGTCGGAGATTGAAAAATATATGTCGAATCAGGGGTCCACTTCAAACAGCCTCGGAGCCCTCATCCAGGAGGAGATCGAACGCCGCCGAGGAGAGAATTCCAATAAAAAAGAGGATGATTAATCCTTCAATGATCAATAGCTGAGGGAAAATTCGAAATCCGAATATCGAAATCCGAAACAAATTCAAATTTTCAAAATACAAATGTCTTAAACTTTCATTTGTTTTGAACATTCGAAATTTAGTCATTTGATATTGTTTCGAATTTCGGATTTCGTGCTTCGGATTTATTAACCGCTTAACCAAAGTTAACTTCGTTGCCATTTTGCACATAATTTATTTCCCCAAAGACTATACCTTCTTCACGTAGATATCCCTCACCACTTCCCCATCCAGAGCGAGTGTCGTTTCTCCGATCTGAAGCACATAGGAAGGGTTCTTCTGATGCATCCGGAGAATGCTTCCGGGAACGATTCCCAGGACGCTCAGCCGATCAAGCCGCTGATGAGATCGGGGAGCGATGAAGACGATCCGGCCCTCCTCACCCAGTCCCAGCTCCTCAAGGGGGGTCACGAGGGGTTTCATCTCCTTTTTGAATTTGGCGCAACACTCTCCCCTCGGGATTGGCTTTCCATGGATGCAAGTGGGAGGATGGCCGAGAAAGGTACAGACGCTCTCCGTCACCCCGGGGCTCAGGATATGCTCTAATTTGCATGCCTCTTGCTCCACTTCCTCTTCGGACATCTCAAATATTTCTGAGAGGAGCCTTTCGGTCAAACGGTGGCGACGGATGATCTCCCTGGCCTTCTCCTCCCCGCGTTCCTTAAGGATCACCTGGTTGCCTTCCACATCAAAGAGGTCATCCCTGATCATCACGCGGAGAATCGATTTTGCCTCCAGGTCCTTCCCCGCCTCAAGGAGCTGATCGAGATCGGAGATTCCTCTCTCCCTCAACGTCCAGATAAGTTCGAGGATCTCATCGATCCGCTCCTCCTCAATCTCTTTTCTGCCACCCCATCTCATTTGATGGGGTCCTCCGGGCCAATCCGAATTCCGGTTCATGGTTTCACCTTCCTCCATAAAGATTTGAAAAAATCGACCAGGGCAGAGCGTTCCTTATAGGAGTATCCGCAATGGGGGCAACAGAGAAGTCCGCAGTCCTTTGAGATGAGACATCCACTGCATTTCATCTCCGAATTGGAGAACTCTCCTCCGCAAAGAGGGCATCGATTAAAAGGGCTATGTTCCATATCAGAGCCTCAGAAGTCTCAATAAAAAGTTTAGCAAGCCTCCCATCCCAAAAGCAACGGGAAAGATTACGGCCGTGATCCAGAGGGTCTTTTTAAATCCTCTTTCTTTGATCATCATGAAGAACTGGGCAATGCAGGGGATGAAGAGCGTGATCGTCACCAGACTGACCAGAATCTGCCGGGGGTCGAGGAGCCCCTCCCTGGCGAGCATGAAGAGGCCGGCCGCCCCATAGTCTCTCCGGAGAAATCCGATGATGAACGCCTCTGTGGCTTTTGCAGGAAGCCCAAGGAAGTGGACGATCAGAGGGGTTGAAATCCGTTCGAGAAGAGCAAGCGCCTTTGTCTGATGCAGGATGAAGAGAAAGAGGGTGCCGAGGATGAAGAGGGGAACCGCCTCCTTAAGGTACCATTCGATCCGGGCAAGGGTTTTTACTACGATGTTTGAAATATTAGGGATCCGCAGGGGTGGAAGTTCCAGGATGAAATCGGAACCCTCGCCGGGAAGGAGCCTGGCTGCCAAATATCCGACCATGACCAGAATGGCCGCGATGAAAAAAATCCAGGTAAGAAGATAAAAGATCGGAAGCCCTGAAAACATGCCGAGGATAACTCCAAGCTGGGCTGAGCAGGGCACCCCGAGCGCTAACAAGAGGGTGACGATGGTGCGATCCTTTTCGGTATCGAGGATCCGCGTCGTCATCGTAGCCATGGTATCGCAGCCGAGTCCAAGGACCATGGGCAGGACAGCCTTGCCATTCAGCCCCATCCTCTTAAAGATCTTATTGCTCATCACCGCCAGCCTCGGCAGATATCCCGAATCCTCCATCAACCCGAAGATGATGAAGAAGCAGCCCACAATGGGCAGGACGATGGCGATCGCATAGGTGAGGGCCATGGTGAGGATTCCATAAGGGCCAACAAGGAGTTCCTGGAGGATGGGGATGGGAATGAATCGTTGGATGAGCCCGGTCAGGGGCGGAAGCAACCATTCTCCGAAGAGAGTTTCTTCCAGAAAATCGACGCTGATCTGGGCGCCGAAGACCCCGACAAGCTGATAGGTAAGAAAGAGGACGAGGAGAAGGATGGGAATCCCCCAGAATGGATGGATCGTCAGGTTTCCGAGAGAGGCGGAGAATGTCCTGGGAATCGCATCCGGAGATGTTTTCACCATGGAAAGAATTTCGTCCACCCTCCGGAGACGGGCCTGATTGATCAGGTATCCGATGGGATCCCGAAAGGAAGCCTGGACTTCCTGTCGAATATTTTCGATCCGGGCGATCTCCTCTTGGGGCAGGTTTTGGTGGAGCCATTGGGCGAGGCTTTCATCTCCTGAAAGAAGCATCAACGCAAGAGAGCGTTTGGAAATGGGGGTCTCGGGTAAAGAGGAGGCGATTCGGGAAACGCCATCCTCAATCGTTTCCGGGTAGGTGAGATCAGAAAAAGATACGGAACAGGACTGGAGGTTTTCCTTGATCTTTTCCAGCCCTTTTTTTCGGGTGGCCACAGCCTTGAGGGCCGGCATTCCCAGATGCTCGGAGAGTTCTTTAAGATTGATGTCAATCCCCCTGCTTTTGGCTTCATCCCACATGTTGAGGACAGCGAGAAAGGGGAGCCCCATTTCCAGAAGTTGAAGGGAGATGAGGAGTCCTCTTCGAAGGTTTTTGGTGTCGATAACCTGAACCAGGTGGGCCGGAGGGCCATGAAGCAGGATGTCGCGCGTGACCTTCTCATCTTCCGATGTGGGGATAAGGGAATTGATGCCGGGGGTGTCGACCACCTGAAATTTTTTCCCTTTGGTGACCATGGCGCCGGTGGCTACTTCGACCGTTGTCCCGGGGTAATTGGAGACGATGACATATTTGCCCGTGAGATAATTGAAGATGACCGATTTTCCCACATTGGGATTCCCGATCAGGATGATCCTCTCGCCGTAAGAGTCTTTCGAGGTTGCCTCTCGTTTACAGGATTCCATCATCCCTTTCTCCTGTGGGAGGTTTTCTTATGAGCGCATGGACCGCAGTAGCCATAAAGTTCCATCCGGTGATGAAAGATTTTGAAGCCATGGCCTCTTGCGATCCGGTCCTGAAGGGATTCGAGTCCATCGTCTTCAAATTCGACGATCTTCCCACAGCCCAGGCAGATGAGATGGTCATGGTGGGTTCCCTCGTGGGTGGGTTCGTACCGGGTCTCTCCATCGGCAAATTTTCGCTCGGCGGCCAGACCCAGGCGGGTGAGAAGCTTAAGGGTCCGATAGACCGTGGTGTAACCGATCTTCGGATCCATTTTGGCCACCCAGGCATGGATCTCCGCAAGGCTCTTATGGCCGGTGGAGTTGAGGAAGATGTCGAGGATCTCGGCCCTCTGCCGGGTGGACTTGAGCCCCTCTTCGGAGATCAGGGTTTTAAATCGGTCGGGTTTCATGGATTTCCTCTTTTTGAAATTGAATTTCAATTTCATTTTAAGGGATGGTCCCCCTTTTGTCAATACTCATGAGATTTCTGAAAAAGTCCAAAAATCTCTGTAATCAGAGAGCGAGAGCAGTTTTTTAGCGCTCTCAAGCCATTGACCCGCCTCCCGATCTCTGTTAAGTTTTGGTTATGGAGCGGATATCCTTTCGGGATCCTCTGATGAGTTACGAAAAGATCGTCACCCACAATGATTTCGACGGTCTCGTGAGTGCGGCCATTTGCGCGCGGGCATTGGGCGTGGGAAAAATTCTTTTTGCAGGTCCCATGACGATCCTGCGGTCCCAGATCACCATTACCGAGAAGGACGTGGTCTGCGATCTTCCCTATCCCCTGCAATGCGGGCTCTGGTTCGACCACCACGAGGGAAACCTTCAGGAACTGGAATACCGGAAAATCGATCCACGATCCATCCAGGGGCGGTTCGGCCTGAAATTGAGCTGCAGCAGGGTTGTCTTTGAATATTTCTCCGAAAAAATGGAGCTTCCGCCTCACTTTTCACAGGCTGCTGATGAAGCCGATATGATTGATGGTTTCACCTATTCCTCCGTAGAGGACTGGCGGAGAGAGACCCCGGGGAAGATCATTGACCAGACCCTGAAGGGACACTTCCCATCCGCGGAGGAACAGACCTCGCATTTGAGAAATCTGGTCCGTGAGCTTCGGGACCGGCCAATCGGCGAGGTCTCTCAACTCGATTTTGTTCAGAGGAGGCTAAAACAGTACCGGGAGGAAGAGGGAAGGATGCTTAAGGTCATCCGGGATTGCTCCTATTTTATCGATCAGGATGAAAAGAGAGAGGTGATTGTCATCGACCTCACTTCTTATCAGCGGAGGCCTCTTCTCATCAAAAACCTGGCCCTTCTAGTCCATCCCGATGCGAAAGGAGTCTTAGAGGTTTACAACCTGACGGAGCGGGGAGTGAAAAGCAATAACCTCGGTTTCTCCATGTCTCTATCTATTAACGGAAACAGGCAGGATAAGAAGAAGAATATCGGCGAGATCATGAGAACGCTAAATATCGGAGACGGCCATCCCGGCGCTGCCGCCGGGCAGGTGCGATGTAAATCGAAGCAGGAGATGCTAAAGAAGAAGAAAGAGGTGTTGAACCAGATGTTTAAGCTCTGGTCTTCCCAAGTGTGATTAGATCATCCGGGCTCACTTTTCAGTTTCTGCGAAAGAGGTAAAGAACGGGAAATGCCGGTTTTGTGGTTAACCGATTGTAGGAATCTGGTCTTAGCGCAATGCATATTGACATACAACTAATCCCAGTTACTCCAGCCACTATTTCATCCACATCGGTTGTAGTGATCGATATTCTCAGGGCGACCTCTGTAATCGTCCATGCGATCTCACAAGGGGCTCTGGAGGTCATCCCTGTTCCCACAGTGGAAGAAGCCTTTCAATTTGCAAAGAAATTTCCCCGAGGCACCACCCTTCTGGGAGGAGAGCGGGGAAGTAAAAAGATCGAGGGGTTTGATCTGGGGAATTCACCGAGGGAATATTTCGCCGAAAAGGTAAAGGGGAAGAGATTAATCCTGACGACCACCAATGGGACAAAGGCGTTTCATTCTGTCTCATCCGGGGGAGAGGTAGCCGCTGGAAGTTTTTTTAACATCGGAGCAGTTGGAAGGCGATGCCTTGATCTGGGCCAGGACCTCCTGATTTTTCCTTCCGGAGATGAGGGAAGGTTCTCCCTCGAAGATACGGTTTGCGGGGGGATGCTCATTGACCGGATCTTAACGGAAGGGAAAAGGCTTGTTACCCTGACGGATGCAAGCCAATTGGCTCATGTTCTCTATCAGAGGTTTAAGGAAAACCTGGTTGAGTCTTTCCGTCTCTCGACTCATGGAAGGGACCTGATTGAACGGGGATTTGAAGAGGATTTAGCCTACTGTGCTCAGGTAGATATCACAAACATTGTTCCAGTATTCCGTGAAGGAGTGATTCGGGCCCACCTCCTCCCATTCCTCTCCCTTGGTAGCACAGGCGTGACGCCTGTGGCCACCAGAGAGGGGAAGGGTGAGGGGGAATAGTGAGTAGAGACGATTGACAAGGGATAGAAGGCGAAAGACAAGGGGAAAAAGGATGCGACGTTCGGAAAGGGAGATCAAAGACAAAAAAACAATAGCCGCCCTATTGGAACGGTCACCGCTTGGCAGGATGGCCACAGTTAACCCGAAGGGTTTTCCTGTGATCAAGCCTGTCAACTTTGTTTACTGGAGCGGAAAGATCTACATCCATTCCTCCGCAAAAGGAGAAAAAATCAGGGATATCCGCAGTGGAAGCCCTGTCTGCTTCGAGCTGGATGAACCGATTGCCTATGCCCCTGCAAATGGGCCTGCCTGCATGGCCGGTTATTACTATCGAAGCGTGATCATTAAAGGAAGGGCCGATCTAATAAAAGACAGGGAGAGAAAATTGGAAATTCTCGAAAGATTGATGGAGAAATATCAGCCCGAGGGCGGGTATGACCCCATTTCGGAAGAAGTGATGAAGAAGACAGCGATTATCGAAATATCCATCCGGGAGATGACCGGAAAAGAGAGATTGGGATAGATGGAAGGATCTGTTTCCATTGTCAAATGCCAAACCTATGACGAAAAAGAAGTTCTAAAAGCACTCCGGCGATCCATTGATCTCATCGGAGGGATCAATTCGTTTGTAAAGAGGGGTGACCGTGTCCTTCTCAAGCCCAATCTCCTTTATGGAAAGAGCCCGGAGAAGGCAGTGACCACCCACCCTTCCATCATAAGAGGGGTTATTCAGATTGTCAGGGAAAATGGGGGAATCCCAATTCTTGGCGATAGCCCGGGGCTGGGTAGCGCCCTAAGGGTTTCCGAGAATTCCGGGATTAAAAGGGTCGCAGATGCGATGGATTGTCCGATTGTTGAATTTAACAGGCCTGTTTTGCCTCCGGAGAGCAAAGGAAGAATCTTTAAAAATATTGAGATCGATCAGGCCGTTTTCGAAGCCGATGTCATCATCAATCTTCCGAAGTGGAAAACTCACGCTCAGATGCTCCTCACCCTTGGCGTCAAAAATCTTTTTGGATGTGTCCCTGGACCGAGGAAGGCGCTTTGGCATCTCAAGGCCGGAGAAGATCACAAAATATTTGCTCAGATGCTGGTAGATATTTATCATATGATTCAGCCGGCGCTTACTATTCTGGACGGGATCGTTGGAATGGAGGGAAGTGGCCCTAACAGTGGTCATCCCATTTCGCTTGGACTGTTATTAGCCAGCCCGGACCCACTCAGTCTTGATCAGATTGTCTGCGATCTTCTTGGAATTCCACGAGAGTCTCTGTTGACGAATCGAGTGGCCTTTGAACAAGGGTTGGGAATGGATGGGATCATAGTGGTGGGAGAACGTTTGGAGGATGTGAGAATCAGGCAGTTTAAGTTCCCCGGCCTATGGAGGATTGACTGGAATCTCCCGGGGTTTATCAAGAAAGCTTTAAAAAATGCGTTCAGCTCAAAGCCGGTTATCGCAGAAGAGGTGTGTAAGCTATGCAGACAATGCATTGAAATCTGTCCACCCAAGGTGCTCAAAGAAAATGAAAAAGGCTTGGAAATTGATTACGGTCAATGTATCCGGTGTTTCTGCTGTCAGGAAATCTGTCCGGAGGGAGCCATCACTATCCAACAAGGATGGGGGTTGAAATTGGTAGGCGGTAGGCAAAAATTAGTAGACTAACTCATGATAGTAATCAGTAATCGGTGATCAGTGATCAGTGGTGACTGACAAGTGACTGATAACTGATGACCGGTCACTGATCACTTGGATTTCAGAGGATGCGAACCATTAAACTTCTGATCGAATACGATGGAACGAACTACCTGGGATGGCAGGTGCAAGCAAAGGGACTTACCATCCAGGGAATGATCGAAGAGAAATTGAAACTTCTCACAGGGGAGGGTGTCTGTCTGATTGGATCAGGAAGGACGGATGCAGGAGCGCATGCCTTTGGGCAGGTGGCCCATTTTAAAGTCCAGAACAGAATGGATGCGGGGACAATCCAGAAAGCCATTAACAGCCTACTTCCCCCCGATATTGTTATTAAAAAGGCAGAAGAAGTTGAAGAGAATTTTCATGCCCGGAAACAGGCCAGGAGCAAGATTTATGAGTACCGGATCCTCAATCGGCCCATCCGATCCGTATTTCATCGCGGATATGCCTGGCACATCCCGCAGAAGTCGGACTGGGAAGAGGTAAAGAAAGCAACTCAGAAACTGGTGGGTGAACATGACTTCTCGTCTTTCCGTTCAACAGGAACCCCAACGAAGACCGCTGTCCGGAAAATCTTTCGGGCTGAATGGAAGAAGGGAAGGGATGGACTGATGAGATTTGAGATTGAAGCGAGCGGTTTCCTGAAACAGATGGTCAGGGCTATCGTAGGAACGCTGGTAGAAGTAGGAAGAGGGAAGATCGATGCGGATGAGTTTCAAAAGATTCTTGAATCAAAAGACAGAAAAAAAGCAGGCCCCACCGCCCCTGCCCATGGTTTATTCTTGAAAGAAGTGAAATATGATGGTTTCGTAAAAAGTCGTCATTCCCGTGGAAACGGGAATCCAGGAGAATTCTAACTATCTTACAAGACTGTTCATATTTCAACTATCCATATACCTTGACGAAACCATCCTTTCTTTGATAATGTTCCACCATGTTGGGGAGACCGAAAAAAGATGTCCCGAGGAACCTGGACCGGATTACCATACCGACGACCTGGCTCTTCGGAAGAACTGGGGACATCCACAATTTTCATCCTAACATCTCTTTTAAATTTAAAGGGTTAGGCAAGAATCAGGCCTATAATAATAGGCAGAATTATCTTATCATGATATAATATTTCCGCCTAATATCTGTTCAGCACCAAGGAGAGGTTCAAAAAGACAGGCCCGGGAAAGCCAAGTTTATTAATTGATGTAGAATTCCTATGACAAGTACAAACGACCTAAGATGTCCTGGTAGTGACCCGCTCTCAAGGGTAGTGCCCGAATTGTTCCAATGTCTTGCGTGTAATGAGGAAATTGAGATCTGGACCGACGAAGTCGGAGGAAGATGTCCATCATGCAAAACTTACTTCAAGAAGATACAGCTATCAAATGCAACGACCACCCCACAAAATGCTCTGAACAGCTACGACGCAAAACTCAAACAGTTGATCCAAAATGCGCAAGGATCAGGAGCTACTGAGGCTGCGATTATTTCAACAAGGGTTATTGTGGTTGACGACGACCTTGCCGACAAATGCCGAGAACCGCGGTGCGAGAATTACGGACTGTCAAGAAGTTGCCCTCCTCATATCTCAGGGCCTACGGTGTTCAAAGAACACCTTGAAGAGTTTAGTCAGGCGGTCTTCTTCAAAATTGATGTTCCTTCAGAGATTCTCTATTCCAGTGAGCGCCGGGAGCTTTTTCAATTGCTCCACGAAATAGCAGCTGGTATCGAAAAGTCTGCCATCGAAATGGGATTCGCACACGCACAAGCTTATGCGGGAGGTTCATGTAAGAAAGTCTTTTGTTACGACTACCCTGAATGCCTCGCGCTTGCTGGAGAAGGAGAATGCAGGAATCCTGGATACGCAAGGCCTTCTATGTCCGGATTCGGGATTAATGTGGCAAAGCTCTTTGAAACGGCCGGATGGAACACGGGCACCAATACTCATGACGCTGTTTCAACTGCAAACAAAACCGCAAGCGTTTGCGGCTTGGTATTGATCTATTGACCGGTCTTTGAAGGGAAGGGCTGAAAGCGGAATGGCCTGGGAAAGGTCTCAGTAGGCTTTATGTTGGTCGACAGATTAGGATATTTCGTTTTTATGAAGATCAGGGTTGAGAAAAAACATTGTTGGAATCGTTCTTGGAAAACTTATAAGGTAAAATCTCATAATCCCGCTGAAGCCCTGATTAATGCTTTAGATATTTTAGAAAAACACGGATTCTACATCAATCATAACACAATTCAATTTGGAGAAAAAATTGGATCCCCCGATTATTTTAAAAAGTTGGGACTTTAAAACTCTTAACAAGCCGCATCAACTCGGACTGGCTATTCCGCTAACCAAGACTTAGTACCAGGCAAGGATAATTAGGTATTGGTTAAAATGGATGGGGGAAAATGTGGTCGAGGGGAAGAAAAGAAAATGCCGTGTTTCCGTTGCCTGACACCCGTCTGTATTATGTTTGGTTATCCAATCCTGGAAATCAGGAGCCCCGGGGAGATTGTTTATGAAAAAGACGTTTGATGCCGTACAGGATGGTGAGACAAGTTGTTGAGGATGAGGGATACGCATGTCCCGAGATTTGTTCGCCCGAAGAACTAATGGAGGTCGTGAAATGAAAGCCCCGATTGTTGAGGAAGTCCGAAAGCACCGAATGGAACATACACAGAAATTTCAAGGAAATCTTTCTACAATCTGCGCCGACCTGCGACACGTTCAGATAGCTTCTGGCCACAAAATTATCCGTCTTGCTCCCAGAAAGCTGGAACGCCCAAGAAAACATGTTAAGGCGGGCAACTGATAGTAAACCGTGATCAGTGATTGTGTCCGTTGAGAAGAAGCCGCCCTTAAGAACTCAGGGAGACGTCCAAATGCTGCCTGCAACAACGGCTAACACGCTGCAAAAAACTATCGTCCAAACTCTTATGGCCCCTGCCTTCCTTATATTAAGATCCTAAAAATTGAATTGACATAGGCATTGGAAAATCTCCCCTCGCCCCTCCCGTGGTCGGGTCTTTTCGACTTTGCCAAAGAGGGGTAATTCCTCCCTTAGGCAAAGGGAGGATAGGAGGGATTTTACAAATGGATGTCGTTACTATTTTGAGAAAATTAACTATATTTTGATCAACTCGTAATCCCTTGTGCCCAGGCCGATTTCTTCGGCATAACCGAGTTGAATATTCCAATCGACCTCCGGGTAGATGGCGCGAAATTTATCTCCTCCCTGTCCCCAATTCCGGGACAGTTTAGAAGATCGATTTCCCTCTTCCTGATTGACCAGATCGACCGAAGCCTGATCGATGGCTACAGGGTCCTCAGAGGCAAGGATTCCGATATCATTGACAATCGGGGTGTCAGAGAATCCGTAACAATCGCAGGCAGGGGAGATCTGGGTGAGGAAGTTTAGGTAGAGGGCCTTCCCTTTTTTCTTGTGAACGACTCCGTAGGCGTGCTCCACCATCTTCTTCTGAAAGAGGGGGATCGATTCATTCCACTGGATCTGGATGGCTCCGGCAGGGCAGGTGAGGATGCATTCTCCGCATCCGATGCATTTTTTTGAATCGATGAGAGCGACCGGTTGTTTGCCTTTGCCCTCCACTTCAGGTGGGATCATTGAAATGGCGTCTGAAGGGCACCAGGGAAGGCAGGTCTCGCACCCTTTGCACGACTTCGCTTTCACTTTGGGTGAGATGTTGGAATGCTGGCTCAACTTCCCCTCCCGGCTGGCGCATCCCATCCCGAGGTTCTTTAGCGTTCCTCCAAATCCCGATAGTTCATGCCCCTTAAAATGGGTCACGCCGAGCAGGGCATCCGCCATATGAATGGCGTGGGCAATGGAGACAGTTTTAAAAAGGGGTTTATCGATTTTGACCTTGACCGCGCTGTTTCCTCTCAAACCATCGGCGATCAGGACTGGGGCATTGACTGCGGATTCGGTGAAGCCGTGTTCATAGGCAGTGGTGAGATGGGAGACCGCCTCACTCCGGGTTCCAATATAGAGGGTATTCGTATCAGTCAGGAAGGGTTTTCCTTTGCAATCCCTGACCCGGTCCACGATTTTTTTTAAAAAGATGGGCCGGACATAGGCCGTGTTGCCTTTTTCGCCAAAGTGGAGCTTGATCGCAACCAGGTCTTTCTCTTTGATCTTTCCTTTTAGGTCGGTCCGCTCGAGAAGAATATCGATCTTATCGAAGAGCGTCTTTTTTGATTCCACTTTCAGGTCAGAGAAAAATACATTGCTTTTCATGGGTTAGTCTCCGTGGCGAAATTCTAAGAGAAACCCGGAGGTGTGTCAATGTTCGGAGGTAGGAATTGGTCATGCCTCACTGGGGTGTGTGTGAGAGCCGATAGGCGGGGCCTGCTGCAGGTCTAACCCCGCCTCCAACATAGGCGGGACAGGAATGTCCCGCCTATCGGGTATCATTCAGTTTTTATCAAGAATTTTGTTCCCCAAGTTGACGATGGATTTTCCTGTATCATCTCCTAAAAGTTTCTTTCCAGGAAAAGAGACAAACCAGCAAGTTCTGCGGGTTGATTTTATTTTGGAAATAATGTAGTAAATATAACTGTTTCCATTTCGATTCGGAGGCTTGAAGAAAGGAGAGAAGATGAAACGATTTGAACCGGACCACATCCGCAATATCGGAACCTTTGGACATGGCGGAGAGGGGAAAACCTCCCTGGTTGAAGCCATCCTCTTCAATACGGGAGAGAATACACGCCTGGGAAAGGTGGATGATGGCTCCTCTTTGATGGATTTTGAGCCGGAAGAGATCAACCGGAAGATCAGCATCAGCGCCTCGCTTGCCCATTTCGAATGGGACAAACACCGGTTTTATCTCATTGATACCCCCGGGTATGCCAACTTCATCGCAGAGGCAAAGGCCTCGATGAGGGTTGTGGATGGAGCAGTGATTGTTGTCGGCGGAAATTCGGAAGTGAAGGTCCAGACCGAGACGGTATGGGGGTATGCAAATGAGTTTCAGGTTCCCCGGATTCTCTATGTGAGCAAGATGGATACGGAGCGGGCCGATTTCTTGAAGGTGGTGGAGGATGTGAAGAAACGCTTTCCTTCTCAGTCTGCTGTTCCCGTCCAACTCCCCATCGGAGGGGAAAAGAGTTTCAGGGGAGTGGTCGATCTGATTGAGAAAAAAGCCTATCTCTACCGGGAGGACGGAAGCGGGCAGTTCGAATTGAAGGAGGTTCCCTCCGAATTGAAAGAAGAGGTGGACCGGCTTCGCGAAAAGATGATCGAAGCTGTGGTAGAAATGGACGATCAACTGATGGAGAAGTATCTCGAGTCAGGGGAGGTCTCCAATGAAGAGATCCTGCGGTGTCTCCGGAAGGGGACGATAGAGAAAAAGTTGGTGCCGGCCGTCTGCGGCTCCTCCACCCGAAATATTGGAAGCCAACCCCTTCTTGACCTGATGATTCGCTGTTTTCCTTCGCCTCAGGAGAGAGGAGCAGTTCAGGTTAAGGATGTGAAGACCGGAGAGGTTGCTTCGAGGGAACCGAAAGAAGATGGACCTCTCTCGGCTTTCATTTTTAAAACGATTGCCGATCCTTTTGCAGGGAAGTTGAGCCTCTTCAGGGTCTATTCCGGGAGCCTCAATGCCGATTCGACTGTTTACAATTCGAAAAGAGATGTCAAGGAGAGGATCGGCCAGATCTACCTGCTGGAAGGGAAGAAACAGAAACCTGTGGGATTCGCCGGCGTGGGGGATATCGTGGCCGTGGCTAAGTTGAAAGAGACAACTACCGGCGATACTTTCAGTGATGAAAAAAAACCTGTTGTTTTTGAAGAAACCAAATTGCCCCTTCCCATGATCTCCTATGCGCTTACCCCCAAGTCCAAAGGGGATGAAGAGAAGATTGCGGCCTCCCTTGCCCGGATTCATGAGGAAGACCCGACGACCATGGTGGGCAGAGATGAGCAGACCGGAGAGATTCTTCTTTCCGGAGTAGGACAGACGCATGTGGAGGTGGTGGTTGAGAAGTTGAAGAGGAAGTTTGGCGTTGAGGTGAACCTGAGCACTCCAAAGGTTCCCTATAAGGAGACGATCCGCGGATCGAAACAGGGAATCATCTATCGCCACAAAAAACAGACCGGCGGAAGAGGGCAGTTTGCCGAAGTCCATTTCGATGTCTCCTCTCTTCCCAGGGGAGGAGGATTCGAATTTGAGAACGGACTTGTGGGAATGAATGTGCCGAGAAACTTTGTTCCAGCCGTGGAAAAGGGGATTGCCGAGGCCATGCAGAGCGGCGTTCTTGCAGGTTTTCCCGTGGTTGATGTGAAAGTCCGGTTTTACGACGGAAAGTCCCATGAGGTCGATTCTTCGGAAATGGCCTTTAAGCTTGCGGCGATCATGTGCTTCAAAAATGGAGTCAAGGAAGCCAGTCCCGTATTGCTTGAGCCGATCATGAAGGTCGAGGTGACCGCCCCGGATGAGAACATCGGCGATGTGATCGGCGATCTGAACAGCCGCAGAGGGAGAGTCATCAAAGTGGATGCAAAGGGAAATTACCAGGCGATCCAGGCCAATGTCCCCATGTCCGAAATGCTTAAATATGCGCCGGACCTGAACTCCAAAACGGGCGGAAGAGGAACCTTTACCATGGAGTTCTCCCATTACGAGGAGGTGCCCGCTCAGATAGCCGAGAAGGTGATCGCCCAGGCTAAGAAGGATAAAGAGAAGGAAGATTAATCACGAAAAGTTGAAATTTCAAATGTCAAAATCCAAATACCTAAGAAATGTCAAAATAGCTTAATGTTAAAAAACTTTTTGACATTTGGATTTTGGGCTTAATTTGAGCTTTGAACTTTGACATTTGGAATTTTGGTGTATCATGAGGGCTGTCATCCAGAGAGTTAAGTCCGCTGAGGTTCTGGTGGATGGCCATGTGTCCGGCAGGATTGGCAAAGGCCTTCTGGTTTTTGTCGGCGTGGCCAAGGGCGATGGCGAGAGCGATCTCTCCTTTCTCACTTCCAAAATACCTGAGCTCAGAATCTTCGAAGATCAATCCGAAAAATTCAACCTTTCCCTGAAAGAGATCGGAGGAGAAATATTGGTCGTCTCCCAGTTTACCCTCTATGGCGATTGCCGGAAGGGAAGAAGGCCCTCCTTCACAGAAGCAGAAGATCCCATTCTTGCAAGAGACCTCTACGAACGATTCATCCTTAGATTGAAGGAACAGAACATCCCGGTCCAGACAGGGGAGTTCCAGGCCAAGATGGAGGTTTGCCTCGTCAATGACGGGCCTGTCACACTTATACTGGAGAGTAGAAGGGGTTGAAGTCCAAAGTTCAAAACCCAAATGTCAAATGACTGGATTCCTGCTTCTGCAGGAATGACAATCATTATCTATGAAAAGGCAATTTTACCTCCCCCTTTTAATCGGCCTTTTAATCTTCACGAGTCTTTTTTATGAAGCCGAAGGCCTTGGAGAAAGAAAGGAGAAAGGGATGCGAGAGGTCAGGGAGCCTGCGGTTTCAGGGATGTTCTATCCCGACAAACCGGATATCCTATCCAGGGATGTTAAAAAATATTTGGAGAATGCAAAGAAAGAAAAGATTGACGGCGAGGTCATTGCGCTTGTCTCACCCCACGCAGGGTATATGTATTCGGGGCAGGTGGCAGCCCATGCTTATAAATTGATCGAGGGAAAGACCTTCGATTCGGTTGTGGTCGTTTCACCCAGCCACCGGGTTGACTTTAAAGGGGCCTCCCTCTATGACCGTGGAGGATACCGGACTCCACTGGGTGTTGTTCCCATCGATGTTGAATTGTCAAAGAGGATGATGGAGAGATGGAATGGGATTCGGTTTCTTCCGGAAGCCCATGGTCAGGAACATTCCCTGGAGGTTCAGATTCCATTTCTTCAGGTCGTTTTAAAGTCGTTCAAACTCATCCCCATTGTGATGGAGCCCTACTGGAGCCGCGAAACCTGCCAGTTGCTTGCACAGGCCATCGCCGATACGATCAGAGGGAAGAATGTGTTGCTCATCGCCAGCACAGACCTCTCCCATTTCCACTCCTATGAAAAGGCCGTGCAATTGGATAAAATTGTCCTCGGACATCTTGGACGGTTCGATGCGGAAGGTTTGAATCGTGATTTGAAAGAAGGCCGCTGTGAAGCCTGCGGCGGAGGGCCTGTCATTACGGTGATGTTAGCGGCAAAGGCATTGGGAGCAACACGGGGCAAGGTTCTCAAATATCTCAATTCAGGAGATGTGACAGGAGACCGGAGCCGCGTGGTGGGGTATGCGGCGGCCGTCTTTTATAAGGCGGCAGGAGGAGAAGAGAAGATGAAAGGAGAAAAAAAAGCCGGTATTGATCTGGGATTGAGCGGGGATGAGAAGAAAACTCTTCAACAGATTGCAAAGACAGTCATTGAGAATAAAACAAAAGGAAAGCCCATCCCTGAATTTAAGATAGACTCTCCGGTTTTAAAAGAGAACAGGGGAGCTTTTGTCTCGCTCCATAAGAAAGGGCAACTGAGGGGATGTATCGGTTATATCGAGGGCAAGGGCCCTCTTCATAAGACGATCGAAGAGATGGCTGAAGCAGCCGCATTCCGCGACCCCCGATTTGCACCCGTGACGGAAAAGGAGCTGTCCGAACTCGACATTGAGATCTCCGTCCTCACTCCGCTTAAGAAAATCACAGATGTCAATGAGATCGAAGTCGGCAAGCACGGGATCTATATCAAGAAGGGATGGTACTCCGGCCTTCTCCTTCCACAGGTGGCTACGGAATACGGATGGGACCGGAAAACCTTTCTCGAACATACCTGCCAGAAGGCAGGGCTTCCCTCCGGTGCGTGGAAAGACAAGGATGTAGAGATCTATATCTTCTCGGCGGATATTTTCTGAAGGATCACTCTTTCCTTTAAGGGATGGCGAACAAGTATAAGGCTAAATAAAGTAAGAAAGAAAAAAGGATGAGGATGATAGAAGCGCCCAGGGTCAATCCTGGCAACTCCCCGGGGTATTTTCTCTTCTCCTCCTCCAGCGCCTGCTCGCAAACGTCTGTGCTCACCGATTTCGCCAGGCGCCTTTTACCCGCCAAGAGCATCTCTTTTTTCTTTATCTCAAAGGCCGCCGCAGGATTTTTGCTGAACCAGATGAGAGCCCTTGCCGCGTTCAGGACAAATCGGTCCACAAAATTGGCAAAAGTCATCAACGGTTTCTCGCAAAACCATATGATTCTCTCCCCGGCTTTTCGATAGAACCAATCCGTATCGAGCGTTATGGTAGGCTCGCCATGAAGTCTTTTTCTTAACAACCAGAATGCGACAAAGGTAAAAAGAAGAAGTTGGGACATGGCAACCAGATGAGCAGGGGCATAGGGTTCATAGTGAACCGGATAAGGGAGCATATCGTAAAGAATTTTGGGATAGACGCCAATCAGGGTGCAAAAAAAGGCGGTGATTCCCATGGCCACGAGCATATTCCAAGGCGGTTCTTTCGCCTTGCAAGCTGGTTCTCCCTTGGCAAACCAGACACCCCATGGTAGTTTCAGTCCCGTGTGAAGGAAGGTACCGATGGAAGCGCCTTCGAGCATCAACCATATGATTGGCAGGTGCCACATTGCCGAGGCCTGGACCACCATGGTCTTGCTCACAAATCCATTGAATAAAGGAAATCCTGAGATCGAATAGGCCCCCACCATATAGAGATGGAAAGTAATGGGCATATACTTGTAGATGCCTCCCAGTTCGGTGAGTTTACTCTTTCCCGTCACCTCAAGGACGGCGCCAGCGCCCATAAAAAGGAGGGCCTTATAGAGGATGTGGGAAAAGGCGTGGGCCACGGCGCCATTGAACGCCATTTCTCCAGCAGGCGTGCCAACGACCCCCATGCCCACCCCACAGACCATATAACCTACCTGGGAAATGATGTGGTAGGCTAAAAGCCTCCGGATATCATTCTCCAGTACGGCGAAAACGACGCCATATACGGCCATGATTGCGCCTAACCATATGAGGAGTTCTACACCCGGGAAACCCCTGAGCAGCACATAGATCGCACTCTTTGTGGTAAAGGCGGTTAAGAACACTGCTCCAGTAACCGTTGCTTCGGGATAGGCATCCGACAACCATGCATGCAAGGGAGGAACGGCGGCATTGATGATAAAGGCGAGGAGGATCAGGTAAGAGGACAGATTCGTCCAATTCAGCCCCACTCCCCACTGGAAGGTTTCAAAAGCAATCGAACCCGTGGTTTGGACATGTAAGAAAATCCCTCCAAGCAAACAGGCCCCACCGAAAAAATGAACGAGAATATATCGCAGGCCGGCCCCGAAGGATGCTTTGGTCTTCCGGTACCAGATGAGGAAGAGAGCAGACCAGGCCATGATTTCCCAGAAGAAGAACAGGGTGAGAAGGTCGCCTGAAAAAACAACCCCCAGGGCGCTTCCGACATAAAGATACGCTACGATATGTTGCCCATCCTCTTTGACATGTAATGCGAAAAGCATCATGCAAAAGGATGCGATAACAAAGACATAGGCGAAGACAGTGCTTAAGGGGTCAATCCTGCCCAGAACGAGATCGTAGCCTAAGAAAGAGAGAGACCAGGTTTTCCCTTCTGAGAGAAATACCCCCTTCGATATCAACAGGAGGTTGATGAACGCCAGGGCAGGGATGAAGAGGAGGTAGACCTTCTTGAGCGTCCCCCTGAAGAAGGGAATCAAAGCGGATCCAAGGATGTAGATCAGGCCAGGATGGAACCAATCAATCATGAATCTCTGCTCCTGATGGTTTCAGGTTTATCATAGTAGTCCTCTTCTTTCTGGAGCCAGCGATGTCCCAGCGCCTTTGACCCGAGGATGATCAGAATGCAACCGATAAAACCATACAACGCACTGAAAACCGGCAAATTCTCCCAAACAAAGTAATGATGGGGAGACAGATAGAAGTGGACCCCAAAACCGGCGAGAATACTTAAGAAAAGGCATCCGTAAAGTATTCGAAACAGGTGTTTCATCGTTCCTTTCATATTCTCCTCTCAATGGCTTAAGGCGAGGTTCGCCATATGGAGCAAAGCCTCCGAAACAGGGTTTGGAAAATAGAAGATGATCGAAAAAAGAGCGGTGATGCTCAGCGGGATGATCATGAATAATGGGGCTTCCTTGATCCTCTTACTTCCCTTCCAATTCGAATCCATCCCCTCCGCATTTCCGAAGAACGCCGTATAGACAATCGGGAAGAAATAGACGACGTCTAAAAGGGAGCTGATGAGGAGTACAGCCAGGAAGATAAGATTGCCGTTTTGCAGGGCCCCCAATCCGAGGAACCATTTGCTGATAAATCCGGCTGTGGCAGGCATGCCACACATGCCGAAGGCCCCCACGGTGAAGGCGAACATCGTCACTGGCATCCTCCTTCCAATCCCCGCCATCTCGCTGATATTTTTCTTTCCTGAGGCGACCAGAATTGAGCCGGCGCAGAGAAAGAGGGTGATCTTCATAAATCCATGAAGGGGGATGTGGATCATGGCGCCGGTGACGCCCATGGGGCTCAATAGCGCAACGCCGAAGATGATGTAGGAGAGCTGGCTGATGGTGGAATAGGCCAGCCTCTTTTTCAAATTGTCTTGAGCAATCGCAAAGAGAGAAGCGCCGATCATCGTCACGGCGGCGAATGAGGCGAGCATCACCCCCAGCCCGAGTTCCCCCATGGTGTCTGTTCCATACACATAGCACACGATCCTGACAATTCCGAAAACACCGGCCTTGACGACCGCAACGGCATGCAACAGGGCGCTGACCGGGGTGGGAGCGACCATGGCCGTGGGGAGCCAGGAATGGCAGGGGATGTAGGCGGCCTTCATAAATCCCAGGAGAAAGAGAAGGAAGAGGATCATCAAGAAAGGCCGGGAGGCGGAAGCCAGCGTTAAATGGCCTCCGGGGTTGAAGTCGGTCGTCCCTGACACGGAATAGTCGAGGGCGATGGCAGCCAGCAAGAACACGCCTGAGGTCAGCAGGTAGGCGAGGTACTTCCGGCCCGCGAAGAGGGCCTCGGGCGATTCTTCGTGAACCACCAGAGGGTAGGTGGAGATGGTCAAGATTTCGTAAAAGACATACATCGTGATCAAATTGCCGGAGAGGGCGACGCCGACCGCGCCGAAGATCGCCAGGGCGAAGCAGAAGTAATATCTCGTTTGAGCGTGCTCTTGCAGGGCCCTCATATAGCCTATGGAAAAGATGGACACTATGATCCAGAGGAAGGAAGAGGTCATGGCGAACATGAGGCCAAAGGCGTCCACCTTAAATCCAAAATTGATCCCTGGAAGCATTCCGGTCAAGAGGGTGTACTCAATTGTCTGTGCCCGTAAGATCATGGGCGCCATGGAGAGAATGATGGCAAATTGAAAGAGGCCTGCGATCAGGGTCCAGCTTTCCCTTAAGTTCGGCCGCCTGTTAGAGAGCAGGATGAGGAGGGCCGCAATCAGAGGGCAGGCAAGAGCCAATGCGGGTTTTATGGATTCAACCGTTAGGATCATGGAACCTTCCCCAATCCAAACATGAGATTGACCTGGTCGAGGATCGGGATCGGAATCTTCCCCAGCCACACGATGCCCATCACGATGCAAAGGGAGGACAAGAGAAGGATGGGAATCAACATGCCAAGGGGGATTTCCTCTCTCATCCCGTGAGAACCGTGAGAGGAGTGTCCGCCTTCTTCATGCTTCATATACATCGTTTCGATGACCCGCCAGAAATAGACCAGGTTCAGGAGGGAGCTGATCAAGAGCACGGCGACAAAGAAATAGTTTTTTATCTCGATGGAGGCCAGGATGATGTAAAGCTTTGAGACGAATCCCGCGCTGGGCGGTATCCCGATCATTGAGATCGCCGCAAGCACAAAAGCGGCGCAGGTGTAAGGCATCTTCCTCGCCAATCCCCGGAACTCCGTGATATGCCACAAATTGGCCTTATAGATGAACGCTCCTGCGGCCAGAAAGAGGCAGCCTTTCATCAGGGCGTGGTTTGCGATATGCATCAGGGCGGGATTGAGCCCTCCCCATGGAGATTCAACGGCGGATAGGGAAATGCCCACGGCGAGCATGATGTAGCCCATATTGGCGACGCTCGAATAGGCGAGCATCCGTTTCAGATTGACCTGGGTGATGGCCATTACAGACCCCATGAGGATCGCAGCCACAGCGACCCAGCAGAGGATATCAAAGACAGGCAGGAGCTTGAGAAACTCCAGGGTGAACACGGAAAAAGACACCCGGATGAAGGCATAGGTGGAAATTTCGATCATGATGCCGGAGAGCATGGCGCTGATTTCTGCGGGGGCAAACGCATGGGCATCCGGAAGCCAGGTATGGAAAGGGAAGAGCGCCATTTTAATGCTCAGTCCAACAATAAAAAAGACAAATGCCGCCTTCACCACTTTGTTCCCATAGAAGGGAGGCAGCAGAAGGGAAAGGTCGTGGATGTTGAGCGAACCCGTTACTGAGTAGAGACATCCTATCCCGAGGATGAAGAAACAGGTGCCGATCGACCCCAGGATCAGATAGGTAAAGCTCGCTTTGAGAGCAATCTTTCCCCTGGCCGCAATCAGGGCGTAAGCGGAGATGGAGAAGATCTCGATGAAGACAAACATATTAAAAATATCTCCGGTCAACGTCACCCCGCAAAGGCCTGCGATGAGAAGTTGAAAGAGCGTATAGAAGGAGACCCTTTTCCCGGGGAGCTCATGCTCGATATTGCTTTTAGAATAGATGGCACAGGCAAGTGAGAGAAAGAGGAGGATGATGAGGATATAGGCGTTTAAGGAATCCACCACCAGTTCAATTCCCCAGGGCGGTTTCCATCCTCCCAGCCAGTAATGGATGGGGCCGTGAATCAGCACACGCCGGAGGATGATGAAGGACATGATGAACTGGGCCGTCAGGGTCAGCCAGAAGATGAAGATGCACGACTTCTTATTGAACCACCCGGCAACGAGAATGGTAAATGCGGAAAAGAGAGGGATGACAATGGTCAGAATAGGAAGGTGTTCAACAAAACCAGTCATAGGATGAAGCGTTTAAAAAACCGGCTAATCCCGGCTCATCTCCCTTCTTTTTTGATGGCTTCGAGGATCTCTGATTCCTCGATCGTCCCGTATTCCTCATACAGCCGGATGATCAGCGAGAGGGCAACCGCCGTGGTCGCCACTGCAACGACAATAGCGGTCAGGATGAGGACATGGGGCAATGGATTGACATATTGGTAACCCTTGAGGATCGTCTCATCGCTCACAATCGGCGCTGTTCCCTTTTTGACCACTCCCAGAGAGATGTAGAACAGGAAGATCGCCGTTTGAAAGATGTTCAGACCAATGATCTTTTTAACCAAATTTTCTTTGGTGATGACGGCATAAAAACCGATGAGCATCAGGAGGATCGATATCCAGTAGTTGTATTTTGCAAATATCTCTGAAATCAGCCACTCCGTCATGGTGATGTTTATCCCTCCTTCTCCTTTCCCTTATCCCATGCGAGATCAAAAAAGATGGAGATCATAATCGCCATGACGGTCATCCCGACGCCGATTTCAATCAGGTCGATCCCCAGCGCCCTGTTTTCTTCAAAATGAGAGGTGAAGGGGATGAAGCCGTAATTCAGATACTGCGCAGCCCCCAGGCTGAATAGGATGCTCAGAAGGCCCACTCCTGCATAAATGTATAACCCTGCGGAGCTGAGCGCCATATTCACCGATTCAGGGACTCGCTTCTTCCCCCTGGCGATATTGAAAACAACAATATAAAGGATGAAGGAGGAGGCAAAGACAGCGCCTCCCTGGAACCCTCCTCCCGGCCCGAGCGATCCGTGGAAGATCACATACAGGGCAAAGAGCTGGATGAAAGGGATCATGATTCGTGAAACCGTTTCAACGACAATGCTCCCCTTTTCCGTTGTAGGATTCAAAGTTTCCCCCGCCTCCTTAATAGAAGGATGACCGATACCCCTGCCGTAAATATGACAACGGTCTCTCCCAGGGTATCATACCCCCGATAATCGGCCAGCCCGTGGGTGACCATATTGGGAACGGCTGTTTCCTTCAACCCTTTTTCAAACCACCTGACGACAAAGGCGTGGCGGTAAATCCGGAGTTGGTCCCCTTCTTTGACGACCCAGTAATACTTTTCCTCCCTTGCGTAATGGGCCTCATTTTTCGGAATGAAGATGTTCCACTGTCTTTCCTCACCAGGGACCTTCTCCGCCCTGGAGGGCGGAGGAAACTTCCCCTTTTTTAATGCATCGGATAATGCTCCTGGAATCGCTCCCTGATTCAAAATATTTTCTGACGGACCGGCATGGAGATCGAAGAGCTTCACCGCTCTGATGGATGGAGCATTAGGGTCGCCGAAGGCAGGAATATCCTCGGCCACATAGATAAAGAGTCCACCGAGCAGGATGATTAAAATGAGCGCAGTGGCTTTAAACCTTATCATTTTTTCTCCCACCTTGTTGTCCTTGCGAGGGCCGCAATCATGAAGGCGGTGGTCACGCCCGCTCCTACGGTGGCCTCCATGAAGCCCACATCCACGGATTGCATCTCCACCCATGCCAGGGCCATGAGAAAGCTATAGGCGCCGAGCAAGATGACAGCGCTCAGGAGATCCTTGATTGTAATGGCTGCAATCGCTATGATGACAAGAAGAAATAAAAGAAAGAGGTTGATGGACATTGTCATCTCAATCTCTCCTGTTCCTACGATTCCATAAAGATGTGGGCCACTTTCCTCTGCATGGTTTGATCCACCAGCAAGGCATCCGCAGGCTCCTTTGCAATGGCATGGACCTGAAACTTTCCCTTTTCAGGTTCTACGTTGATCGTGATGGTGCCGGGTGTTAATGTGATCGAATTGGCCAATGTGGTCAGGGCCCAATCTCCCCTCAGGGAGGTTTCAAAGTCGAAGACACAGGGGTCGATGGGCATTTTCGGATGCAACACCCGGTAGGCGACATCAATATTGGCCATGACGATCTGCCATAATTCCCATGGGGTATAACAGAGGAGCCTCCAGGATTTTATTATAAGTTTATCGCTCTTTCCCTTCACCAGTAGGTCATGGGAGATAAGGGCAACCAGCGCACTGCAGATTCCGCCGGCGATGAGGTGAAAGGCGGTCAAAAGGCCGGATAAAATGATCCAAAAGAGAAACATCACGCCAAAGGTGATGAAAAAACCGAACCATTTCCCTTCCTTTTTCATCGTCTCTCTTCTCCTGATTTCCATGGCTTCAAGCCTGTTCGATAGGCCGCTTTCATGATCGCATGTGTGGCTGTAGGATTGGCGATAAAGATGAAGAAGATGAGGAAAAGAAGCCTGACCGGGACAAGGGGATGGTGAGAATAATGGAAAAGATGGTAGATCGTGAGGCCAAAAATAATGAGCCCTCCCCCCAACGTATCGCACTTCCCTGTGGCATGCAGCCGCGTATAAAAATCGGGCAATCTTAATAATCCAATGGATCCAACGAGCAAAAAGAAGACGCCTCCGGCAAGCAAGAGGGTGACAATTATATTAACTAAGAGCATACATCACCTCTTTCGACGTATTTGGCAAATACCAGCGTGCCGATGAAGTTTAGCATGGCATAGAGAATGGCGATGTCAAAGAAGAGGGGCCTTTCAAAAAAGTATCCAAAGACGACCAGCAGGGCGATCGTTTTGGTTCCGACGACATTTACAGCCGCAACCCTGTTAAATACACCGGGCCCAACTGCCCCCCTGTAGAGACTGAGAGAAATCGATACAAGGATGAGGAGGGCCACAGCTAAAAATAGGGTGATCATCTACTCACTCCTTTTCATTTGATAGTTAGAGGTATTGGACTCCCGAAGGAGGATGAGGCTTTCGAAAACCGATGGAGATACAGGGCCGCGCTGATCGAGATTGAGAAATTTAGCCAACATATCTATAATTGCTTGTTAAAAATCGCACAAATCATATAAGGTGTTTTGGGAATAGTCAAGTTATTTTTAACATTTTTTTTGGAGAGCTCTGAAAAACGATCTTACGCTCTCTGATTACACAGATTCAAAAGAGTGATTCCACAGATTCGTCTTTATTCATCATTGCATTTCTAATCTGTGTAATCTGCCCCCAATCGGTGTGATCAGAGATTTCTGGACTTTTTCAGAAATCTTTTTTGTTCCAGTTGACAGGAGGTCTGATTTTAAGTAAAGTCCATACTACTTGGTGATGAAGATCCATATCAGAATTAAAAACTTCATTTCAAGGCACCTGTCCCCTGCGAGAATCTTTATCCTCAGCTTCGGCGGGGTCATCCTCATCGGAGCCTTCCTTCTCTGGCTCCCATTTTCGGCTTCAAAAGGGCAACTCCGTTTCATTGACGCACTCTTTACCTCTGCCTCGGCCGTCTGCGTCACCGGACTTGTGGTCGTTGATAATGGGAAAGATCTCTCCCTGTTAGGCCAGGTGATCACCATCTTCCTCTTTCAGATCGGAGGATTGGGCATCATCACCTTTTCAACGATCTTCTTTATTTTGATGGGGCGGGGGATTTCGTTCAAGGGGAGGGAGATCGTCCAGTCCACCTTTCTCCATACCCGGAGAAGAGATTTTTTCGTTATTCTGAAGTCGGTTTTTTTCTATACGCTCATCTTTGAATCAATCGGGACCCTTCTCTTGTTCATCCGGTTTTCAAGGGATTTCCCGCCGGGGACGGCCCTCTATCAAGCGATCTATCATGCCATTTCCGCTTTCAACAATTGTGGATTTTCACTCTTTTCGGATAGCCTGATGCAATACCAGGGAGACCTGCTGGTCAATCTCACGGTGATGGGATTGCTCGTCATCGGAGGGATCGGATTCATCGTCCAGTATGAAGTCTTCTCAAAATGGAAGGGGGTTCAGAAAAGGCTTTCCGTTCACAGCAGGATGGTTCTCATCACCACGGCCGTTCTGATTTTCACGGGGGCCTTTTTCTTCTATTTCTTTGAGCGGAATCATCTTCTTAAGGATGCGCCCCTCCTGAACACGATCCTGGCTTCGTTATTCCAGTCGGTCACTCCGAGGACCTGCGGGTTCAATACGGTGGATATCGGACTGCTGACCAATGCCACCCTTCTGCTCCTGATTGTTCTGATGTTCATCGGAGCTTCCCCGGGCTCGACCGGTGGAGGAATCAAGACAACGAGCACGGCCCTCCTTCTCCTGATGATCTGGAACCGGCTAAGGGGAAATGAGGAGGTCAATATCTATTCCCGGACGATTCCAAGAGAGGTGGTCAGCCGCACACTCTCCATCATCTTTGCCTCTGCCTTTTCGATCTCAATCATCACATCGATTCTACTGGTCGCCGGAGGCGGGAATCTTTCCCCCCTGGAAAGCCGTCACTTCTTTGTGGAGTATCTCTTTGAAGCGGTCTCCGCATTCGGGACAGTTGGACTGTCGATGGGAGTCACTCCTAAGTTGAATGATATTCAGAAATGTGCAATCATTTTGATGATGTTTGCGGGAAGGGTGGGGCCTTTGACGCTCGCCTTCTCACTCTCAAGAATCAAAAGCGGCAGGGGGTTAACCTACGCTGAAGAGGGGGTCATGGTGGGGTAATCTTAAGATTTCGGATTTCGGAATGCGGATTGTGGAGTGCTGATTAATCCTTCGTGGATTGAGGATATTCCATGGGCTTGGGGCAAGGTTACGGTAACGAAGCCCGTTTCGGTTAAGATGAGGCTCGTTTCCGGTGACGAGGCTCGTATCGAAACCCGAAGCTCGAAGCTTGAATCTCGAGTCTCCAGCATCGACATACGAGCATCGATACGAGCTTCGTCAACGACAACCGTAATCTTCTACCCCAATTGAGTGAAAAATTATTGCTTGATTGAGCTGCAAACATGATAGCGAGACTATTTAAAGGTTTGTTAAACCCTATATTAAAATCCCCCTTATTCCCCCTTTTCCAAAGGGGGATAATAATAAGTCCTCCCCTTTGGCAAAGGGGAGTTAGAGGGGATTTTGTCAAAATATTTTCACTCGATTGGAGTTCTAATAATAACGATACGGGCATCTTTACCCTGACCGTTTAACGAGGTCGATTTCCCAATGGAGATGGAGGGGATCATATGAAACGGGTGGTGGTGGTTGGATTGGGGATTTTTGGTTTTAATATTGCCAGAGACCTCTTTGAGAACGGATTCGAAGTGGTGGCTATAGATAAGGATAAAGAGGTGGTTCAGAAAATAAGGGACTACTCCACGAAAGCCATTTTAGCCGATGGGACGGACAAAGAGGTGATGGAATCGATCGGCATCCAGGAGGATGATGTGGTCATTGTCTCCTTTGGAGAGGACCTCGCTGCCGCCACCCTGCTCACCCTTCACCTCCGAGAGATGAAGGTGAAACGAATCATCGTCAAGGCTCCGGATGAGGATCATAAGCATGTTCTGGAAAGGGTAGGGGCTACGGAGGTGATCATCCCGGAAAAGGAGATGGCGGACAAGGTATCCAGAAGCTTGATTTCACCGAATGTTCTCGATTATATCCCCCTGTCGGAAGATTATACGATCTGCGAGCTAGTCCCACCCTCCAGTTTTTTGGGAAAGGCGGTTGGAGAACTCCATCTAAGAAGTCGATACCATATCGAAGTGATTGCCGTGAGAGAGGTGCTTCCTGACAGGGTCCAAATGGTGCCCCGTGCCGATTTTGTGATTAAGGATAGCGATGTCCTGGTCGTTATCGGTAAAGAAGAGGATATCCAGAAGATCAGATAAAGAGATAGGGAGATGGGGAGATGAGGGGAATTAGATGAAGATTGCCATCATCGGAGCCGGAGAGGTGGGATTCTACCTGGCCCAGAGACTCTCTCTTGAGAAACATGATCTGGTCATTATCGATAACGATCCGGAGAAATGCGCCCATGCCCAGGAGGCTCTCGATGTCTCGGTGATTGAGGGAAGCGCTTCAAGCCAGAGCGTTCTGAAAGATGCAGGTCTGGAATCAGCCGATATGCTGATTGCGGCATCAGGTGTGGATGAGATCAATCTGATTGCCTGTATGATCGCCTCAAAAATGGGGGTGAGTAGAAAGATTGCCCGGGTCAGAAATCCGGATTATTATGAAAAATCATCCATTCTTAAGCCTGAAGATCTCGGGGTGGACCTTTTCATCCATCCTGAAGAGGAGGTGATCGAGGAGATCACCCGGCTCCTCATGCGGGCCTCAGCCTCGGAAGTGATTGAATTTGAAAACGGGAAAGTTTTGGTGGTGGGGTTAAAACTGGATGGTCAATGCCCGAATTTGAACAAACCGTTGAAAGAGATCGGACGCGAGGAGGAGAGGAGAAATATCCGGGTAGTGGCTATGCTGAAGGGAGAAAAGACGATCATTCCCACTGGAGAGGACTATTTCAGCAAAAACGACCAGATCTTTGTGGTCGCCAAGCGGGAAGGCCTTCCCCATGTCCTCTCCCTCACCGGGAAAACAGACCAGAAGCTTGATAAGATCATGATCCTGGGAGGAGGAAAAATCGGAAGAGGACTGGCAGCGAAATTGGAGGAGCAGATCGAAGTCACCCTTATCGAATCGAACAAGGAAAAATCGGTGAGAATCGCCTCCCAACTTAGACGGACGGCGGTTTATCAGGCAGATGGAACAGAGATCGATACTCTTGCGAGAGAAGGCCTCCTCAATATGGACGCCTTCATCGCCGTTACCGGGGATGATGAGAACAATATCCTGTCCTGTTTGTTAGCCAAACATCTCGGGGTTCACAAAACCATTGCCCTGGTCAATAAACCAACTTATCTTCCACTCCTGCCTGTCATCGGCATCGACTCGACCGTTAATGTCCGTCTCTCCACTGCAAGCGCCATCTTGCGATTTATCAGGAGAGGCGCGATCCTCTCCGCGGCCACCTTTCATGGGATTGATGCGGAAGCCATCGAATTCGAAGTCATGAAATCGAATAAAGTAACCGGGAAGTCGATAAAAGACCTTGGGTTACCAAAGGGGTCTCTCATTGCGGCTGTGGTTCGAAAGGAAGAGGTCTTCATCCCCCATGGAAGGAGTTCCTTGGAGCCTGGAGATAAAGTGATCGTTATTGCTCTGCCCAAAGCGATTTCTGCCATCGAAAAAAGATTTTCGTAAATGAAGAGAAAGCGTTGAAACTTTCTAATATCATTTATACCCTGTCCAGTCTCTGGCTGCTCCTCAGCGGGTTCTTCGCCCTGCCTTTAGGGTTTTCACTCTATTTCCAGGACGGGCTTTATCTCATTTTTATTGTCCAAATGGTCGGGATGGGCCTTCTGAGCGTGATCCTTCGTGCAATTATCAGGAGGCCGGTTGAGCTTCAGATCAGGGAGGCCTTCCTGACCGTTTCGCTGACCTGGATCACTTTTTCCTTCTTCGGGGCTCTCCCTTTTATCGTCTCGGGCTATATCCCAAATCTGACCGATGCTTTTTTCGAGACGATGTCAGGGTTTACCACAACCGGAGCCAGCATCCTAACCGATATTGAGGTTCTTCCGAAGAGCCTACTCATCTGGCGAAACATGACGCAGTGGTTAGGGGGAATGGGAGTGATCGCCCTAGCGGTTGCCGTTCTCCCCTTCCTGGGGGTAGGAGGCGTCCAGCTTTTCAAAGCCGAAGTCCCGGGTCCGATCAAGGACAGAGTTTCTCCGCGCATCAGTGAGACCGCCAAGATCCTCTGGGCGGTCTATCTTCTTTTTACCGTGCTGGAGATCCTTCTTTTGATGTTAGGGGGACTGCCTCTCTTCGATTCTGTCTGTGTGACCTTCGGGACATTGGCAACGGGCGGATTTGCTCCCACCAATGCGAGCATCGCGGCCTATCCTTCTCCATTTATTCATTATGTGATCATCGTTTTTATGTTTATTGCCGGGGTCAATTTCTCTCTCCACTACTGGGCCCTCAGAGGGAAGCCCCATTTATATTTTTCCAATCCCGAGTTCCGTTTCTTCCTCTTCATCAATGCCCTGGCCGTGGGATTGATCATGGTCTCGCGTCTGGCCAGGGGGGATGTCTTTTCAGAGGAATTTTTCAGAAGCACGCTCTTTCAGACTGTTTCTATTGTGACGACCACCGGTTTTGTCACCCATGACTACGAACAATGGCCTTTTGTGACCCAGATCATCCTTCTCGCATTGATGCTGTTCGGAGGCTGCACCAGTTCGACCGGGGGAGGGATGAAGAATGTGAGGATCCTGGTCGCCTTTAAATTCATGGGGTCCGAATTAAAAAAATTGTTTCACCCCCATGGTATCTTTCCGATCAGGATGGGTGACAGAACCGTTCCGGAACGTTTGGTGTCGAATATCATTGGATTCGTCGCCTTATATATCCTGATCTTCTTTCTCGGTGTGATGGCTATGACAGGGATCGGGCTCGACATCGATACATCCATTGGCGCGGTGGCGGCCACACTCGGAAATGTAGGGCCTGGAATCGGTACGGTCGGTCCTGTTGAGAATTATTCCCATATTCCTGCCCTGGGGAAATGGATTCTTTCTTTTTTAATGATGGTTGGACGTTTAGAGATTTTTACCGTTCTGGTCATCTTTACCCGTCCCTTCTGGCATTAAGCTGAATATAATCTCAGCTTATCATTTCAGCTTCTTCCCCCATCTCCCCATCACCGATGCTCCCCGTATGTTTTTTGGCGTGTCTCCCCATCTCTTTTGCGTGTTCTCCCGGAGACGACGAGGGTGATTTCACCTTTCCGTTTTTTTTCGCCAATCCGATTCCTGATCTCGCTCACCTTTCCCCTTAAGACCTCTTCATATATCTTAGTCAATTCTCGCGTGAGAACGATCTCCCTGTCTCCGAGAACTTCTAAAATATCCCTCATTGTTTCAGAGAGACGGTGGGGAGATTCATAAAAAATGAGGGTCTCCTTGACCTCTTCCAATTGTTTCAGCAGGTCTCTTCTTCTCTTCGATTTATTGGGGAGAAAACCTTTGAAAAGAAAGGCATCGGTGGGAAGGCCGGAGACGCTGAGAGCCGTAATGGCTGCAGAAGGACCTGGAATGGGGATAACCGGTATCTCATGTTCAATGGCCAGCCGGATGAGACGGTATCCCGGGTCAGAGATGCCGGGCGTCCCTGCATCCGATACCAGGGCGATTCGATCGCCCTGATTCAATTTGGAGAGGATGAATTCCCTCTTCTTCATTTCATTTCCTTCGAAGTAACTGGTCAGCGGGGCCTGGATGCCAAAATGTCTGAGAAGGAGAAGGGTGTGGCGGGTATCCTCCGCCGCAATCAGATCCACTTCCTTTAATATCCGGAGCGCCCTCAGGGTAATATCTTCGAGATTCCCTATGGGAGTGGAGACGATATAGAGGGTTCCCTTCTTTTTAGAGACTGTGCCGCAATTCGCCGTTCCCCCTTCGACACGCTCAGGGCGAACGGCTAAGTAACTGGTTTTAAATGTGGCTTTTTCCATTCGTGGTGAGCCCTTCCTTCGACTTCGCTCAGGACATTCGGGAAAAACCGTTCGCCCTGAGGTTCTCGAAGGGACGAACGGTTTGCTCAGGACAGGCCTTGTCGAACCATGAACGGACTTACAACACAGTCTCTTATCGGATAGAAAAGAAGCCATACCCTGTTCAATATCACTTCTTCAGGGATGGATCAAGAGGCGAATAGAGAGCGTAGGGTCGTTTTTCAGAGCTCTCAAAAAAAAGTATTGACAATTGATGGCAAAAACAATAAATAGAAGTGTAATCAAAAAGTTAAGATTGGGAAAAACCGTGCCCGAAGAAATCTCTCTTGAGAAAAAATCGCTTGATCTGGCTGAAGAGATGGTCATGGTCGAAGGGATGGAGACGGATGAAGAACTCCTCCTGGCCAGGGATTTGACCAGCTTTTTTCTAAAGACCTTTAAAGCCATACGGTTTTATCCGCCCGACAACCCTACGATCAAGGGTTTCAGAGATCAACTGCTCAAAAAATTTCAGTATTTTTTAAATAAATATCCTTCCTTTATCCTTCAGATTGATGAATTCGCACTCTCATTTAAAGACAGGGTCCTTTACGAAAACCGGGATCCGAAATCCAGTCTTGCCTTCCTCCTTTATAAAGATGGGTTGAGGGAGCTCCGGTTTGTGAAGGGATTGGAGGAGTGGGAGGTTCAGGGGTTGATGGATGTCATCAGGGGGAGCGAGAATATCAACGAACTGGAAGACGACCTCGTCACCCTGATATGGGAGAGAGATTTCGAGCACATCAGCTACCTTGCCACGGACGAATTCCTCGAAGAAACCCCCATTCTCATCCCTGAAAATGTGGATCAGTTCAGAAGTAAGCTGATCTTCAAGCCCATCGCCTATAATGTCCAGGTGGACCTCCTTGAGGAGGAAGAACCCGACCTAGGAAAAATCCTTTCCCAGACCGTCGGTGGGGAGGCGATCAGGGACAGAAATGTCTATTTCCTCACCCCTGAGGAAGTGGACCGATTGAGAATCGAGGTGGAGAATGAGATCGATCCCACCTTTGTCTTCAATGCGGCTGACATCCTCTTCGAGGTTCTGGGACTGGAGAAAGAGCAAGAGCCCTATCAGGATGCTGTGAATCTCCTCCTGAAGATTCTGGATGGTCTTCTCACTCTCGGCGAGTTTCAAAGGGCAAGCGATCTGTTAAAACGACTCTATATCATCATCAAGACCTATGAACTCAAGGATTGGCAGGCTGAAGCCATTCATAAATTGATCGAGAGCGCGGGTGATGAGGTGAGGATCGAGCGGGTCGGGAGGATCCTTGAAAAAGAGGCGGGCGTCCGGTTGGAAGATGTAAACGAGTACCTCATCCTTCTTCAGCAGAGTTCGATCAAGCCCCTCATCAAATTGCTGGGAGAGCTGAAGAATTCGAAGACCCGGAGGGTTCTCTGTGACGCCCTCTCTGAAATCGGGAAGAATGCCATCGAACTCTTTACTCCCTTCATCGACGACCGGCGGTGGTATCTGGTGCGCAATATCACCTATATCCTTGGTCGGGTCGGAAAAGAGAAGGCCTTCCCCTATATCCAGAAGGCTTTCAATCATGGTGAACTCCGGGTGAGGCGGGAGGCTATTCAGGCTCTGGGATTGATTGGCGGTCCGAAATCCATCTCTTTACTCATCAAAGCCCTCATTGACAAAGATGGACGTATCCGGGCAATGTCTGCCATCAATCTCGGAAGAATAGGAAAAAATATAGGCCTGGCTGCTCTTTTAGAAGTGGTCCAGTCGAAGGACTTTCAGAAGAAGGAACCGACCGAGACGAAGGCCTTTCTCGATGCAATCGGAATGGTGGGCTCCAATGAGGCCCTCCCCGTGCTTCAGCAGATGTTGGAGAGCAAGAGTTTCTTCGGAATGGGCAAAAAGGATGAGACTCGGCCCGGGGTGGCCAATGCGCTGGCCATGATCGGGACGCCCGAGGCGAGAGCCATCCTCGAGAAGGGGAGAAATTCAAAAGAGGAGTCCATCCGGAACGCCTGTCAGCAGGCGTTGAGAACCATTTCCACAAAGGAGCCATCCATCTGATGCCGGAAAAAACGCTGACCGCACAGGATGACCTTTCGACCAAAATGGGGACGGAATTTGTCATCCGGTTCTATCGCATGCTCAAAGGCACTGCGATCTATGACCGGAACAATGTCGCCATGGACCAGTATACCCAGGAGTGTCTCCAGGCGATCAATCCCGTCATCAAATCGGAGAGCCACCTCTTTTTAAAGGTCGTCCGGGACAACTGCTTCTTCAATAATGTGAAGATTCAGGTGAGGGCGGACAATTATCCCATCTTCAAGGGTTTTTTGAATGAGATGAAGAAGCGCTGGATCGGAGAGGTGGAGTTCGAGGAGGAGGTAAGCAAGGAGCATCTGAAGGACCTCATCTTTCTTCTTTCAGGGCTGGAGGAAAACAACGAGAGCAACTACCTCTATGTAAAGAAACAGCTCGAATACAGGGATATCCGGCATATCCACGTGGGGAAACTGGAGTTTTTCAAGGATGAGGAGATCTATGTCGACTCCGAGGACCAGAAGCGGCGCTCGAAGGAGGTCTATTTTAAGTCGATCAATATGGTCAAAGAGGTGATGGAGGGCATTAAGAATCAGAAGGTCGTCAATATCCGTAAGGCGAAACGCCTCATGCAGAATGCGGTCAATGCGATCATGCAGGACGATTCGGCTTTGTTAGGGTTGGCCAACATCAAAAATTATGATGAGTACACCTTCAACCACTCGGTCAATGTGGCGATCTATGCCATTTCCATCGGCCAGAGAATCGGCATTCCCAAAAAGCACCTCTCCCATCTTGGCATGGCAGGATTATTTCACGATATCGGGAAGACAAGAGTTCCCAGGGAGATTCTGAATAAAGCCGGAAAATTGAACGCGGAGGAATGGGAGGTCATACGGACCCATCCGGTCGTCGGAACAGAGATGGTGATGAGGATGAAGGAGTGGGGGGAACTCTCCACCCGGATGATCAATGGCGCCTTCGAGCATCATCTCCGGTATGATTTGAGCGGATATCCTAAGCTGACGCGAAAGAGAAAGGTGACTCTTTTCGGAAGGATCATCACCCTTGCCGATTTTTATGACGCTCTGGGAAGGCCGAGGGCGTATAACCGGTTTCCCTATGTGTCGGAGAAGATCCTGGGGTTGATGATGGAGCGGAGCGGAAGGGATTTCGATCCCATCCTGGTCAAGGTCTTTATCAATATGATTGGCATCTTCCCTCTGGGCACTCTGGTCCTCCTCGATACCAATGAGATGGGCATCGTCGTTCAAGCGCAGGAAGAGTCCGACCTCATCGACCGGCCGAAGGTCAACCTTCTCTTTTACAAAGAGGGGCAATACCGGAAAGGAAAGGTGGTCGATCTCACGGAGAAGGATGAAACCACCAGCCAGTATAAGTGGACGATCTTAAAGACCCTTGACCCGAATGAGTACAGCATCAATGTGGCCGAATACCTGATTTAACCCCCCAAACCGTCTATAAAAATAAAGTTTACCGGTAAAGGCAATCCCGCGTTTCAAGGGACCCGTATCGTAAAATTCAAAATTGCGTTTGTCGTTGTCGAAGCTCGGACTCGCCGCGCAAGTGCTGGCGCAGCGTATCGAAACTCGTAAATAGAATCTGGATGCTCGAGCTTCAAGTTTCGAACTTCTTGCTTCGATACGAGCATCGTCACCCATGACCGATTAATGCTAAATGAAACAGCCCCTGCACCTATCATGGTACAGGGCGGGCCTCGTTACCTTATCCACCTTTGACTTTTGCCTCTTCCCACAGGCAATCCATTTCGGCGAGGCTGGATTGATGGATGGACTTCCCTTTCTTCAGGAGCGATTCCTCGATATATTTGAACCGGGAGATAAATTTTTCGATTGTTTTTCTCAATGCGTCTTCAGGATCGATTTTGAGAAATCGTGCCAAGTTGACCAGAACGAACAAGAGATCGCCGATCTCTTCACGAATCCTCTTCCGGTCGCCCGAAGAAAGGGCTTCTCGGAGTTCTTTCGTCTCCTCATCCATCTTGGCCAGAACCCCTGCCAGATCCGGCCAATCGAACCCTGCGCTTGAGACCATGCGCGTAATCCGGCTGGCCCGTGAGAGGGAGGGAAGGTCTTCGGGTATTCCATTAAGCAGGGATCGGGATTTCTTGTGATGAAGTGGATTTTTCGATTTGATTCGCCTGTCCGTTTTGTTGGAAGTCAACTTTTTTGCCATCGCAATACCTCTCTTTGAGATTTCTGATTACATCGATTATGGACCGATTACACAGATTAGGAATACATTGATCAATAAAGGAAAATCTGTGGAATCATTTTTTAAAAATCCCTGCCTACCGGCAGGCAGGTGTGTAATCATAGAGCGAAAACTAGTTTTTAGAGCTCTCTTTCCTTGATTAGCCCCATTTTTTGTGTTAATTAAATAGACTTAAATTGAGGATTTTGCAAACTTTTTCGGACGAATGTCTGAGAGGTTAACAAGAAGAGGGGAACTAAAATGGATTACCGCAACACGCTGAACCTTCCGAAGACGGATTTTCCCATGAGGGCCAATCTGTCCAAAAGAGAGCCTGAATTTTTGAAGATGTGGGAGTCCAGGGAGATTTACGGGAAATTGATCCGGCAGGCAAAGGAGAGGACAAAATATATCCTTCACGATGGCCCGCCCTATGCGAACGGGAATATTCACATCGGAACGGCATTGAACAAGATTCTGAAAGATATCATTGTCAAGTCAAAATTCATGGCGGGTTTTAACAGCCACTATGTGCCGGGCTGGGACTGTCATGGACTGCCTGTCGAGCATGAGGTAGAGAAGAGCCTCGGAAAGAAGAAAGCGGAGCTCTCCACCGTGGAGATCCGGAAACGATGCAGGGATTATGCAACCAAATTTGTGGATATTCAAAGAGAAGAGTTCAAAAGGCTCGGCATTTTCGGGCAATGGGAAAACCCTTATCTGACAATGAATTTCGGTTATCAGGCCACGATTGTCAGAGAATTCGGCAAGTTTCTCCTGAGCGGTTCGGTCTATAAAGGGAAGAAGCCTGTCCACTGGTGTCCTACCTGCAAGACAGCCCTTGCCGAGGCCGAGGTGAAGTATGAAGATCACCGCTCTCCTTCGATCTATGTGAAGTTCAGGATGGTTTCCACCCCCTCCCACCCCTCCCCCCTCGAGGGGGAGGGTAAGGGTGGGGGAAAGCCCGTTTATGTCATTATCTGGACGACCACGCCGTGGACGATTCCCGCCAATCTCGCCATTGCTCTTCATCCTGACTTTACTTATGTGGCCGTCGATATCGGGAAAGAGATTTATATCCTAGCCGAAGGCCTTCTCGAAACGGTCATGGAGAAGTTTGGAATCGGGAATTACAAGGTATTGGAAAAGTTTTCAGGCAAAAGGTTGGAAGGATTCAAAACGAGACACCCCCTTTATGAACGGGATTCCGTCATCATCCTTGCGCCCTATGTCACGCTCGATGCCGGCACGGGATGTGTCCACACAGCGCCCGGCCATGGACAGGAGGACTATGAGACCGGCGTCCAATACGGGCTTGAAATCTACAGCCCCGTGGATGACGACGGTCGGTTCACAAAGGATGTTCCTTTCTTTGCAGGACAGTTTGTGTTCGATGCCAACTCCGGTGTGAATAAGAAATTAGCGGAGGCAGGAGCGCTCCTGAAAGAGGAGGTGATGGTTCATTCCTACCCCCATTGCTGGCGGACAAACGACCCCATCATCTTCCGGGCCACGGAGCAGTGGTTCATCTCGATGGAGAAGACAGGATTAAGGGGAAATGCCCTTAAATCGATCAATGAGGTGACCTGGATTCCTCCCTGGGGAAGAGACCGGATCTACGGGATGATTGAGAATCGTCCGGACTGGTGCGTCTCCAGGCAGAGGGCCTGGGGCATTCCCATCACCGTCTTTTACTGTTCTTCCTGCAAACAGACGCTTGCCACTCAGGAGACGATTGAGCATGTGGCAAAGCTTTTTGAGAAAGGAGGAGCGGATGTCTGGTTTGAAGAGGGGCCGACTGCTCTTCTGCCGGCAGGGACCCAATGCCCCGGATGCGGAGGGAGCGAGTTTACAAAGGAGACGGATATCTTAGATGTCTGGTTCGATTCAGGGGTTTCTTATGCCGCTGTTCTGGAAAACCGGCCTGAGCTTCAGTTTCCGGCAAGTCTCTACCTCGAAGGAAGCGATCAGCACCGGGGATGGTTTCATAGCTCCCTTCTCACCTCCGTGGGGACAAGGGGCCACGCTCCCTATGGTTCGGTCCTCACCCATGGGTTTGTCGTGGACGGAGAGGGAAAGAAGATGTCCAAATCTGCGGGGAACGTGATCGCTCCCGAAGAGGTGATCAATAAGCTGGGGGCCGATGTTCTGAGGCTCTGGGTTTCAGCAGAGGATTACAAGGATGACATCAAGATTTCAGACGAGATTCTGAAACGATTAGCCGATTCCTATTTCCGGATCCGGAATACCTTCCGGTTCCTTCTTGGAAACCTCTACGATTTTGATCCCGCAAAAGACCGGATCTCCTCTCCGGATCTCTATGAGATAGACCGGTGGGCTCTCCACCGGCTCCAGAAGCTGATTGCAAGAGTAAAAGAGGCCTATGAGCGCTTTGAGTTTCACACCGTCTACCACAGCGTCCAGAACTTCTGTGCGGTTGAGATGAGTTCGACCTATCTTGATATATTGAAGGATCGTCTCTATACGTTTTCGAGCCATTCCCATGGCCGCCGGTCCGCGCAGACCGCTCTCTATGAGATCTTAAATGGACTGACCAGACTGATGGCTCCCATTCTCTCCTTTACCTCTGAAGAGGTATGGCAGTATCTTCCGGGAAGAGACGGAAAAGCGGAAAGCGTCCATCTCACCACCTTTCCGGAAATTATAAATGAATATTTGGATGAAGGGCTGAACGAACGATGGGAGCACATCTGGGAGATCCGAGCAGTAGTGACAAAAGCCCTCGAAGAGGCGCGGAAAACGAAGAAGATTGGGCTTTCTCTTGACGCCCAGGTCCATCTCAGTCTTCCCGAGAAGGAATATCAATTCCTCCAGCCCTATGAGAAGGAACTGAAGTCGATCTTCATCGTCTCTTCTGTCACCCTCCATCGGGGGGATCAGGGGGTGAGCGTTGAGGTCCTCCGTGCAGATGGAGAGAAATGCGAACGATGCTGGAATTATGATGTCAGTGTAGGGAAAAATCCGGGGCATCTGACTGCCTGCGGCAGATGTGTGGAGGCGCTGAAGCAGTCAGATAGTCTTATCGTCTAATAGTCGTATGGCCGGTTAAAAGCTGATGAGACCAAATGAAGTGTTGAATGACTGTATAAACCATTGGGCCAAAAGAGATGAAACGTAAGTACTGGGTGCTGTTGGTTTGCCTTGTCTTTATTCTTGCGCTGGATCAGTATACCAAATATGAGGTCCAGCAAAGGATCCGTCTTTATCAGACCATCGAAGTCATCGATGGATTCTTTAACCTCACCCACCTGAGAAACACCGGCGGAGCCTTCGGGATCCTTGCAGGCAAAAAAGATGGGATTGGCTCTGTCTTCTTCATTGCAGTTGCCCTGGCTGCGGTCGGAGTGATCCTTTACCTCCTCCATAAGGCGAAGGAACAGGAACGAATCCTCGCCCTGTCGCTTTCCCTCGTCCTGAGCGGAGCCATTGGAAATCTCATCGACCGAATTCGACATGGAGAGGTGGTTGACTTTCTCGATTTTCACCTTTTCTCATACCACTGGCCTGCTTTCAATATTGCGGATTCCGCCATCACCATCGGCATCGGTCTGATGGCCTTTGAGCTATTGTTTCACGACAAAAAAAGATTGAAGAAGCCATCATGATTTTTACTCCGGACTCCGAACTCTAAACTCCAAACTATGTTTCCAATCCTTTTTCACCTCGGCAGCCTGAACATTTATGCTTACGGGTTCTTTATCGCCATTGGTTTTGTCCTGGGGTTCATTCTCGCCATTCGGAGAGGTCGACAGGAGTCCATCTCCGATGAGAGGATAGTCGATTTACTTTTCCTGATTGTGATCTCCGCTATCGTGGGTTCAAGACTGCTCTTCGTCCTGGTTAACCTTGAACATTTTCGCGACTATCCCTTACATATCTTCAGGATCTGGGAGGGAGGGCTGGTTTTTTATGGAGGCCTCATCCTTGCCGTTGTCGCCTCATTTGGATATTTGAGGTGGAACCGGCTTCCGGTGTGGAAGTTTGCCGACCTCTTTTCACCCTCCATTGCCCTGGGGCTTTTCTTTGGCCGGATAGGCTGTTTTTTTGCGGGATGCTGTTACGGAAAGGAGACCTCCCTTCCTTGGGGGGTTACCTTCATTGATCCGAACTCATTGGCCCGTCTCAATTTGAGCCTCCATCCCACACAGATCTATGAGGCGCTGGGCAGCCTTGCCATCTTCTTTTTTCTCAACTGGAAGAGGAGAAGAAGGACCTTCGAAGGTCAGATCTTCTATCTCTTCCTCCTCCTTTACTCATCCCTCCGATTCATGATCGAATTTCTGAGAGATGACCCAAGAGGGTTTTTCTTCGGAGGGATTGTCTCCACCTCTCAGGGGATAGGAATATTTTTGGCCTTGACCTCCCTTTTTATGTTATTTTATTTAAAGAGAGCGCAGAGGAGGTAAGGAGGGTGGCTGTTTTAGAGATTCTCAAATATCCTCATCCTCTATTGAAGAAACGGTGTGAAAAGGTGGACCGGATCGATGGGGAAGTTAAAAAATTGATCCGGGATATGATGGAGACGATGTATCAGGCGAATGGGGTCGGGCTGGCCGCGTGTCAGGTTGGGGATTCCCGGAGGGTGATTGTCTTGGATGTCAGCCCCATCGATCCGGAAAAGGAATGTTTCGCGATGGTCAATCCCGAAATCATCTCTGAGGAGGGTGAGATCGAACATGAAGAGGGATGTCTGAGCGTTCCCGACTGTTTGGAAAAGGTGAAGAGAAAGGAGAAGGTTCTGGTCAGAGGGTTTTCTCCATCGGGAATAGAGATCGAGATTTCAGCCGATGGGATACTGGCCATTGCCATTCAGCACGAAATCGATCACCTCAACGGAATGCTCATCATCGATCGCATCAGCCGGCTAAAGAGAGAGCTCTACCGGAATAAATTAAGGAAAGAGAAAAAGAAGGAAGAAAAGGATTGATCGCATCCCACTGGCGCATCGTTTTTTTTGGGACCCCGGCCTTTGCCATTCCTTCCCTTGAGGGGTTATTCCAGGGACCGGATGAGGTGGTGGCGGTGGTGACACAGCCGGACCGGGAAAGAGGAAGAGGGCAAAAAAGGAGTCCCTCTCCGGTCAAAGAATTTGTGCTTCAGCACGGGGTCGCTTTGCACCAGCCGGAGAAAGTTAAAGAGAGTTCCTTTCTGGAGACGATGAAAGCTCTTACGCCTGACCTCTTTGTTGTGGTTGCATTCGGTCAGATCTTGCCCAAGCCCCTTCTGGAGATTCCGAAATTCGGTGCGGTCAATGTCCATGGTTCGCTTCTGCCCATGTATCGAGGAGCGGCTCCCATCGCCTGGGCCATCCTCAGGGGAGAGAAGAAGACCGGTATCACCACGATGCTGATGGATGAAGGCATGGATACCGGAGATATCTTGATGCAGGCTGAACTCCCGATAGAGAAGGAGGATACCGGAGAGACCCTTCAGGAAAAGTTATCCTCTCTGGGTGGTCGATTGCTAATAGAGACAGTGGAAAGGATGAAGGCAGGCGCTCTCTCTCCATTACCACAGAACCATTCCAAAGCCACATATGCTCCTTCCCTGAAGAAGGAAGATGGCCGGATCGATTGGAAGAGGCCAGCAGAAGAGATCGATCTGAAGGTCCGGGCATTCAATCCATGGCCAGGGGCGTTTACAGGATGGGAGAAGGGTCTGCTAAAAATCTATCGAGGAGAGGTTCGGAAGGGAATCTCACAGGTAGGGGCAGGCTCGATCATCTGGGTGGGCTCTGATTTTATCGAGGTCGGGACTGGAGAGGGCTCCCTCTTGATCAGAGAAGTTCAACCGGAAGGAAAAAGAAAGATGAGCGTCCGGGATTTTCTTTCCGGTCATCGTATCCCTATAGGAACAGTTTTTTTTTAAGAAATGCCAAATTTCAAAGTTCAAATGTCAAAGGAATTTTAAATTTCAAATGTTTTTTTGTTAGCATGGATTTGATTTTTGACATTTGAAATTGATTTTTTTAATGATTGATTTGGATTTTGGACTTTGACATTTGACATTTTCTTCCGAGAGGTTACTTTGGAACCTACTCCTAAAAAAAGAATCTTTATCGGACTGCTGGTCCTGACCTGTCTGATTCTCTCTTTTTTCACCTTTCTCCTCTGGTATGTTCCGCTGGTGGGGCTGAAGAACATTCATTCCGCTTTACCCTCTCTCTATAGCCTCATCCTTGCCATCTTCGTTTTTTTCATGTTCTCCGGCGGGCTTCTCCTTATTTTCACCGTCCTCCGGGGCAAAGATATTCTCTTCTCCCAGAGACTGAGGGGGATCGTGGCAAAGGTCCTTTTTCCCTTCATGATCCTGATGGGAAAAGTCGTAGGGGTGTCGAAGGAGAAAGTTCAGCAGTCCTTCATCGAACTGAACAACCACCTCGTCCGGTCAAACCATCACAGGGCAAAGCCTAACCGGCTCCTCCTTCTTCTTCCGCATTGCATCCAGGATTTTGACTGCCAGATCAAGATCACAGGGAATATCAAGAACTGCGAAGGGTGCGGGAAGTGCGAGATCAAAGACCTGATCGAGCTGGCGGACCAGTACCAGGTAAAGATTGCGGTGGCAACCGGAGGGACGCTGGCGAGGAGAATCATCGTAGAAAACAGACCCGAGGCCATTGTAGCAGTGGCCTGTGAGCTCGATCTGACAAGCGGCATCCAGGATACCTATCCCATCCCGGTCATCGGCATCCTCAACGAGAGGCCTTTTGGCCCCTGTATCAATACCAAGGCTGATATTGGAAAAGTGAAAGCAGCCATTTTAGACTTCCTCAAGTCCGAAACCACCCCTTCAATCATTTGACAAAAGTTCAATCGATTATTATACTTTTCAGGAAAAAGGAGGTTTCCATAAGCAATGAACTATTTTAAGACATTCCTTTTAATGCTCGTACTAACCGGTCTTTTCATTATTGTGGGTTCTGCCATTGGTGGAAAGAACGGGGCCGTCATTGCCTTTGTCTTTGCCGCGCTGATGAACTTTGTTGCCTACTGGTTTAGCGATAAGATCGTGCTCAAGATGTATGGAGCGAAGGAGGTCTCCCAGTCAGAGGCTTCTGATCTTTACCGGATCGTCGCAGAATTGACGAGCAAGGCCTCCATGCCGATGCCAAAGGTCTATATCATGGAGAACGATACGCCCAATGCCTTTGCCACAGGCCGAAACCCCGATCATGCCGCTGTGGCGGTGACCACCGGTCTGATGCGAATCCTCTCAAAAGATGAGTTAACAGGCGTGATTGGCCACGAGCTCTCCCATATCAAACATCGGGATATCCTCATCAGCACGATTGCCGCAACCCTTGCCGGAGCGATCAGCATGCTCGCCTCCATGGCGCGCTGGGGAGCGATCTTCGGCGGGGGACGATCTGACGGTGAAGGCAGGGGCGGAGGAAACATTGTCTTCGTTCTTATCACTACGATGGTCGCCTCTATTGCCGCCATGCTGATCCAGATGGCGATATCCAGGTCGAGAGAATATTTAGCTGACGCAGGCGGAGCCCACCTCAGCCATCCTCTCTCGCTTTCAAAAGCCCTTGGCAAGCTTCACATGGCGGCCCGCCGGATTCCAATGGAGGCCAATCCATCGACTGCCCATATGTTCATCGTCAATCCATTAAGCGGAGGAGGAGTTCTCTCCCTGTTCAGCACGCATCCTCCGATTGAAGAGCGAGTCGCCAGGCTTGAAGAGATGGCAAGGACAGGCAGGTTTTGAGAAGGAAATCTCCGAGGGCGATCTGTCTTCAGATTCTGAATCAACTAGAAAAGGCGGGTGGCCATACCGATCGTCTCTTAAGCGATTCCTTCAAAAGATACCGGCATCTCACTCCTCTCGATCGAGCCTTTCTCACAGAATTGACCTATGGAGTCCTCCGATGGAGGGAGAAACTTGACTGGTCCATCCGTCATCTCTTAAATATCCCATTCGAAAAGATCGAGATGGAGACGCTCAACATCCTCCGTCTCGGACTCTACCAGATCGAGTTTTTGACCCGGACCCCGGCCTCGGCCGCAGTGAATGAATCGGTCGAGTTAGCCAAAAGGCACCGAGGTTCGGGGGGAGGCGGGTTTGTCAATGCCATCCTCCGCTCTTTTCTCCGTAAGAAGGAAGAGATACCCTATCCTGAAATCGATCAAGACCCGGCCCTTCATCTCTCAGTCATCCATTCCCATCCCCTCTGGTTGGTCCAACGGTGGATCAAAGAGATGGGAATTGAAGAGACCTTGGATGCCTGCGTATTCAATAACCGGATTTCTCCGCTCACCCTCCGGACGAATACCTTAAAGATGGGCAGGGAAGAACTGATTGAGAAGCTGGGAAAAAAGGGATTGAAGGGGATCCCAGCCTCTTTTTCATCGGAAGGAATCCGGCTGGAAGATCCTCCCCCTACCTCTGAGTTGCCCTTTCTCAACGATGGCTTTTTCATCATTCAGGATGAAGCATCTCAACTGGTCACCTCTGTTCTGGATCCAAAAGCAGGGGAGAAAATCCTGGATGGTTGCGCCTCGCCCGGAGGAAAGACGACGCACATGGCTCAAAAGATGGAAAATAAGGGAGAGATTTATGCCCTGGACCTCACACGAGATAAGCTGGTCTTCATTGAAGAGATGTGCCGGAGATTGGGGATAGAAATTGTGAAAACATGGAAGGGAGATGCAACCCAATTTCTTCCTGGTTTAGAGGGAATAACATTTGATCGCGTCCTCGCAGATGTTCCCTGCTCCGGCTTTGGAACGCTCCGGAAGAACCCGGATTTGAAGTGGAGAAAGGGAGAGGGAGATATAAAACGATTGAGTGACCTGCAGTTGGAAATTTTAACTCATCTCTCAGGACATGTGAAAAAAGGAGGCGTTCTTGTCTACAGCACCTGCACGGTCTTTCGCGAGGAGAACGAGGATGTGGTGGAAAAGTTTTTAGAGGGACATCCGGAATTCCAATTGGATCGAATGGATCATGTAGCGTCGGCATTTACTGCCGACGGTAAATCTGAAGGAATCCACTCATTTATCCAGAGCGGATACATCAAAACCTTCCCCCCAAAGGATGGAATGGATGGTTTTTTTGTAGCCAGGCTGATTAAAAAAGATTAGGGAGATCGGGTGATTGGGAGATGGGGAGAGAGAAATTTATTGAATTAACCCTTTGACTCGATTATGATTGCCCAAACACTTACTAATCAGTCCATAATTGTATAGACACTCACCTTGCTTTGTCATTCCTGGCTTGACCAGGAATCCAGTCTTTTTCCCTGGATTCCCGCCTCCGCGGGAATGACGATATGTCTTGTCAATTATGGATTCCTCAGTAAGCTGTTCACCAGAGAATAGGAAATTCGAGGTATCCATATGAAGAAGATAGCGCCTTCGATTCTATCTGCCGATTTCAGCCGACTCGGTGAAGAGGTCAGGGCAGTTGAAAAGGCTGGGGCAGATCTCATCCATGTCGATGTGATGGATGGACATTTTGTCCCCAATATTACCATCGGGCCTCTAGTGGTGACTGGTTTGAGGAAACTGACTTCTCTTCCCCTGGATGTCCACCTGATGATCGAAGAACCCGGACGATATATCGAGGCTTTTGCGCAGGCGGGGTCCACCTGGATCACGATTCATGCCGAAGTCTGCCGCAACCTGAGGCAGATGGTGAAAAAGATTCGACAGTTGAATGTGAGGCCAGGGGTTGTGCTCAATCCTGCGACCCCTCTGAGGAGGCTCTCTCCTGTTCTCGATGAGATTGACCTCGTCCTTTTGATGTCTGTCAATCCGGGGTTCGGAGGGCAGGCCTTTATCCCGGAGGTTCTAAAAAAGGTTGAACAGTTGAGAAAAACGATCGACAGGAATCGCTATCCCGTAGAGATCGAGGTGGACGGAGGCGTCAAGCTTGAGAATATCGGAGAGGTTTCCAGGGCGGGCGGAGACATCTTCGTGCTGGGAACAGGAATCTTCAAGACTACAAGCTACAGAGAGACCATCCGGAAATTGAGAAGGGAGATATTGTGAAAAAGATTATTGCCATAGCCACCTTTTTGATTTTAATTCTCATTTCCGCCACGGGTTTTGCACAGGAGGATAAGATCGTCCGGGTCGCCATTGAAACCGCACGCAGCCATATGCGCATCCCGAAGGAGATGGAAGTGAGGTTTGTCGAGAAGAAGAAGAGCCCCCTCGCAGGTTTCTACTCCGTGAAGATACTGGTTCTAACTCCCGACAGGGAGATGCCTGTCATCGTCTACGTGGATGAAGCCGGTGAAAAGGTCATCCTGGGGCCCCTCATTATCAAGGGCGAGAATGTGGCGGTCAAGGAAGCGGGAGAAGCAAAACCCCGGAAATTTGATATGAATCAATTTGAGATCGAAAAATCCGCCATCCGGGGGAATCCGGGAGCAAAGGTGACGATCGTCGAATTTTCAAATTTCTGGTGTTCCTACTGCCAGGTCTCATGGGCAAAGATGGAAAAGATGCTGGAAAACCATCCCCAGACGATCCGGTATATCTTTAAACACTTCCCCCTTAAGTCTCTCCAGGGGTCCTTTGAACTTTCCGAGATTGCTGCCTCAGCCCAGGTTCTGGGTGGTGAAGCCTTCTGGATGATCCACGACTTTTTCTTCTCCCCTGAAGGCCAGATGATCATCAGGGAAGATGTAAGTGTTGTCATCAGAAAGGTTGAAGAGATTCTGAGGGAGAGAGGTTTTGATGTGAAAGCTTTTCAGTCGGCGATGGAAAAGGGGATGGGGAAAAGAAGGGTGATGGAGGACATCGCTGTCGGGAATAGGGTTCCAGTTATGGGAACGCCCTCTCTCATTGTCAATGGCGATTTTATCAGCGGAGAGTTCAACGACCAGGTGCTGGAACGGTATCTGAGAAAGTAGAAACAAATCCCCCATTTTCGGTCTTTCTATAAATAATTACAACCAGTTAGGACTGCCTAATCATTAAGCAAAATGACCTGGGCCGTTACTGTCAAGAAGGGGAGCATCTTATTCCACAACCATTCCACAGAGATTGTGGATTTCGAAAAAAAACTTTTGAAAATATTTTTTTAACCCGGAAAATCTGCTGTGATAGGCATGCAATTTGCCCGTTTTAGAAATACATGTGTTCTCTCAATAAAGATCGATGGAGAGAGGTGAAGATCGATGGATGTTAAAAATATTTATGAACGATTTATCTGGTTTGACAATCAGGTAAAGGCAAAAAAATATCCTAACACCACTCCCTGCGGAGACATTTGAACTTTCGAGAGGATGTTGAAAATCTACTGAATGGATATGTTATAATTCGATACAGGATGGGCAAAAAACTCGATCGGCGCAGTTTTTTAAAGAAATCCGCAGTCCTTGTCACAACCCTGACCACTTCGTCCTTCCACGGCGGGTCATTATTTGCTCAGGAACGTCCGGATATTGCGGTGGTCGAGGGTGAAAACCCTGCGGCCCAGGTTCGCATGGCGGTTCAATCCCTCGGAAGCATCACCTCTTTTGTCCGGCGGGGGGATAAGGTTGTCATTCTGCCAAATGCAGAATGGCGTTATCCCGGAGCTGTCGTGAACCCTGCCATCGGTATTGAAGTCGCCCGCCTCTGTTCAGAGGCAGGGGCGGCCTCGATCACGATTACGACGAACTACGGAATCGGCCGATGGGGACCTGCGGTCGGAAGAGAACTTGAGGACATAGGAGCAAAATTCAAGACCCCTGTCCATCCGAAGGACTACATCACTGTTCCTGTACCCGACCCAAGAGTTAGAAAGGAAGTCACCCTCCTGAAAGAGGCTCTGGAACACGATGTCCTGATCGACATCCCTGTCTTTAAGGATCACTACGGCACCCGCATCAGCGGAAGCATCAAAAACCTCATGGGATTTAACTGGGATAGCATTTCGTTCCACCAGGGAGGGGCCTTTCTCCACCAGGCAATTGCTGACCTGGCCTCCGTCATCCGTCCCCATCTCTGCGTGGTCGATGCAACAACGATTCTCACGGAGAACGGGCCGGGCGGTCCTGGAAGAATCAGCCGGCCTAAGAAGGTTTATGCCGGAACGGACATGGTTGCCCTCGATGCGATCTGTTGTTCATTGCTCAACCTGAAGCCTTCCGATGTCCCTCACATCATGCACCTGAACGCCTCCGGAAAAGGGCAGGCCGATCTATCCAAAAAACGAATCATCAAGGTCAAACTGTAAACCCCGACAGAAGAAGCGGAACTTTGCCCCCTCCTCACTTTTCCCCCTAACTTATTCTTTCCTTTGAACTTCTCCTATAGATGCGATCTCATTTATAAGAGAAGTTGTTGTTTGGGGCGGTTGACTGAATTTTTCAGTCAAAAACTTTGGGTTATACACGGTTTCCACTTCTCACCATTTTCCTTATTGTCCTCTTAATCCTTAGAAACATTTTTAAAACATAGGACACTTCCTGGGGTAGGTCATGCTTTAGAGTGTAGAAGGTGGATGGTGGAGTGTGGATGAGATGGGAAAATAATGAGGAAAAGAAAGTATTGAATCCTTTCGGCACAATGAATAAAATAAAGGCCAACTTATTCCTGGAGGAGAACAGCAGTTTCCAGACGCCTCATGGTCTACGTTAATATTCAGGGATTGTCATAATTTTCTGTTTTTGGTATATGTAGTGAAACTCAGGATGGGGGGATATTTGTTTTTTGGCCTAACACCTTACCTGCCCGACGAAGCCTTGGCGAAGGAGAGCGCCTCACGGTAAGAAAGGAGTGGATGAGATTTCTGAAAGGAAAAATAAGTGAAAGAATTGAACTACGTCCCCCGGATTTGAGCGATTGAAAGGGGAGAGTGGGTTCAATTCAAATTTCAAGGCCTGACACCGGACCTTCTCGATCTTAAGACGGTATAACTATGAAAGAAGAGAGGATGGTTCTTTTTGAGCAAATACGAACCCTGGTGGAACAGGCGCGGGGACGTGCCGCACGCGCCGTGAATCAGACCATGGTCGAAACTTACTGGCATATCGGTCGCCTGATCGTGGAGGAAGAGCAAGGCGGCGAAGGTCGGGCGGTTTACGGCGCAAGGCTTATTCCCGAGCTGTCTCGGCGGTTGACACTGGAATATGGCAAGGGTTTCGATGAATCCAACCTCCGTAACATGAGGCGGTTCTATTTGGCCTTCCCTCAGCAGATTCAAGACGCAGTGCGTCTTGAATCTACGTTATCCACCTCAAAACGGGACGCAGTGCGTGCCGAATCTAAGGAGGTGCCAAACTCTACGATTTCAAAAGAGAAATCATCCGTTCCGGCAACAAGCTTTCTTCATCATGGACTGAGCTGGACCCATTATCGCTTGTTGTTACGGGTAGAAAATCTCAATGCCCGTGACTGGTATATGCGGGAGGCCGCAGAGGCGGATTGGAGTTCGCGAGCACTGGAAAGGCAGATAAGTTCCCACTATTATGAACGCCTCCTTGCCAGCCGAGATCGTGAAGCGGTCCAGGCAGAGGCACGCACAATCTCTTCCGAGACTGCCTTACGGCCTGCTGATACCCTTAAAGATCCCTATGTTTTCGAGTTTCTGGGGTTGCCATCTCAAACCTTTCTGGAAAAGGATCTGGAAAAAGCCCTTCTGGATAACCTCCAACAGTTCCTCCTCGAACTGGGGCGGGGTTTCAGCTTTGTTGGCCGACAATACCGGGTAAGCACCGAGACCATAGATTTTTTGTGGATCTGGTTTTTTACCATTTCCGCTTGAAGTGTTTCATTCTAATTGACCTGAAAACCGGCAATCTGACGCACCAGGACATCGGTCAGATGGATATGTATGTCCGGCTCTTCGATGATCGGATTCGACAGGGAAATGACAACCCGACTATCGGGCTTATTCTGTGTTCCCAGAAGGATAAAACTATTGTCCACTATTCGATACTCAAGGGAAGTGAACAGCTCTTTGCATCCGAATACCGCCTCTACCTGCCTAGTGAAGAAGAATTGAAATCTGAACTGGACCGCGAACGGGCGATGCTGCTTGAAACCCGCAGAGGTGATAATACCTAAACGACTTTAAAGCTATGTTGAAACTTCAATTTGATCCTAACCAGCGATATCAGCTCGATGCTATCGAGGCCATTTCGCGACTCACGGCCGTGAGCTGTAATATTGATAATTTTGTCATTTTTTTGGTATATTGGGTCAAATTCCGGTGGGGTTGGGTCTCATGGATATTCCAACAAAAGCCTATTCTTCAAAAGGGGCTGAGCCTACGGTCACGAGGGAGAGAGGCGGACACGTAACACGGTCACGGACACGTTCTTAAAGGAGAAAAAAAGCCAGCGATTGCACCGATTGGAGATTTAAGGGGGTTTAGGAAGAAGGGTTGAGGTTATTTTTACGGGATGAAGTTGCATTTGAACCAACGTCCCCATCTCCGCGAGAATTGATATATGGAAGATGCGGCCCTGAAGTCGAAACTTTTCCTAAATTGCAATATTGCAAGCCTGACCCTATGGCGTTGCTCTATTCCAAAATACCCTGCTCAATCATCTTCATTTTAACAAGGAAAGATGGTATGCTGACACATCATCAGATTTTTTAATGCAATTTATTATTGCGCTAATGGTCTCTGTCCTCAATTCGCCTTTAACCTCAATCCCTAACTCAAAATGCTGCTTTATAAGCTCTTCATAATTTGCTTCATATATTTCAAAAAACTGAACCCATGTCTTTTTAAGGAAAAAGTCAAATTTGGCGTCTATGCAATACAGATTCTTTTCAGCGTGGCACCCCGGTGTTTGCGGTTTATTTTGTGATTGGCTTGTTGTTTTGCAGAATAAATATGGTTCTAAATTTTTTATAACCGGGCTGTTTAAGATGATTAAATATTTTCTTCCAATCTCACCGTTTGTAAATTCAAAACTTGGGTGGAACAATATGGTCCCTTTCCTCATCGGCCCTCAAATATCTGAGTCACCTCCTTTACCTCAGATATCCTTTCCTTGATTTCCTCCGAGGTTAATGCCCCTTTGCTTCCATCAATGGCCAATGAGTAATCAATTTTTTTCCCAGGCCCTCTTTCTTTCATTGTCTTGTCCCAAGGAGTGCCGGTGAGATGAGTAATCTCAACCATATTTTTCGCCAGAGCTTCTTTAAAGATAAATGACAAATACTCCATTATTTTCTTTTCTCTTTTGCTAAAATATTTTGGATCAAATGGTCTTTTCGCAATCACCTTACAAAGTTTATCATCTTCATCATCGGATTGCTTCAGGAGAGCGATTGTGTCTTTGAGGTCTTTATCCGGTTGTTTAAGCTCGTGGAAGAGATCCTGTGGAACTGGTCCTTTATCCCAAGCATAGTAATCCAGTCCAGTAACCGATCTCCCTGTTTCTCTAAAATGAATAAAATCGAGAAAATATAATAATTTAAATAGCTTGGTTTTCCCACAAAGGTTAGTATTTTTTGAAAAATAAACCAATGCGTTCAGTAACTTCTCTCTGTTATGATTTATCAATATTGGCCTTTTCATCTACCCGTTACCGACCTAAACATTATTATAACCAACCCCCCCCTGTCAAGAAAATTGTGGTCTCTCACGTAATGCGTCACTGGAGCGGGGGGGAATCCCCTATTTTGAAGAATTAAAAAAGTGCTTGCGTTCCAATCTTCCTTGTGTTAAAGAGAGGGCATGGAAGAATGGATCAGATACCGTGGCAAGAATTAT
>Ga0208244_100200_pt1 | contig 76187 bp, 69 predicted proteins | sample SubbioCR12Aug_5A_FD_184828 | JGI IMG/M metagenome (GOLD analysis project Ga0208244, IMG submission 184828) | Serpentinite rock and fluid subsurface biosphere microbial communities from McLaughlin Reserve, California, USA - CR12Aug_5A (SPAdes) | ecosystem: Environmental > Terrestrial > Deep... | reverse complement strand
GCATTTTTAAATACTTGCTGACGGTATTGCGGGATAGTCCCAATTCTTTAGCAATCTTACGCTCTGTTAAGCCGTTGCCGTTATCGTATAACGATTTGATCTTATGAATCACAAGCCACTCCTTCATGTCACTCCCGGAAAAAATTCGGGGACTGTCTCAGATTTATTTTTAAAATGAAAGTCTGAAAAAGTGGCTCAAAATTAATGGCCATTTTTGGCTCAGTTTAATTGGCCATTAACACCATGTCAGCAAGCCATGACACAACTGACAACATGACTGACAAACCTGTCACATCGGTTTGAATTTCCTGCTTAAAAGCCAAGTAAAACCAGCGCCCCGATGTTGGCATCAGCTTTGCATTGAAGAAATTAACAATATCTCTCAATAACCAAGCGGAAAAATACTATGAAAAAGAATTACAGCTACGCAACACTGCTTACGGGTGTTTTAATGGTCGCCTCAGGAACAGCGAATGCGGCTTCGGTTTTATTCACTTCTTTTGACCACTACGGAAGTGACCCTGTCGATTATGTCGTTTCAATTGATGATTTGACCGACGGCTTTTTCAACGTCAATGTAAAAATTGCCGAGAACAGCTCTAATCAAGGTGACATCCGTGGGATTGCATTTGCTTTGAATTATGAAATTACCGCGAATGATATAAGCGGCAGCGATATTACCAAAATAGGATTGAACACTTTAAATAACCAAGGCGGAAACAATTTCAATGGCACAGGCAGTGGCTTGTTTACCGCGGAAAATAATTATTATTTACTGTCAATTGGGAGCCCTGGTTCTAGCACAGGCTTTATCACCAGCACTAATTTCGCCATAGCAAGCTTGGGCAATTCACTGGAAGATGCATTTTCCGTATTTGGCGTAAGAGCCCAGTCAGTCGGGCCTAACGGTTCCGGGAGTTCAAAAGACATCTCAACTACAGTCACTTTTGACGGCGCGCCTGTCCCGGTTCCTTCCGCAGTATGGTTTATGGGTAGTGGTCTGATCGGTTTAATCGGTTTTTCTCGTAAAGGTAAAGCGCCTGTTCGAGCTTAAAAAACTGATACTAAAAAGTTTTTCCGGTAACTGTTAATGCTATAAAACGAGCCCGCTCTCAAAAGCGGGCTTTTTTATTGTCAGAGGATGACGGACACCACTACAGCCTGCCAGCTCATCTGACAACCCTAGTCGACATAAACTCCATGAACCCATCTGCCGTTTACATCGTCAGGCTTTCAGAAACACAGCCGCCATGGCATTGTAAAATTGTTTAGCCGTCCTGCCGCTTTTAGCTGCGCGCAGACGAGAGAATTCAAGCGCGGCGAGATGAAGCGCTTCAGGATCACCCTGATAAGCCGCAAAATAGCTGTCCACTATCGTCAGATACGTTTCGGTGTTAACCGGATAAAACGAAATCCATAATCCGAAACGATCGGACAATGAAATTTTCTCTTCAACGGCATCGGAATAATGGACTTCACCATCCACAAGCCTCGTATCCAGATTATCTTTCATCAACTCAGGTAATAAATGCCTGCGATTTGACGTCGCATAAAGCAAAACATTATCCGGGGGTAATTCTATGGACCCTTCCAAAACACTCTTCAGCGCTTTGTATTGATTTTCGCCCGTCTCAAAAGACAAATCATCGCAATAAATAATAAATCGCTGAGGCTGCTCACGAATCTCGTCGACAATCTCCGGCAAATAAACCAGATCCTCTTTATCAACTTCGATGACACGCAATCCATCCGAATGATAGGCATTAAGCAAGGCTTTGATCAACGAAGATTTTCCCGTTCCGCGCGCACCCCATAACAAGACATTATTAGCCGGTTGCCGCGTAAGAAATTTCTCCGTATTCGCGATCAATTGCCGCTTTTGCTCATCAATACCCAATAAGTCATGCAAACCTATCGGATCCAGTTGCCTGACAGGCCTCAGATATTCTTTTCTCTGCCGCCATATCGCAGCATAAGTGCTATTCCAATCGATCATCGCCCCCCCTTCGAAAACGGTTTTATTACTTGTCCGGCAATTATTCATTGGCCGATTGGGTTAGGCGATAGCCTTAGTCCAATCAATGGGCTTTCAGATTTGTTGCTTGGCTGAACAGTGACCTAGGTTGAAAATTGACAAATCAATGAACAAAAAAAAGCCGCAGTAACTGCGGCCTTTTTAACACACCCGATAAACAGGCGGTTACAACAATTAGCGTTTTGAGTATTGTGGACGTTTTCTGGCTTTGTGCAAACCGACTTTTTTACGTTCAACAACACGCGCATCACGAGTAACATAACCCGCTTTTCTCAACGATGGGCGTAAAGCTTCGTCGTATGCCATAAGAGCCCTGGCCAACCCGTGACGAATTGCGCCTGCTTGACCGGAAGGTCCCCCGCCTTTGACAATCACGTTGATATCGAATTTGCTTTCCATATCCACGCATTCTAAAGGCTGACGCGAAATCATCTGGTCGGTTTTACGGCCAAAATATTCTTCAATGCTTTGTTTATTGATCGTGATTTTACCAGTGCCGGATGTAGCGTAAACTCGCGCTACTGCGCTTTTACGACGGCCTGTTCCGTAATACTGTGCTGCTGCCATGATCTACCCGCTTATAATTCTAAAACTTTTGGCTGTTGAGCCTGATGATCGTGATGAGGACCTGCGTAAACTTTCAATTTCTTGAACATTGCACGACCTAGTGGATTTTTGGGTAACATTCCCTGCACGGCAGTAGTAATAATACGATCAGGAAAAGTTTGTCTCAGCTTACCCAAGCTGGTTGATTTCATATTACCCACATAACCGGTATGACGGTAATACATTTTGTCTTTTTCTTTATTGCCTGTAACGCCAATTTTTTCAGCGTTGACTACGATGATGTAATCCCCGGTATCGACATGTGGCGTAAATTCTGGTTTGTGTTTACCGCGAAGACGTCGTGCAATTTCAGTGGCAAGGCGGCCAAGCGTCTTCCCTTCTGCATCAACTACGTACCAATCGCGCTTAACTTCTGCTGGCTTTGCACTAAATGTTTTCATTGTCGCTGTTTGATCTGTTAAGGCTTAATAAAAGATCGAGAATATTACTCAAAAAACACATTTTATTCAAGTTTTATATTATTCAGAGCTTTTATTTTTAGCCCGCCCTGATCATCACAACTTGATGTTGAGCGAGTGCAGCTTGCGATAAAGATGCGTTCGCTCCATTCCGATAATCGATGCCAACTTGGCAACGCTGCCGCCGCTTTTCTCAAAATGATACTCCAGGTAGGCTTTTTCAAAATGCTCTCTGGCTTCCTTGAGGGGCATGTTATAAAACTCAGGCACTGAAGAACTGTTAATAACCCCTTCAGTCACTGAGCCTAATGCCGACTTGACTTCCTCAACATCCATATCATCACCGACGCCCAATATCATCAGGCGCTGCACCAGATTTCTCAATTCCCTGACATTGCCCGGCCAACTGTAGTTTCGCAGATAGTTTTGCGCCGCCATGGTAAATTTTCTAAACGGCAACTTCTCCTGAGTATTGAAATAATCGACATAAAAATTCAATAACCCGGGTATGTCTTCGCTGTGTTCGCGTAAAGGAGCGATCTCCATCATGACTTCGTTGAGCAAGTAATACAAATCCTGACGAAAACGGCCGGCCTTGACATCCTCTTCCAACGGCGTCCTTGTCGATGCGACGACTCTCACATCGACACGCACCGGTTCGCTTCCGCCTACCCTTAGAAATGAACTGGATTCAAGAGCACCCAACAGCCGTTGCTGAGAATCTTTATCCATACCGCCGACTTCCGACAAAAACAAGGTTCCACCATTGGCCTGTTCCAGAAGTCCTGGATAAATTTTTCCGGCTTGTTCTTTACCGAAAAACTCTATGGCTGAGTTTTCCGGTGAAATACTGCCAACCGCTACGGCAATGAAGGCGCCTTCACGCCGCGTGCTGTTGTTATGCATATAGCGCGCATAAAGTTCCTTACCCACACCCGCAACACCCTGAAACAAAACGCGCGCATCATGCTGGCCCAAGCGCTTTAACTGCTCTTTGGTTCGCGCTACGGCAGCGCTTTTTCCTACCGGCTCAATGTCCTGAATCAACGGCCTCAGTGACGCTCTATCGCTCAACTGCTTTCCGGATTCCAAAGCACGCTCGACAATCAATAGCAATTTAGCCAGTGACAGCGGTTTTTCCAAAAAATCATACGCACCCAGACGGGTCGCTTCAACTGCCGATTCAACCGAACCATGTCCCGACATCATAACAACCGGGCACAACACAGGATCTTCACTCACCCACTCCTTGAGCAAGGTAATCCCGTCGGTATCGGGCATCCAGATATCGAGCAATATCAGATCCGGATTTTGATTGATTTTCAGCACTCTCGCCTCCGCCGCATTCTCGGCGACACAGACGCGATAACCCTCATCTTCCAGTATCTCCCGGACTAACCGGCGAATATCTGGCTCATCATCCACCACCAGTATATGTGCTGCTTGTACATTCATAGGATACTCAAGAATAAAACGTTAAACGGCGGGCAACTGGACAACGAACCCCGCTCCCTCTTTGTAAACGGTATCGACCCAAATCGAACCGCCATGTTCCTCAATGATTTTTTTAACTATCGCGAGCCCAAGACCGGTGCCCTTTGCTTTAGTCGTCACATAGGGCTCAAAAACCTTGTCCACCTGATCTTCATTGATACCGGGGCCATTATCACGAAACAACATTTCGATAAAATTGGCATTATTTTTTCTCGCGCGGCTCAGTCCGATATAAATCTCGCCGGTCTTTCCGGTCGCTTCCAGCGCATTTTTGATTAAATTATGCAAAACCTGGCGAATTGCAACACGATCAGCGCTAATGACAAGAGGATTGTCGTTAAAAGCAGTAATAAATTTAACTCCGGATTGCAAGGCATAAAGCGCCAATACTTCGGGAACCAATATAGCCAAATCAATATTTTCGGTTTGTTTTTTTGAAGCCCTGGCATATTGAGAGAAATCGTCAACCATTTCCTTCATGGCTTCGACTTGCTGAACAATCGTTTGCGTGGAACGCAACAGAATTTCCTGCGATTTTGGCTGTAATTCTCCAGCCAGTTTAAGCTGCAGTCGCTCTGCGGACAACTGGATTGGCGTCAACGGATTCTTGATTTCATGCGCCAAACGCCGGGCAACCTCTCCCCAAGCTGCATTTTTTTGAGCCTGGATTAAATCGGTCACGTCATCAAACACCACAACAGCCCCAACCCGGCTTCCCTCAGGCGAAAACAAGGGCGTCCCACGGCATAACAACTCTTGCAAGCCATTGATGCCCAGAAAAGAGATACGCTGCTCCCAGATATCATCTGCTTGTTCCAAAAGCTCCTGAATTTGCCGCAAGGGCTCAGCCAGCTCTTTATGCTCATCCGCCAGATCCAGTAAGGTTTGATCAACAAACCGGCTGACCTGAATATGAAAAATACGATAAGCCGCTTGATTGGCCGTTCGGATTTTATAATACCTATCGAAACTGATAACGCCTGCCGTCAAATTGGACAAAATAGTTTCAAGATAGGCGCGTTGATTTTCCACTTCAATCCCCGCCATGCGCGTTTCATCGCGAGCTCTGGCGATGCGTTGCGACATGTCGTTGAAGGATTCGACCAGAAATCCCAAATCATCCTGAGCCATAACCGGTAGGCATTGCTCATAATGACCCTGCGCGACCGCCTGAGTTCCCTTGACCAGTTCTTTAACCGGCTGAACAATTTCCCGGATACTGATAAAAGCAACCCAAATGGCTGCCGACAAGCTCATTAACAAAACCAGAGAAAGCGCCAGCGAAAAGCTGAGTTTCAATGAATCCCTGAGAAAATTCATTTCCTGATAACGCACAAAGGCAAATTCGACAGAATCCGCTAGATCGGTGATTCTCAGAGGAACAGGATAAAGCGCCTGCAAATATTGAATATCATCAGAATTAACCGTAACAATCACCTGTATGCGCAATTGCTCCTCAAGCGAAGGATCTAATGCGACATAATTGCTGTTCTGGCGCAAGCGCATCCAGATATGCTCATCGGGTATACTGGGCAAAATCTCACTGGGATTGATACTGCTGGAAGCAATAATACGGCCTTGACGGGAAAAAAGCGTCATTTCCGAAGCCCCCGAAAAATCCCGCATATGCTCCATTTCCAGAGTCACTCCGGCCTCTGATTTATCACTCAACCGGTCGATCAACTGCTCGGTTTGCTTGAGATACCAGCGCATCCGCTGATCTAGCGCCACCTGGCTTAATTCCAGCGAATCCTCCATGGCCCTATCAATTTCCACGTTGAACCAGCTGTCAATGCCTTGATGCAAAAACTGCATGGAAAAATAAAACACGATGGCGGCCGGAGCCAAAGCCAGCAACACAAATAAAGAAACCATCCGCGTCGTCAGTCTTGAGCCCGCTTCGCGTTTTTTTAATTGCCGGACCAATGAAACGGTATTGACGCTGATCAGCCCCAATAAAATGATCGAACCCAAGGCATTGATGATCAACAGCCAGGAATACAGTTCATTTAACTCCGATGACTCCTGAGTCGCCGAACTCATCAATTGCAGAGACAGCAGAACAAAGCCGAAAAGAACAAAAATCAGCACACTGACCGGGAACCTCACTTTTCTACCGGCCATAACATCCAATCACTCGATAAGTACCATTGAGAATTAACATAGGATTCAGGCCGTAGCGGCAATGGCAGCGCCTCCCTGTCAAAATTGACTTTAATGCCTGCATAATAATTTTGATCCGGGTCCATTTCGCTTTGTTTTACCAGCATCAAATCCTTTATGAGCCCCATATCAGTCAACGCGGCCTGCAAATTAGAATAGCTTTCGCTCTCGTTATTCTCGATTCGGGTCACTCGGTAGGAGTTGAATAAAGCCTGGTACTGAATTCGAAGCCGCGTTGAATAGCTAAAGATCGTTTTATCCCAGATCCAGTTTCGACTCTGCGCCACTTTGACTGACACATCCCAATACAGAGGAATGCCTTTTTGCAGAGCATTCCTGGCTTTGCTACTCAAGTTGTAAACAATATTGGCTGATAATTGATAATGACCGTCCTGCCGGTTAATCAGCACATCCTTGATTTCAATTCGGGGAATTTGAGCATGAACAGGCCTGACAGAAACAGCAAAAATACCCGCCAAAATCAGCAGACACAGCAAAGAAAGAGACCTACTGCTTGCGTAAGCGCGCATAATAAAAACCGTCCATACCTGACTCTCCGGTCAGAATCTGCCTGCCAACACTGACTTGAATACCCCATAAAGCTTCAATGGGAAATTCCTGGGCATCAGCATGCTCTTTTAGAAATTTTGCCATTTGGAATTCATTTTCCTGTTTATGGATAGAACAGGTCGCGTAAACAAGAACTCCACCCGGCATCAGCAAAGGCCATATCGCGTTGAGTATGCTTGCCTGCAACTCGACCAACTTAGCCATGTCATCCGGCTTGCGTAATAACTTGATGTCCGGATGCCGACGAATCACTCCCAAACCCGAACAAGGCGCATCGACCAAAATACGGTCAAACGGTTTGCCGTCCCACCAAGAATCAGGGGATGCCGCATCACCAACCAATAGGGTCGCATTCAAACCCAGACGCGTCATATTTTTCTCGACCCGCTGCATTCTGGCCGCATCACAATCAAGCGCCACCAATTCAGCAAGCTTCGGCTGAGTTTCAAGTAGATGAGCCGTTTTGCCGCCCGGCGCCGCGCAGACATCCAGCACTCGATGCCCGGCAGCGACACCCAATAATCCGGCGGCCAGTTGTGCAGCGGCATCCTGAACCGACACCCACCCTTCACCAAATCCAGGTAATTGCTCAACCGGCACAGGGTGCTCCAATACTAATGCAGCAGGTGCTGCGGCAAACTCTGCCGCAGAGACGCCGCTGTCAGTCAATTTCTGAAGGTATTGAACTCGAGTCAAGCGCGCCTGATTAACTCTCAGCACCATAGGCGCCTGGCGGTTATTTTCCAGGAAAATCGTGCCGGCCTGTTCCGGCCAATCCTGCTCAATTAATGCGATCAGCCATTTAGGGTGACCGGCCGCCAGCATGGGCTCACTGTCCAGCCTGGCCAGCAACTGTTCCCGCTGTCTTTGGTAGTTCCTAAGCACTGCATTGATCAGGGCTTTTGCCCAGATTTTTTTTCTCGGCAACGCGGCCACCGTCTCTGAAACCGCGGCATGTTCTTTAACTCGCATATAAGCCAGCTGATAAATACCCATTAGCGCCAGCACTTTGACCTCATTATCTTTGATGGGTTTTGTTACCAATTGATTGAGCAAAAACTCCAGTTGATAAAACTGCCTGATAACGCCGTAGCAAATCGCCTGAACAAAGGCCTTGTCTTGAGGCGTCATGACTTCCGGTAACAGTTGATCAAGAGCCGCAGTCAACGACTGCCCTTCTTTTAAAACTCGGCTGATAATTTTGGCGGACAGGAGTCTTGCGTTCACGCGTCACAACCCAGTCTTCGTGCGTGAAGAGCATGGGCGTTGATAAAGTCTTGGGCTGAAACACGTTTTCCGCCGGGCAATTGAACTTCCAACAAACGCAATACACCTTTTCCGGTTTGTACATCCAGTTGTTTATCGCTGATTAAAACCGTACCCGGCGCTTCGTTCGATTCAATACTCACCGGTTCGGCACGCCATATTCTCAAGACATCGCCATTAAAAGTGGTTTGAGCCACCGGCCAAGCATTCATACCTCTGACTTTAAGCGCCAGCACCTCGGCAGATTGGCTCCAATCCATCAAAGCCTCGGATTTGTCGAGTTTCTCTGCGTAGGTCACTAACCCTTCGTCCTGTTTTTGCGGATGCAACGCGTTCTTTACAAGCTGATCGATGACCTTGCTAAGCCCGACAGCGCCCAATTGTGCGAGTTTATTATGCAAATCGCTGGCCGTATCATGGGGCTCTATCCGATAAACTTCCTTATGCAGCATATCACCCGCATCCAATTGCCGGACTATTTGCATGATCGTCACACCGGTCTCTTTGTCGCCCGCCATCAACGCTCTTTGAATGGGTGCCGCGCCGCGCCACCGGGGCAACAAAGAGCCATGCACATTAATACAACCGTATTTTGGTAAATCCAATACGGATTGCGGCAAAATCATCCCATACGCGACAACAACCATCAGGTCGGGATTCAAATCAGACAGCTGCTTGAAATCATCCTCATTTTTGAGTGACACGGGTTGAACCACGGGAATTCCGGATTCAAGCGCCAAGGCTTTGACGGGACTGGGAGTCAACTTTCGCCCGCGGCCCGCCGGTTTGTCCGGCTGTGTATAAACAGCGCAGACCTCATGCGGTGAAGCCAGCAGCATACGCAACGCAGGTACAGCAAATTCCGGCGTACCGGCAAATACGATTCTCATAAGATTTTTTGTTCCAGCTTGTGAATTTTTTCGAGCTTTCGCTTGATGCGTTGCCGTTTTAACGGAGAAATGTAATCCACAAATAATTTGCCCTCTAAATGATCCATTTCATGCTGCACACAGATCGCCAGCAAATCATCGGCTTCCATTTCAAACGTTTTGCCTTGCCTGTCCAGCGCTCTCACTTTGATGCGTTCGGCCCGTTTAACTTTCTCAAAAAAGCCTGGCACTGATAAGCAGCCTTCTTCGCCTTCTTCAACACCGTATTTTTCGATGATTTCGGGATTGATCAAACATAAGGGCGACTTTTTGTCCTCGCTGACATCCATAACTATGATACGCTGATGAACATCGATCTGCGAAGCAGCCAAACCGACGCCTTTTGCTTCATACATGGTTTCAAACATGTCATCGACCAGCTTTCTGATACTCTCATCAACCCGCGCAACCGGTAATGCTTTTTTTCGCAGCCGCTCGTCAGGAAACTCTAAAATAGTCAAAATACTCAACAATCTCTCCTGCAGAATTTTCAATGCTGGAATTCTATATGATTTAATCTAAACTTTGAAATCACTCCACATAAAAATGACCGATCAGGAACCTGTTTATGGCCTTGCGTAACCTTTTGGGATTATTGGCACTTCTAATATCCAACTTAGCCATCAGTGAGGAATTGATAGCAATAAACCCCAATCACCCTGACCATTACACGGTGGTCGAAGGGGATACATTGTGGCATATTGCCGGACGATTTTTACAACGCCCCGAACAATGGCCTTATTTATGGCAAACCAATCAGCAAATTGAAAACCCCCACTTGATCTATCCGGGCGATACCATCGTTTTTTCCGTGGTTGATGGTCAGCCGCGCTTAAGCATTGCAAGCACGAATGTCTCATCCTACGAAACCACAGAAAATGCGGACTACGTAAAACTGACGCCCCGCATCCGTGAAACCGATTTAAGGCAGGCAATCAAACTGATCCCGTCTGAAACCATTGCCAAATATCTGGTATCACCTCGCATTGTCGGGCCTAATGAACTTGATAACGCGCCTTACATCATTGATTTTGCCGGCGACCGCCTTCTGGCGGGTGCGGGAGACCGCGTCTATGTTCGCGCCATAGAGGCACCGGATACCCTCTCTTATACGATCTACCGGCAGGGCGATACATTGAAAAGCCCAAATTCAGAAGAAATTCTGGGCTATGAAGCAAAATATATCGCCGAAGCGACACTCAATGAGAAAGGCGACCCCGCCACACTGACCGTCACGAAGTCTTCGAGCGAAATTCGAACCGGTGACCGGTTGATGACCCGTGAAGAAGGCGATTTCACGCTTAATTATTTTCCTCACGCCCCTGAGGAGACAATAGAGGGAAACATCATCAATGTACTGGACGGCGTCACGCAAATCGGCCGTTACAACGTAGTTTCCATAGACAGAGGTCAAGTTGATAATATCAGCGTTGGTCATGTATTTGATATCTACCGTAGCGGAAAAACAGTCCGAGATACGTTCGGCCTACAGCGCAATGATGAGATTCAAATGCCCGATGAAATAGCCGGAAAACTGATGGTATTCAGAGTCTTTGAACGGGTCAGCTATGCCTTGGTTATGGAAGCCACACAGGCTATTCATGTTCTTGACCGCGTAAGAACACCCTGAACAGCGTCATCCCCGCCAATGAACTTAAATTCTGGCTGGCGTTATTACGCACGCCGGGCGTTGGCTGCAGAACTTTTCTAAGACTGCTGCAATCACACACACCGGAACGGTTATTTAAGGAATCCAGAACCGCTCTTGCCGCATTAGGCTTGAATGATAAAAGCATTGAATTCATTCGAGCACCTGACTGGTCTCAAGTAGAGAGCGATTTACTGTGGCTGGAATCGCCCCGTCAAGGCGTTATAACCATTACTGATCCGGCTTACCCTGCTTTGCTTAAAGAAATTTCAGACCCGCCGCCATTACTGTTTTTCAGGGGTGAGTCCGCTCTTTTGGACTTACCGCAAATTGCCATGGTCGGCAGCCGAAATCCCTCTAATCTGGGCCGTGAGACAGCACTCAGTTTTGCCAAATCGCTGGCCAGCACCGGCTTTGTCATTACCAGCGGACTGGCTTTGGGGATAGATGCCGCGAGTCATGAAGGCGCGCTGCTGGTTAATGGGCTGACCATTGCCGTGGCAGGAACAGGGCTCGACCGGGTTTACCCTGCCTGTAACAAAGCCTTGGCGACCCGGATCTCGGAAACCGGCGCTTTAGTTTCGGAGTTTCCGCCTGGCACCACCGCGAAAGCGAACCATTTTCCCAGACGTAATCGAATCATCAGCGGCTTGAGTATGGGTTTATTGGTGGTGGAAGCGGCCAAACAAAGCGGCTCCCTGATCACGGCCAGAATGGCACTGGAACAAAACCGGGAAGTTTTTGCTATTCCCGGGTCCATTCATAACCCGCTCGCCCGAGGCTGTAATGCACTGATCAGAGAAGGCGCAAAACTTGTTGAAACGTCTCAGGATATTCTTGAAGAATTAGGCCAATACAATCAAAGAGATGCCGCATCAACGCCGTCTTTATCACAATCAATGCTTGACCTGGAGCAACAAACATTATTGAATCTGATCATGTTTAGCCCCACTTCTGTTGATAAACTGGTAGAAAGCACAGGCCAATCCGTTGAAGTCATTTCGTCAATGTTGCTGGTTATGGAACTTCAAGGCTACATTGAATCGATGCCCGGCGGGTGTTACACCCGCATTAAATAATTTAATACCACTATGAAAGAAAATATTTTTGATGTCTTGATGTATCTGTTTGAAAACTATATGGAGGATGAGATTGAAATCCTGCCCGATAGTGAGATGATCAAGAACGAACTAGAAGAAGCCGGGTTTGATCAAACCGAAGTCAGCAAGGCTTTCGATTGGCTGGAATCCTTGAGTTTGCAAGGCAAAATCAATCCTTCGGCATCACATGCCTTCCGTATATTTTCGAGTCAGGAACTTGAAAGGCTGGATCTTGAATGTCGCAATTTTTTGATGTTTATCGAACACAACGGTATTTTGTCGCCTGCCAACCGTGAACTCGTTATAGACCGTGCAGTCGCACTGGAAAATGAAGAGATTTCTCTGGAAAAACTGAAATGGATCGTCTTGATGGTACTGTTAAGTCAGCCCGATGAAGAAATTGCTTTTTCACGAATGGAAGATATCGTTTACGATCAGATTCCTGCTTACTTGCATTAAACCGGCCTCGAATTAAAGACCCAATGAGTAACAACCTCGTCATTGTAGAATCCCCTGCAAAAGCTAAAACGATTGAAAAATATCTGGGCAAAGACTTTCATGTTTTGGCCTCCTATGGACATGTCAGGGATCTGATCCCTAAAGAAGGTGCCGTAGACCCGGAACATGACTTTGCGATGAAATATGAAATCATTGATCGCAACCAACGCCATGTGCAGGCCATTAGCAAAGCTATCAAAGAAGCTCAAACACTCTATCTCGCGACTGACCCTGATAGAGAGGGGGAAGCGATTTCCTGGCATCTTTACGAATTGTTGAAAGATAAAAAACTGCTTAAAAACAAGCCGGTACACCGGGTTATTTTTCATGAAATTACGAAGAAGGCGGTGACTGAAGCGATCGCTAACCCCACCGAACTTTCAATCAATTTAATCAATGCCCAGCAGGCCCGGCGAGCTCTGGATTATCTTGTGGGCTTTAAATTATCCCCTTTACTCTGGAAAAAGATTCGCCGCGGCCTGTCCGCCGGGCGCGTTCAAAGTCCGGCCCTGCGCATGATCGTCGAACGGGAACTGGAAATCGAAGCGTTCAAAACCCGGGAATACTGGAGTATAGATGCAGAACTGACAGCGCAGGAGCAAACGTTTAAAGCCAAATTGACTCATTTCAATGGCGAGAAGCTCAACCAGTTCAGCTTTGAAACGGAGGAGCACGCCAGCCAGGTCAAACAAACCTTGCTGGATGCGGCAGACGGCAAGCTGCATGTTGTCAAAGTCGAGAAAAAACAACGCAGCCGTAATCCGGCACCCCCTTTTATCACGTCGACCTTGCAACAGGAAGCCGCGCGCAAACTGGGCTTTACCACCAAACGGACCATGATGGTAGCGCAACAACTGTACGAAGGGATTGACCTGGGGGGCGAAACCGCGGGATTGATTACCTATATGCGTACCGATTCGGTCAATTTGTCGGTTGACGCGGTGCTGGAAATCAGGGAATTGATTGCCGAAAAATACGGCGCAATCAACGTACCCAAAGAACCCCGTCAATTCAAAACCAAGTCAAAAAATGCCCAGGAAGCACATGAAGCCATAAGACCGACTTCCATCAGGCATCAGCCCGCCGATGTACAGAAATACCTGAGCGCTGAACAATTCAAACTGTATGATCTCATTTGGAAACGCACCATCGCCTGCCAGATGATTCACGCCACGATAGACATGGTGGCTATTGATTTTTGCTGCGGTGAAGAGCAGCAACACCTGTTCCGTGCGACCGGATCAACGATAGCCAAACCGGGTTTTATGGCCGTTTATCTCGAGGGCATTGACGATACCCAGGAAGGCGATGACAAGGAAAACTTTTTACCGGCTTTAGAACAAGGCCGCCCTGTCCCGCTTAATGACATCCTGGCCGGGCAACATTTTACCGAGCCACCGCCCCGCTACAGCGAGGCCAGTCTGGTAAAAACATTGGAAGAACACGGCATAGGTCGGCCTTCCACCTATGCATCGATCATTTCGACTTTGCAAAATCGTGAATATGTCACTCTGGAAAGCAAGCGGTTTTATCCTACTGACGTGGGACGAATCGTCAATAAATTCCTGACCGAACACTTCACCAAATACGTCGATTACGACTTTACGGCCAACCTTGAAGATGAGCTGGATGCTGTTTCGCGCGGTGAAAAAGAGTGGATTCCGTTAATGCATGCATTTTGGAACCCCTTCAACACGCTCATCCATGAAAAAGATGAAAGTGTTCAACGCAAGGATGTGACGCATGAAGCGATTGATGAAAAATGTCCCGAATGCGGCAGTCAACTATCGATTCGATTGGGCCGCAATGGCCGTTTCATCGGCTGCAACAATTATCCGGAATGTTCTTACACGCGGAATTTAAATGAAGACGGCACCAGCGCCGATGCCCCGGAAGTCGTAGAAGGAAGAACGTGCCCGAAATGCGACTCGCCTTTGGTCATCAAAGCCGGTAAATACGGTAAGTTCATCGGCTGCAGCGCTTATCCCAAATGTAAGCACATAGAGCCTCTGGAAAAACCCCTGGATACCGGCGTGACCTGCCCTCAATGCAAAGCGGGCACTATTCTCAAGCGTAAATCGCGGTTCGGCAAAATATTTTACTCCTGCTCCGAATACCCCAAATGTAACTATGCATTGTGGGATGCGCCTATCAAGGAAGAATGCCCGTCCTGCCAATGGCCTATTCTTACCGTAAAATCGACCAAACGGCGTGGCGTTGAAAAAGTGTGTCCGCAAAAAGACTGCAAATATGCGACCCCTTATGAAGGCGATCCGGAAGATGTCAATGGTCCGAATGAGCTGGCTGCTACCCAATAAATCAATGCTTTTAAGATAAAGCCATCGCAATAAATCGATAGGCTGTATTGTGGGAGTCCGCCATGCCTGCGACCGAATGGGGTTCAATCGCGAGCATGGCCCGCTCCTACAAAATCCGCTTCATTAACTCTCCTTGATAACAATGCTAGCTGTCTCAATCCTCAAACCGGGTTGCATAAACAAGCTTAAATCAATAAGCTAGCGACTTTTCGCCAAAAATCATTCAAATACAATAAGAGGTCATCCTATGGCAGTTGGCGCTTTGCCGTTTCCACCCATGCATCCGGTAGCAGGTATTACCTTAGGAACAACGTGTGCGGGCATTAAACAAACCGTACGCGATGATTTATTGGTCATCGAAATGGCTCCGAGCTCAACTTGCGCAGCGGCATTTACACAAAATGCGTTTTGCGCGGCGCCGGTTCACGTCGCCAAAGCGCATTTGTCAAAAAGTCCTCGCTGGCTACTGATCAATTCCGGTAATGCCAATGCCGGAACCGGTGCGTCGGGCATGGAAAACGCTCTTTCAAGCTGCGCCGGATTGGCTGCATTAGTCAATGGCCATGCCGATCAAGTCCTGCCGTTTTCAACCGGCGTCATCGGCGAACCCTTACGTGTCGATAAAATTCATGCCGCTTTACCAAAGGCAGTCAGAGATCTGGCCATTGATCACTGGGGAAAAGCCGCCCGCGCCATCATGACCACTGACACGTTTGCCAAAGGAGCCTCGCAGATCATTGAGATCGAAGGCAAAACCATCACGATAACCGGGATATCCAAAGGTGCGGGCATGATTCAGCCGAACATGGCAACGATGCTGGCATTTATCGCAACCGACGCCAAAATTGCCCAGCCGTTATTGCAAGCATGTTTGACTGAGGCTGCTGAGCAATCATTTAACCGCATTACTGTCGATGGCGACACATCCACCAACGACGCCTGTGTTCTGATGGCCAGCGGCGGCTCAGAGGCGCCAGAACTGAAAGCAGACACGCCAGCCTATGCACTATTTTCGCAAGCCGTTTTGGCACTCTGTAAGCAACTGGCTGAGGCTATAGTGCGAGACGGTGAAGGTGCAACCAAACTCATGCGCATCGTTGTGAATGCTGCCGCCAGTGACGAGGAAGCCGCCAGAGTCGGCAAAACCATTGCGCATTCGCCACTGGTCAAAACCGCATTTTTCGCCAGCGACCCGAACTGGGGCCGCATACTTGCTGCGGTCGGCCGGTCAGGTATTGACAATATGGTACTGGAAGCTGTCGATATCTATCTGGGTGATGTTTGCATAGTCAAAGCCGGTGAACGCGCCGCGGGTTACACGGAAGCGGCAGGACAACAGGTCATGAACCAGGAAGAAATAACAGTTACGGTCTCGTTAGGGCGCGGCCAAGCCAGGCAGGAAATTCTGACCTGCGACTTTTCCTACGATTATGTAAAAATTAACGCCGAATACAGAACGTGATATTAATCAAACTGGACTCAAAACCCCGGCTTGGTAATCACACATGAAAGCTGCTTTGCATGTTGCCGTGGGTGTGATAAAGAATGCGCTTGGCGAAGTCCTTATTTCTTTGCGTCCGTCAACGGCTCATCAAGGCGACTTATGGGAGTTTCCGGGCGGAAAAGTTGAAGCGGGCGAAAGCGTTGAACAAGCCCTGGAACGCGAGCTTTATGAAGAATTGGCCATTCAGGTCGAGAAAGCATCACCGCTGATCAACATCCATCATGATTACACAGACTTAAGTGTCAATCTGGATGTCTGGCAGGTTGAAAAATTCAGCGGTGCAGCGCATGGCCGCGAAGGCCAGCCGATTCAATGGGTTTTACCGGACAATCTGATTGACTTTGCTTTTCCTGAAGCCAATAAACCCATTATTTCAGCGGTCAGGTTACCGCCCTATTATGCGATTCTTGATGATGAAGATGGGCAGCCATTGCTCACCCGCCTTGATAACTTATTGGGACAAGGGATAACTTTGATCCAAGCCCGGTTAAAATCGTCAACATCGCAACAAGCCGCCGAATTTTTCGTTCGCGCACAACCTTTGTGCCGTGTAAAAGGCGCCCATTTACTTATTAACTCCGGCGTCGAAGGCTTTGAAAAACTGGCAGCGGACGGAGTGCATCTGACCAGCCGTCATTTAATGGAATTGACTCAAAAACCGCCCTTGAAGGGTTGGATTGCCGCATCCTGTCATAACCCTGTCGAGTTATTGCAGGCACAAAAACTGCGGCTTGATTTCGCTGTCCTTGCACCTGTTTTACCAACACCCACTCATCCCATGGCGCCCTCGCTGGGCTGGCAGAAATTTCACGAATGGGTTAATCCGATCAATATACCGGTTTATGCGTTGGGAGGAGTATCCAAAGAATCGCTAGACGAAGCCAGGAAAATGGGCGGACAAGGCATATCAGGCATCCGTACCTTTTTAAGCTGAAACGTTAAAAAGCAGCAATTCCCAGTTTGAACGTTTTTAATGTAGCTTTGAGGAGTAGATGCTTGATTGAAAAAGCTTCTGCAACAGGGACGATTTCATGCGTACTTTGTAATCAACCACCTGCACGCAATAAAAATGGGGGAGCCGATACAATTAAATCAATGGTAAAAAGTATCTTCTAGTTCGTTCTCATCATATACAGGCTCACCGGGAATCCTTTTTTCCTCGGCGGCCCATTCACCTAAATCTATCAGTTTGCAGCGCTCGCTGCAGAAAGGCTTGAAGAGTTGTTCTTGAGTCCATGGCACGGGACGTTTGCACTGCGGACACTTGACCGTTATGGGTTTATCCGAGTTGTCCATTCAAAACTGGCAGCAGGTTAACAAAAAAGGGATGTTATCGGGCGTTTGAGTTGGCCTGGACCCATCGATAGACGGCACCATGAATCGAATCGTAAAGCGGTGTTTTCCACCACTGATTTCAGCAAAACAGGGAATATCACGCGCCACATTGATACGTAATAATTGTAAAGGCAGACTCTTGTCCAACGGCAACTGAAAAAAACCTGCGGGGGCCATTTTTGCCACAGGCCGGGTGCTCTGGCGAATAAAGCCCATGATTAAATCGATCGCCTTGCGGATATCGGCGAATGGTTTTGTCCACTGATCCAGGGCCATAGACTGAACTTCTTCATCCTGCTCCAGCCAATAATGAAACGCGGGCAAATCAAATGAACAAGTGCCGCCCGGTATCGAACTGCGCTGCGAAATACTTTGAAATAAATCGCTTTCCATCACTTTAATACCAATCTTGCCGTTGTCGGCATAAAGACTTTTACTGATTTGATTTATCTCTGCAAGAATATCAATCAGTTTTTCAGTGTCTACACCCTCGGTGTTAGCCAGTTGATTAAGCACTTTACCGTGACGGTCTAATTCTTTAAGAATCTCCGACTTGAGGTCATTACGGCTAAAAATAGTAAGAATATCAAGCAGAGAATCGATAGCTGCCCGTCTATCAAATTCGGTATTACCCTCAAGAAAGTGACTGAGCTGATTAAACAGTAATTCAAGCCGGATGAAAATTCGAATCCGTTCATTGAGAGGAAACTCATACACTATATCGGTATTCACTGACAACGTTATCCTGCTTCAGGCTTAGCGAAAGATATAAATTGTGCAGTTTTTTGACTTGTTCTGCAAGTTGAGAATTGTCGCAGGTATTATCAATGATTTCATCTGCCCTGGCATTACGTGATTCACGGGAAAGCTGAGCGGCAATAATCGCAAGAATGACCGACTCACTCAATCGATTACGTTTTTTCACGCGCTCTATTTGCAAAGTTACCGGACAATCGACAACCAGGACCCTATCTACCAAATCATCCATGCCCGACTCAAACAACAGCGGCACACAAATAATACAATAAGGCGCTGTCAACTCCTCTACCGCCGATACTATGCGGTCACGCACCAAGGGATGGAGAATGGCTTCCAGCTTTTCCTTTTGCTTATCATCCGCAAAGACAAGATTTCTCAAGGCTCCCCGGTCCAGATTCCCTTTAGCATCAATCATGGCTTCGCCAAAAGCTTGCGAAATCTTAGCCAATGCAGGCTGACCCGGCTCGACCAGCGCTCTGGCCAGTTCATCCGCATCAATGATGGGAATGCCTTGTTCTGCAAATAGGGAAGCGACCGTCGTCTTGCCCGAACCAATCCCTCCCGTTAAACCAACTCTCAACATTCAGTTAAAATCCGGTAGCGTTGAGGTAAAACAGATTGATCTTATCGCCCCAGAGTAAGGCTATCCAGCCTGCTATGGCCAGATAAGGGCCGAACGGAATGGGAATGTTCTTGTCGTGTTTGACAAAAATGATCATGGCCATTCCAATTAGCGCTCCGGTAACCGACGAGAGAAGAATGATCATGGTCAAATACTGCCAACCCAGCCAGGCACCGAATGCGGCCAGCAACTTAAAATCTCCGAAGCCCATGCCCTCTTTGCCGGTTAGCAGCTTAAAACCATGATAAACAAACCAGAGGCACAGGTAACCGGCAATCGCCCCAATGATACTGGACTGGCTATCGGCAAAGACATGAAACAGGCTTAAAAACAAGCCGGACCATAACAAAGGTAACGTAATCGAGTCCGGCAACAGTTGATGATCCAGATCAATGGCACTGAGCGCTATCAAAGCCCAGGTCATGAACAAGGCGGCGCCCATTTCCGGCGAATAACCGAAACGCCAGGCAATCAACGCCGAACATACGCCGGTCAACGCTTCAACCACTGGATAACGTTGAGAAATTGGCTCTTGGCAATGCGCGCAGCGGCCTTTCATTACCAGGTAACTGATCACCGGAATATTCTGATAGGGCTTGATGGGTGTACTGCAGTGAGGACACCGGGATAACGGGAAAACAAGATTGAAATCAGCATTCTCCTCTGATCGTTCAGCGGGCAGGTTCAGAAATTCAGCACATTCATTTCGCCAATCCCGCTTCATCATTATGGGCAGGCGGTAAATGACCACGTTTAAAAAACTACCTACCAGCAAACCAATCACTGCCACTACCGCGATTAAAAGCGTGGAATTGAGTGCAATTGTATCGACAAAGGGCATCATGATTTCATCCAGGGTAGAACGCTTAACCGACCGCTGCGCCCATTTTGAAAATAGGCAAATACATCGCAACGATTAAACCGCCCACTAAAACGCCTAATACCGACATGATAATAGGCTCCATCAAGCTGCTTAAATTATCGACCAGGTTATCCACTTCCTCTTCAAAAAAATCCGCCACTTTTGTTAGCATCGTATCGATAGATCCCGACTCCTCTCCGATTGCGACCATTTGCACGACCATATGAGGAAACAGAGCGGTTTGCTGCATTGCAAACTGAAGTCGTTGGCCGGTCGACACTTCTTCACGCATTTTGAGAACCGCATCGGAGTAAATAATGTTACCGCAAGAGCCCGCCACCGACTCCAAAGCCTCTACTAACGGCACCCCTGCAGCCGACATGGTCGATAAGGTTCTGGCAAAACGTGCGACGGCTGATTTGTTCAGGATCAAACCGACGACTGGAATTTTCAGCAACGTTCTATCCAAAGCGTGATTAAATTTCCGGGAGCGCTTTTTAAAGTAGCCAAAGGTATAAACACAACCGAAAACCACAGCAACTATAACCCACCACCAAGCCTGCATCCATTCCGAAAGGTCGATAACCATTCTTGTGAAGGCCGGTAAATCAGCCCCGAAACCTTGAAATAATTCTTCAAACACCGGAACAACAAAAATCAACAGAATAGCGGTTACAACAAATGCAACCACCAGTACCGCAATAGGGTAAGTGAGCGCTTTCTTGATTTTTTTCTTGAGCGATTCTGTTTTTTCTTTATACGTGGCTATTTTATCCAGCAAGGTTTCCAGAACACCGGCATGTTCGCCCGCCTCAACAAGATTACAGAATAATTCATCAAAATAAATAGGATTTTTCTTTAACGCCTCTGCCAACGTGCTGCCGCCCTCAATATCCGCTTTAATGCTCAATAACAAGTGCTGCATACTGGCGTTTTCATGGCCCTTGCCGATAATGTCAAATGACTGGACCAAAGGCACACCGGCCTCAAGCATGGTTGCCAACTGGCGGCTGAAAATGGCAATGTCGCCGGGCGTGATCTTTTGGACTCTTGCACCGAATAACGACTTGGGCTTTTTTTTGATGCTAATGACACGAATGCCCATTTGGCGCAGATCCGAACGAGCAACAGCTTCGGATTTGGCAGCAATTTCGCCTTTGGTCCGCATGCCGTTCTTGTCTTTACCATCCCAAATAAAATCAATTTGTTCTGTCGCTTTAGCTTCTGCCATTGTTATTCCTTGGTCACTCGATCGACTTCTTCAAGACTGGTAACGCCTTGCTTGACTTTTTCCAAACCGGACCGGCGCAAATCATTAAAGCCTTCCGCTTTAGCCTGAATCGCCAACTCCAGTGTGTTACCGCCTTCTAAAATTAATTTACGCATACCTTCACTGATAGGCATCACCTGATAAATACCCACCCGGCCTTTATAGCCGACGGTGCAAAGTTCACAGCCGACGGGTCCATACAATTTCAGGTCTTTAACTTCATCTTCCAAAAAGCCGGCCGATAAAAGCGCCACTTCGGGAAGATTAACGCGGGCCTTACAGTTTTCACACAAGCGCCGGGCCAAACGTTGCGCCATAATCAAGTTTACCGCCGAGACAATATTGAACGGAGGGATTCCCATTTGCACAAGACGGTTCAGGGTTTGCGGCGCATCGTTCGTATGCAGCGTGGATAACACCAAATGCCCTGTTTGAGCGGCTTTCACAGCAATTTCGGCTGTTTCCAGGTCTCGAATTTCGCCCACCATAATGATATCGGGATCTTGCCGCAAAAATGCTCTTAACGCCGTAGCAAAGGTTAAGCCCGCTTTAGGATTGACATTCACCTGATTAATGCCTGGAACCGTGATTTCAACAGGATCTTCTGCTGTCGAAATATTCCGTTCGACACTGTTCAAAATATTCAAGCCGGTATAAAGCGTAACGGTTTTACCGCTTCCGGTAGGTCCTGTAACCAGCACCATTCCATAGGGTCTGTGAATGGCTTCCAAAAATCGTTGTTGTTGTATGGGCTCGAAACCCAGTTTTTCTATACCGAGCTGGGCGCTGGTTGGATCCAGAATCCGCAATACCACTTTTTCACCAAACAACGTTGGGCAGGTATTGACCCGGAAATCGATGGCGCGCGTTTTAGATAACGCCATTTTAATACGACCATCCTGAGGAATACGCCGCTCGGCAATGTCCATTCTGGCCATTACCTTTAATCTGGAAATAATACGATTGGAAATATTTGAAGGGGGACTGGCGACTTCATACAACATGCCATCGCCGCGGTACCGGATACGGAAGGATTTTTCATACGGTTCAAGATGGATATCCGAAACACCTTTTTTAATCGCATCCAGCAGAATTTTATTCACAAAACGAACAATCGGACCGTCATCCACTTCCGGTCCGCTCTCATCTTTTAAATTATCCTGATCACCACCGGTTATCTCCAGATTATCCAAGTCCGAATCCAGCAGATCCGTCATCATAGTTTCGGCAGCTTCCAAGGCTGTTTCTATAGCCTTGCCCAGCTTGTCTTCTTCAACCAGAATGGTGTCAATATTCAGCCGGGTATGGAATTTTATCTCATCTTGAGCTTGAAAATTGCTGGCATCCGATATGGCCAGAAACAGCCGGTTTCCGCGCTTAAGCAAAGGCAATGCATGATGCTTCCTGATCAGTTTTTCAGTAACCAGGGCTATCGGCAAACTTTTGACATCGATGGCACTAAGATCGAATTGCGGCAAGCCGAATTCAACTGAAGCACGCTCTGCGATCGCTTTGCTGCTTACAACTTTATTGGAAACCAGGTAGTTAATTAACGAGATTTTTGCTTTTTTTGCTGCCTGTATGTGAGCCAGCATTTCCGCCTCAGAAACCAAGCCGGCCTGAATCAAACATCTCGAAAGACCACCTAGCTGTTGGTCAGGATTATTGGTCACCATAACTCGCTTTGTTCATTTAACATCAAGGCCAACGGCAGCCTTCGTTGAAGGTTCATGACAAAAAAGCATGGAGACGGTAAGCTCACACGCCAGTTTGTCATTAGATACTCCGGTTTTAACTGTAAGCCAACTTTAAAGGGCCTTTATTTTAATCACCTGCTCTTCGAGACTTCTAAGTGTAGACTGTAAATCGGACAGCTTGTTTTTTTCTTTGACGATGACGTCAGCCGGAGCCTTATCCACAAAGCTGGGATTGTTCAACTTGCCTTCAATGCGGGGCAACTCTTTACTGATGCGCTGAATCTCCTTATCCAGCCGGGTCAGTTCCGCCTGTTTATCGATCAGGCCCGCCATCGGGATTAAAATTTTCATCTCGCCCACCAGGGCAATTGCCGATTCGGGAGCTATTTCATCCAAACCGAGCCAGGTGATAGCCTCAAGCCTGCCTAATTTTTTCAAATAAGCCTGACTGTTTTCCAGCATCGCCTGATCGGTAGCCGTGCCGTTTTGAATTAAAACCGGCAACGGCTTTCCTGGTGCGATATTCATTTCGGCTCGGATTCTGCGTACGCCGAGAATAAACGCCATCACCCATTCAATTTCAGCAATGGCTGCCTTATCAATAAGGGACGCATCGGTCTCAGGGTAGGATTGACGCATGATGGTAGGACCATTAATCCCCGCTAACGGCGCAACGCGCTGCCATATTTCCTCGGTAATAAACGGCATGATGGGATGAGCCAACCGTAAAACGGTCTCCAGAACCGACACCAAAGTCTGCCTTGTTCCGCGTTGAACGGCTTCATTTTCTGATTGCAGCGAGATCTTGGCCAATTCCAGATACCAGTCACAATATTCGTTCCAGGTAAAATCATAAATGGCCTGCGCGGCCAAATCAAAGCGGTAATTATCGATCGCCTGCCGTGTAACAGCAATTTGCTGCTGCAAACGGGACATTATCCAACGATCGACTTGGGTGTATTCACAAGGAAGACCGGATAAGCCATTATCCTGGTCTTCCGTATTCATCAACACATAACGAGCGGCATTCCAGAGTTTGTTACAGAAATTGCGATAACCTTCGGTACGCGCCAAATCAAAACGGATATCCCGTCCGGTTGAGGCCAATGAAGCAAACGTGAAACGCAAGGCATCGGTTCCGTAAGACGGAATACCGTCTGGAAATTGCTTACGGGTAACCGTTTCTATTTTCTTCGCCAAATGTGGCTGCATCATTCCGGAAATGCGCTTTTCAACCAGCGCTTCCAGATCGATACCGTCGATAAGATCGATAGGATCCAGCACGTTGCCTTTGGATTTGGACATTTTCTGCCCTTCCGCATCCCGCACCAGACCGTGTATATACACTTCCCTGAAAGGCACCTGCCCCTGAAATTTTAGACCCATCATAATCATCCGGGCCACCCAGAAAAAGATGATATCGAAACCGGTAACCAAAACGCTGGTCGGATAATGTTTGGCCAATTCCGGTGTTTGTTCCGGCCAGCCTAATGTTGAAAATGGCCACAATGCTGAGGAGAACCAGGTATCCAGCACATCATCATCCTGCTTTAACGGATAATCATTCGGCAGTTTATGTTGTTCGCGTATGGCTTGCTCTGAACGGCCCACATAAATATTGCCTTTGTCATCGTACCAGGCGGGAATGCGGTGTCCCCACCAGATCTGCCTCGAAATACACCAATCCTGAATATTGCGCATCCATTCAAAATAGGTGTTTTTCCAGTTATCCGGCACAAACTTGATATCGCCGTTTTCTACCGCTTCGATAGCCGGCTTGGCAAGAGGTGCCACTTTGACATACCACTGATCCGTTAAAAACGGTTCAATCACGGCGCTGGTTCTATCACCACGCGGAACCATTAATTTATGGTCTACTATTTTTTCCAGTAGACCCTGCGCTTCCAGATCGGCGACGATTTCCTTTCGCGCCTCAAAACGATCCATCCCCATGTACTTGTGAGGAATTAAAAAATCCTCATCGCCCTTGTTATTTCTGATACAGGCATCGGCTGTAAAAATATTGATCAAGCCGCCATGCGGCAATGCCTGAATGGCCGAGGTGTTTCTGTGCCGCGTCCAGACTTCATAATCATTGAAATCATGCGCAGGGGTAATTTTGACGCAACCGGTACCGAATTCAGGATCTACATATTCATCGGCAATCACCGGGATTTTACGACCTGTTAACGGCAATTCGACATATTCACCCAGCAGATGTTTATAGCGCTCATCATTCGGATGAATCGCCACCGCCGCATCACCTAAAAGAGTCTCGGGGCGCGTCGTCGCAACGATCAAATACCCCGTACCATTCGATAAAGGGTAACGCATGTGCCACATGGAGCCGTTTTCCTCTTCGGACAGTACTTCCAGATCGGAAACCGCCGAATGTAAAACCGGGTCCCAGTTGACCAGACGTTTACCCCGGTAAATCAGGCCTTCTTCGTAAAGCCTGATAAAAACTTCCCCCACCGCCTCGGACATCCCGTCATCCATCGTGAACCGTTCCCTGGACCAATCCAGAGAAGAGCCCATGCGCCGTAATTGCTGGGTGATGGTACCGCCGGACTGCTCCTTCCATTCCCAAATTTTTTCGACAAACTTTTCTCTTCCGTAATCATGCCGGGTCTTATTTTCCGTATTAATCAACCGCTCAACGACCATTTGCGTTGCAATACCTGCATGATCCGTTCCGGCTTGCCATAAGGTACTGAAGCCGCGCATCCGGTGATAGCGCGTCAAAGCATCCATGATCGTATCCTGAAAAGCATGGCCCATGTGCAAACTGCCGGTGACATTGGGCGGCGGAATCATGATGCAATAGGATTCACCTTCCTCGCTGGGTGCAAAATGATTTTGCTCTTCCCAAATAGCGTACCAATGTTGTTCGATTGAATGCGGATCGTATGTTTTTTCCATAACTATCTGTCGTTGAATAAAATGAAATTGGGCTATTTTAACCGGAAAACAAAAGAATTAAGCAGTGGTAAATAAATGAAGGTGTTTCTTGGATGATCCCTATTCACTCTTGAACTTATGAATTAGTATTAAACACCGATATTCACTCGCCCACGAAAAAAAGGAAGCCACCATGTTCAAAATATCGACCTTGCTTATCCTGATACTGCCTGCCACCGTTTTTGCTCAAAACATCGACCCTGCAAAATTCGAACAACTGAAACAACAGCTCAAATCCATGCAATCGTGTATTCAAAAAACGGATCAAGCGGAAATGAAAAAAATCGGCCAGCAAGCCAAAGCTCTGGAGGTCGAGATAAAAGCGCTGTGTACTGCTGGAAATCGCGATGCGGCTCAACAAAAAGCCATTACGTTCGGCAAGGAAATCGCCGCCAGTCCGGCCATGGAAGAAATGAAAAAATGCGGCGAAAAAGTAACGGCCATGCTGCCCTCGCTGATCTCGGAAATGAGCGATGGCGAAGAAAATCATGTGTGTGATCGTTAAGCCATTCAAAGCCGGCCTGAGCATTTGCCATCATTAAGCAACTCTCCGGGCATGGCTTGAAATCCATTTTAATCTTATGAAACAGACAGCTCAGCTAATTCCTTCAAAAGGTTTGCAGTTTCAGCATGATCGGTTTGAATTTGAACAGCTTGATTAATTTTCTGAGCAAACGCCTGAGAAACCACGCCCTGTTTTAGCAGTATCACTTTCTGAACGAGCTCCTGTATTTCAAACCAGTCTTGCTCGTTCATCAGGGTCTTTTCCGTATCATCTCCCAACAAACACCAGCCATCCAGATCACCGTTATAACGCTTATAAATCTCAAGTTTGTATTGTGTAATCATGATTTTGTACCTGTAAGATAGGCTTATACGCCTGATCTTATCGAAATAGCGCCTGATTTCCAGAAGTGATTGACGAAAATGTCGACAGCATGGCCTATTTACAGCCGAATAATCACGATGAATTGCTGTATCCTTGATCATCAAAAATAAAATCGGGCAACACATGAATGCCCCTGATACTTGACCGACCGGACCCATTGCATGCTTAAACACTGTTCTTCTTTTCTGTTTTGTTTGATTGTTTTGATCAGTTCATCGACGCTGGCGCAAAATTCCCAGCCGCTTAATTTTAATGAATTGTCACAGCAGTGGAACAATGAACTGAATCAAGTGGAAAAAGAGCTGAGCGATGCCAACCTGAGCGATGACCGCTTATCAGCCTTGCGTACTCAGCTTTTGGATCTGCAAAAGAAGTTGCAAATCACCAAAACCGACTTGTCTGATCAGCAAAAAACCTACGAAACTCAATTAACAGAATTGGGACCACCGCCAGCGGAAGGCATACTTAAAGAATCTAAAGCCATCGCCAGAAAAAGACAGGTACTGAATGTCTCGCTCTCCGAAACCACCGGCCAGGTTAAAGAAACGGAGCTGATTCAGATAAACGCTGACAATCTGATTGAACGCTTATCGGCCATCAGGCTTAACCGCTTTACCAAAGAAATATTTTCCAGAAGCTTGTCTCCGCTATCCGGCCAAGCCTGGCTTAAAGCCGGAGCTGATGCAGTGGAAAAATATGAACTTCAAATCAGCAAATATCAACAGTTTCTAGCCGATGAAACCTTTAATAGCGGGCTCAAATCCGGCTTGGCCTATCTGATTATTTCACTGATTCCTGTCTTGATATTAATGAGCGTGATAGGCAATTGGCTGCGTAAACGGTACGGCAGGGTCGCCGCGCTTCCCGAACCTTCTTACCACGAAAAATTAAGAGCCGGACTGGTCCTGGCGATTGTGCGGACCCTGTTTCCGATGACCATCGCCTTAGGTCTCTTTATCTTGCTGCAATCGGCGTCATTGACCTCCTTTTTTCCTGCGCCCATGGTCAAAACCGTTTTATCGGTCCTGGTCATGATCTTTTTGGTGACCGGCATCAGCCGTTCGATGTTGGCACCCGACGACCCGCATTGGCGGTTAATCCCGATCAGCTCTGATAATGCTGCCTATGTTCATAAGGTCATCATCGGTCTGAGTATTTTGTTCGGAGCGGATTTGATTCTCGATAATTACTTTTCGCTGGAAAAAACGTCGCTCGAGTTTAATGTCATTCGCAAATTTTTGGCCGGCTTACTGATCAGCGGTTTTCTGTTTGCACTGGTAATCCGTAAAAGTATCTGGCGACCGGACATTCAACATAATTTTAGAAACGAATCGCCGCTGAGACTCTGGCAACGCTTGAGGATCATTATGGCCTTGCTGGTATTAGCCATTCCGGTTACCGCTTTGGCCGGTTATGTTGCGATGTCCAAACTGCTAGCCGCTCAAATTGTTCTGACGGCGGGTCTTTATATTTTATTGAGCACGATAAAAACACTGGGGATGGAATTGATTGAGGAGTTATTGGATCCGGACAGTCAAACCGGTGCCAAAATTCAAGCCAGTCTGGAACTGGACCTCGACGGCAAAGAAATAGTCGAATTTTGGGTCAAAGTGGTCTTCAGCTTTATCATGTTCTTTATCGGTGTCATCGGTGCGCTGATCATCTGGGGCGTCGATAGTCAGGACATGATGGAATGGGGTTACAAAGCCTTTCTGGGATTCAAAATAGGCGATGTCACCATTTCCATCTCCAATATTTTCCTGGCTATTTTTCTATTTGCCGGGACGTTACTGCTCACCCGCGTGACTCAACGCACCCTGGAGACTCGTATTTTGCCGCGCACGCGGATTGACAAAGGCATTCAACATTCAATTCGCGCGGCATTAGGCTATGTCGGTTTTATCATTGCGTTTATGGCCGCCATCTCTACACTGGGGCTCGATTTGAGTAATCTGGCGATGATTGCAGGCGCACTGTCGGTAGGTATTGGTTTCGGTCTTCAGAATGTCGTCAACAATTTCGTTTCCGGCTTGATTCTGCTGATAGAACGCCCCGTCAAAGTAGGCGACTGGGTGGTTGTCGGCGACCAAAAAGGGCATATCAAAAAAATAAATGTACGCGCCACAGAAATTGAAACATCAGACCGGGCCACGTTGTTTATTCCTAATTCCGAATTGATCTCGCGGCCGCTGATGAACTGGACACACGCCAATCAAACCGGACGGCTGGTGCTGCCTGTTCAGATTGCCTATGGAACGGACACTCAAAAAGTGAAAGCGATTTTGTTAAATACGGCATCCAAACACCCTGAAATTCAGAAATACCCCGAACCGACTGTACTCTTCAGAGGTTATGGCGAAAGCGCGTTAAATTTGGAATTGCGGGCGTTCTTGTTTGACGTCGAAAAAGTCAATTTTGTCATGAGTGACCTTTTTTTTGAAATTGATGATCTGTTCCGGCAAGAAGGGATTGAAATCCCCTACCCTCAGCGCGATATTCAACTGAAAGATTCCGATAAATTTTTACAGGCTTTGGCCGCTGCGATCAGCGATAACAAGCAAAGCGGATAACAGCTGTTAAAATTAAGTAAACCCGAAAATGAATAATAAAGACTCAACCACTCAAAAAATGATCCGTAAACCCGTTATGAACTCTATTTTTCTTTCGTTGTTCTTGATACTTTGCGTCCCGGCATTTCCCGTTATTGCCGATGAAAGCATTGAAATGGAATTTGAAGAATTACCCGATACGGTCAAAAAAACGGTACTCGAACGCCTTGCTCTGGAAGACATCCGGAAAATTGAAGAAATACTGGTCAATAACTATCTCAAATACAAAATAGAAAGCACCAAAACAGTAGGCCCGGATGAATATATCGATATCGATTTGACCGTGGACAGCCGCGGCAAAGTGATACATGAAGACATTTTCAAAACCAGCGGCGATTTATCAACCAGTCTTCCTGGATCGGACGATCCTGAAGAAGCAGAAGACGCCGAAAAACCTGATCTACACGTTGAATCTGCGCCACAGCAAGACCAGCCCTGATTGCATTCACTGGATTAGAGCGACAACTTAATTCAAGGCAAAAAAGGCTATGTTCGCGTTAGTAGTTGAAAGTAAATCAACACCGTCATTCCGGCATGGATTGCCGGAATCCAGGTCACAAGGATGTGAAAGCCTAACGCCATCCATGGCTTCTGGACCCCGGCAATCCATGCCGGGGCGACGCCTACTATTAACGCGGAAATAGCCAAAAAAAAGGCGCCCTGCCTAAGTAATCACTTAAACAGGACGCCAAGCCCCAAAGACATTCGCCTTAAATCAAATTCTTAACAAATTTAATATAGATATTGCAATGCTTATGCCAGAATCATTCTAACTCTGATAATCTCCTACTCCTTTCTCAAACAGCCCGCCATTCGCCGCGTCTTGCTGTCTCAACAAAAACATATCAGCAAGGCTAGGTCATGGATAAAGGCCAAATCGCACCAAACCGGGGAAAAACACCTCGAATCCGCACCAGAACTAAACAACACAGAGGGGCTCGGATCAAACAGTCTGATTTAAAAATCTGAAGTTTCCCAATAATTTCAAAAACGGACAGCCATTCTGCTTGGGCTGCAGGAATTATCGATAGAGTCTGTGTAACCGGTGGCAAACCTATAAATAAATCTTCGTTCGCGTAAGGCTGAGGCGTCATCCCGGCAGGGATCGCCGGGATCCAGGACACAAGGACGTGCTACAGCCATCGCCATCCATGGCTTCTGGGCTCATGCCGGGCTGTCCTGCCCGGCACCCTTCGGGCGAGTGCCAATCCGCTCCCGGCGGATTGGTCCGGCAATCCCTGCCGGAACGACGGTAACCATTAATACAAACAACGCTCTCTAACAAGCGTGGAAATCCCTAAAAAACTGGGAAACTTCAGTTAAAAATGTCTGAAAGAGATAAAACAGGGGCGATTGAAGAGTGACAAACCTAAAACTGTCACTTTAGAGGAGCAACCAAACAAAAGTGAATTACCTTATAGGTTACGCTTAGCGATAGCCAACCCAACCTTTCAAGGCAATGGCATTAATTGTTGGACTGCAAAAAGCATGCAGCCCAACCTATTACAAATAAACTATTATTCAGCCGTAACCAGGCCTTTCAAACTGGCAAAATAAGCCGATAAATCCGTTAAATCTTTATCGGATAAATCTTTTACCATCGACTGCATCAGCGCATTATTACGTTTACCGCTTTGGTAATCCTTCATCGCCTTGACCAAATAGTTACCGTATTGGCCCGCTAAGCGCGGAATTGCAGGACCAGCATCGGGGCCCTCCGCATGACAACCCAAACACGTTTGGGCCAGCTCCTTGCCTTTGACTGCGTCGCCATCAGCCGGACTGGCGCTGGGACTGGCTTTTGAGGCCTCAAGATAGGCCGCAATGTTTTCTATGGTTTTATCCGTCAGGCCATTGGCATTGGCTTTCATGGTGCCGTGTGGGCGCTTTTGCTCCCTATAGGCTTGTAAAGCGGAAGCGATATACGCGGCGCGTTGACCGCCCACTTTAGGGACATAAAAAGTGGGATAAGCATTGCTGTATCCCGGCGAGCTGTGGCAGCCACGGCAAGTATCAAACGCAACTTTTCCTTCTTCAAGGTTTACCGCTGCCTGTGCAGTCATTTGAATGCCTGAGAGCGCCAAAACGCCGAAAGCCAATCCGAATATTGATTTTTTCATTGTTAAGCTGATCCTGTATCAAAGAGAAATTTTTAGTTATCTTACTAAAAGCTGCCGTTTATTGATAGCCGGAGTCGCTTCTCATTATCCACCGGCTATTGCAATGACTCATATAGCGCCTGCGCTTTTTGTTGCTCGGGAAACGGTTTATTCCGGATCTCACTCAACTTTTCGAGGGCTTTATCTTTTTTGCCATTTTCAACAAGCGCCAGCGAATAATGATAAGCCAGCATCGGATCATCCGGACTCAGGGTTTGCGCCTCACTTAGCAGTTCCAGCGCTTTGACCTTGTCCCCATGACGCAATTGCAAGACACCCAGCGTATCCAGCACCGGCGGCGCCTTGGGGCTAAGCTCATGGGCTCTTTCGGCATGAGCCAGCGCTTGTTTCGGGTCAGTATCGCGCAACAGCCAGGCCAGATTATTCAATGCCAGAACTGAATCGGGAGCTTTGTCGACGACTTGAATTAAAGCCGCTTTCGCATCCTCTTCGCGGTTCAACTGCAAATAAGCAGTCGCCAGCCCATAGCGGACAGAGACATCGTCCGGATGATCATTCAGCCAGTCATTCATTGCTTTTAGAGATTGTCCCGTATCTCCTGCTTTCTGCTGCGCCCTGGCCAGCGCCATCACCCATACCGAAGTATCGGGAAATCGCTGGTGTAATTTTTGATAGATGCTGACCGCTTTTGGCGCTTCGCCATTTTTAAGAGCCAGCTGAGCCTCCAGATCCAGGACCTGAGGATGCTCAGGCTGAACTTTTTTCAGCGACTCAACGATCTTGTTCTTTTCGGTCAGTTTCGGTTCCGTGGACACCAGCAGCGTCATTAATTGAGCGCCAGCTAACAAGCCCGGATTCATTTTCAAGCCTTTGAATAAGGCTTTTGTCGCCGATGCTCTATCTTTTCCGGCAAGATATGCGCCGCCTAACAAATACTGAGCCTGAGCGGATGCGGGCTGCAGCTTTAAGCATTTTTCCAGCGTCCGTTTCGCAGCTTCCCAGTCCCCGCTACTGAGTTGTACCTCGCCCAGCGTCTCCAGCAGATACGGATGTTCGGCATATTCCACCGGTACAGCGCTCAGCGTCTTTTGGGCTGTTTGCACATCGCCTTGCTCAAGTTGAAAACGGGCCATTGCCACTAAAGGTTGCATGGCTTTAGGGTGAAGTTTGACGGCATTCTCCAGCAAGGCAAGAGCGGCTTGTTTATCTCCCTTTTGGTTTTCCAATTGGGCCAGCATCAATAAGGTCGTCAAATGATCCGGGTGATATTGAAGCACTTGTTGATAATAGCTGCGTGCTTCATCACTTTTACCGGCTTGCTGGGCCAATAGGGCAAGATTCAAGGCTGCATTTGGATTGCCGGGAGCCAGTTTTAAGGCGTCTTCAAAGGCTGTTTTGGCTTGGGAGTCTTCGCCTTTACCAAGATAAGCGATGCCCATAATGGTGGCGTTATCGGGATTGTTAGGCTGCTTACTGCGCAGTTTTTGAGTGGTTACCAACACCGCATCATAATTTTTAGCTCGCATCTGTTCGCGAAGATTCAGCCTATGCAGCATCAATAAGGCTACTTGATTATCCGGATGATGCTTAAGTATTTGCTTATAGTAGCCTCTTTCTTCCTCGATATTCCCTGCTTGAGAGGCCATCAGTGCGAGATTTAGCGCGGCATTGATATTACCTGAGCTTTTTTTCAACGCTTTTTCAAAGAAATCTTTTGCCTGCGCTTTTTCGCCTTTGCCGGAATAGGCCAAGCCCATTAATGCAAGAATATCTGAATTGTCCGGTTCTTTATTAATCAGTTCTTTTGCTGCATCAAGGGCTGCATCATACTGCCTGTCCTTTAAAAGTTGCTGGATGCCTAACAGTGACTCCCCTGATTTTAACTCCCATGCATCTGGGGCCGCCTCATCAAAAATAGGCTCGTTGGCGTCTAGCCAGCCATCACCTGTAGGTTGGGAATAATCATCGTTTAAAAAATCAACGGCAAAGATTACCGGTGAAATGACCACCAGTGAAATGGAAACCACGCTGAGCTTAATTAAAGCGGTAATACGGCAATTCATGACGACCTCATATTGAAAAAGCAAATAACAATGGGATTTGGGGAAGCGTGGTAGTTAATTGTTTGTTTTGAATTGATTGACAAGACCCAAAAAAGAAGCTCCGGCTAAGCAGGAGCTTCTTGAATCCGTCAAAAAACCGTTTATACGCTTATTGCATTTATTGAACGTCGACGGCGAAAAGCAATTCCAAGCAAGCCCATACCGAGCATAGCCAGAGTTTCAGGTTCGGGAACCAATTTGACATTATCGATATTGGCATCAAGACCGCTAACACCCGCAAAATCCAATCTGATTTTTGTAATATCCCCAGTTCCGCCAATAGCAACTTTTGCTTCGTGTGCGAGGCTTCCGGAAGGCACTGTAGCAGGAAGAGATCCACCAGAAAAAACGGAATCTACACCACCAAAAGCTACAGTTGCAGTCCAAGTTGCACCAGCCAAATCTGCACCCCAATCAAAAGCAAGATACTTTCCAGCATTAAAACCAGCCAAAGCAGGGCCAGCCCATTCGAAGAAAAAATTGCCCACTGAATCTGTTGGTAAAGCCGAAGAGGAAACCAAATGACCGGCTTGGCAGGCACCACAGATTTGCGTTTCGACACGGTCACCACTGACTAACTCGGCACCAATTTTTCTTGTAATTCCTGCACCGCCACCAAGAGAGCCCCATACCGTATTTTTAGCCGCAACTGGGGTAGGATTTACTTCTACTCCACCATTGCCTGTAGTGTTATCAGTAGCATTATAAGTAAGCGGACTTTCATCAGCGTTCCTACTATTAAAATCATCGACTATGAAAGCTTGCGCCTGTCCAGACAACATCATTGCCGACGGCAGCACAGCCGCCAGTGCCAATGCTTTTAAGTTCTTTATTTTCATAAAATTCTCCTAGTTTCAAATCTAAATTTTTCAATAAGAATGCTTCAGTGAAGGGCTAATAAGTGCTCCCACTTATTCCCAAAAATACTGAATCACGTATGCTATTAAGCACATCAGCTACAGCAACATCAGTGCCGCTATCTAACACCTCAAGTCAGCGACAAAAGTGATGCAAAAGCCCCTTGCTTATCATCAGAAAACAGAGCAGAAATAAGATGGTTAATGAAAGCAAAGAACTCACCCCGCCTTTTTCAATCAATAAAGACGTGTACCGCCTGTTGAGCGAACAATTGGAAAATTCTGCGGATGCGCGCTTTTTACATCGCTTGCACTGCGTCTTTCTGGTGCGTCATGGCTTGGGCTGCAGTACTGTTGCCAAATGGTTCAATTATTCACCGTCTACTGTTGCGCGCTGGGTTGGCCAATACAATAAGTTCGGTGTTGAAGGCTTAAAGGACGCGGTAAAGCCTGGGCGGCCCAAAGTGCTGAATAATGACCAGTTAAGCCGTCTTAGGGAAAGTATCGCCCGATCACCCCGTCATGCTGGCTTCACCAACGCTGAATGGGACGGCAAGTGTTTGCAGGATCATCTGGAAGCCCGTTATGAAATTTCGCTCAGCATCAGACAATGCCAGCGATTACTCAGGCAGTTAAGAGCCCCGTCAACCTGAAAACCACCGCTCGTCCCCCCCGCTGATTCCAAGCGTGGCCTCAAGTCACCTGTGCCAATCGCAGTTCCTCTCCCGCAAAGTTTTGCATGACTAATGTCGCAAAAACTCAAATCCAGGTCCTGAGTTTTTTGATTTCCGAAAATCACGGCTGTTTTGTAAAATATCCTGACGATATCGAATGTTTTCAGTATTAGGCCTCATGAAATCAAGGCTTCTTTTTCCTCGTCAGAATTAAAAGAATGCCGTTATGCTTGTTGTCAAGCGAGCATACAGCAGCACTTGCGGGCAGCACCCCTTAAAACCCGGCAGGAATGAAGCCCATTTTTAGCGGTGAAGATTGTAAAATATTCTGACAACCTGCCAATTACCAGCCATCACTATTGCCCTCTCCCGGAAAACGGCGGCGCTGATATGCAGTCATTCGAAGTGCGAAAGGTGATACAGAGTCTGCCTGTAAATACAGGTTTTTACGCCCGGACAAGATGAGCGATTGCGTTAGAGTAGCGGGGCATCAGGGGAGATGATTTTGATCACAGTCAGGAATTCGGCTTCTGTATCGCTCAAAACCAGCGCCAATTGCTCTTCAGAAAGCCCGGTGATTTTGAGCATTTCTGTATCGTACTGAATTTTGCATTCGGCAATATTGCGTGATGGCTCCAACGTATTGACGAGCGAATTGGCCAAATGCACGATAGCGGTTTCAACTGTAAATTTTTCTGACAAGTGGGGCTCATGATGACAGGCCGAAATCTCGGCAAAAATGTCCGGAAGCCCCCACGACCGAAAGAGTTCTGCACCGATATCGCCGTGACTGAAACCAAGTACCTCTTTTTCGGCCAAGTATAATCCCTTGTCGGTTGGCAGCGCTTTTTCCAGGATTTCCAGCGCCTTTTCGGGATAGCGGTGATAAATGATCAACTGCCCCACATCATGAAGCAATCCGGCGGCAAACAGGCGCGCCGGATGGGGTAAAGAACACCGTTTTGCCAACTGTTCAGCAGCAATGCCCACGCAGACGCTATGGTGCCAGAAACAGGACATATCAATGAGTTCGCTGGGGATTTTATTGAAAGTATCAGACGAAACCGTCGTCAAAATCAGATTTTCCAGCGCCTCTGTTTTGATTATTTTTAATGCGCTGCTCAGACTGTCTATCTTGCCTGGAAAACCATAAATAGTACTATTGACGATTTTCAGCAGCCGGACCGAAAGGGCCGGATCATAAATCAGCACCCTCCCCAATTCCGCATCATCAGCACGAGGTCTGTCTAGTAAATGCCGGAGCCTGAGTTCAATCTCCGGTAGTGACAACATGGCACTCATGTCTTCAACTGTTTCGTTATGCATTGGTTCACTGTTGCTTTATCTTCGAAAAACGTGGGTGCTTTTCGTGGACGAACTTCAGGCTTTAAATTTATATCTTTGCACAAATCATAAACTTATAACCCGATGGATCATTTAAATGGATTGGGTAACATAATAGGTAATTACTCCGTGTAGATTGTGCAAGCCGGTAAGGCGGATTCGCCAACAGGCAATCCGCCATAGCGTTAAAGAGCGTTGGCGTTTTGCTATCGCGAAAACGCCCTACCGGTTATCCATTTTTTTATAAAGTGGGTTGCCTGCTTTTCGCAACCCAACAATAAACCCTGATTAATAATTAACATAATAGCCACTAATTCAGGATTTCGCCAAAAACCCTGTGCCTGAAAATCCGATAAACCCATAGCAAAAGCAATAATAAAAACCGACTCGATAAGCTGACTACTCCCCCCTGCGCGAATAACTTTCCAATTGCAGTGCTGCATTTTGCCTGAACGAGGCATTGCTCAGCCGAACCCAAAGATTGGTTACAAAGTAACCGTATGGCATTTTTGGGCCTTGTTCGTAATAAACCAGATCCTGAAATTGCACGGTCGCATTTTGATGATGGCAAATGTGACACGGCAAGCCTAACAACAGCAGATTAGAAAACCAGCTATCACTGACCCAGGCAATCGCGTCATGTGATTCTTCGGTTAATCCCCAATGCTGAAAGTAGTTGACGGCCTCCAGCATCCGGATTGCCGAGTAAGCCTGATACAAAAACATCGCTGCACACAAAAGGCCAAACTCAGCATAGATGAATCCAACGACTGCCAGTTCGATTAACAGGCCTTGCAATACCGTGTTTGAAATCGTATTGAGTAAAAACCCTCGGCTATATTTATAAAGCCTTCGCTTTTCGCAGCGCCAGGCGTAAAGAAAGTGCTCTTTGGCAACGCGGCGCCAGTAAGCCCTGAAACTCTCATGACGCTGCGCCGTAGTAATATCGTGCGGCGTGCCAATATGACTGTGATGCCCGCGTTTGTGAGCAACTGCAAAATGATCATAACAAACACTCATCAGCAACAGACGACCAAGCAGGCGCTGCATCGGGCGGCCCCGATGAATCAGTTCATGGGCAACAATAATGCCTGAGCAGCAAGAGGAGGTACCCACCAGAAAGCGGACAACCAGCAGGTTGATGATACTGATCAGGATGTCCTGGGGTGTAAGCCAGGTTAGCTCACTGACAAATTTGATCATCACGGCAAGGTTTATAAACTGAAGTAAAGCCAGTCCGTAAAGTAGGCCGTTATAAAAACCTTGCGGGCTGTTTTTAACAGACAGGGGTTTCATTGACGGGCTTAGCCAATCAGCCGCCAATACCAACCAGAAAGGTAAAGTCCACAACAAGGCGTCCGTAACCGTATGCGGGCCTGAATTAAGAAAAAGCAGCGAGGTGATGGGAAATATAAGGCTCAATAAACTGCTGAGTCGTGAAGTCATGATGTCGGGGAACCTAGCGAGACAAACTGGGAGTTGAGAAATGTTGCAAGGGCAGTTTCATACCCAGATAGCGGATGACCAACGCCCATTTAAACCAGCGGGTTGCGGTGTTTAAGGAGGCATACCCTGCCGAAATGCGCCGCCAATGGTTTTGTTGGGTTTGCTGATCAGATCCGGCACCGATGTCATCCAGATAAGCATGAATGGCTTCTTTAGCGATTGCCGCATGACCGGTATCGGTGTTATCAATAGTGACATGCAACTTTACAATTGCCGGGTCAATTCCCCAAAATTGCAGCTCATCGGCCAAACGCAAATAGGTCTTGCCCAATCCGCTGAGTTCAATCGCCAAATTAAGGCCCAGCAACTCGGGCAAAAATTCAGCCGGAAAAAATCCAATTGACATCATGAATACGGGCAAATCAAAGGCACTGTCAATAAAACCGGGGTGCTCACTGAACGTCTTGCTTTGCACCGGAGGCAGGTGAATATCCAGACTTTTCAACAAGCGGTCATATATATAAGGGTGGTTCTGTTGCCTGATGCCTGCCCCTATCTCATCGTAAAAAATAAGCTGCAGCTTTTCGCCTATGGATTTGAACGGTAAAAAATCCAGTTGCCCGCTTTGCTGCAGCCAGCAACCGTCGGTCAAAATCGCCGGCGCAAATTGTTCAATACCAAAGACATAGGCTTCCCGGGATAATCGGGGTTTCCGGGTCAAAGGCCGGTATGCCGACATTTCTTGCCGGTAAAAAGATTCAAACCACGAGTCGAATGCAGCCTGTGAATAACTGTTAAGTATTGGCTTATGCCAGCGTCCTGCGCTGTTCACTACCTGCCGGGCCTTCTGTTTAGCGATAGGCAAGCTATCCGGGTATTGTTCGATATTGACCAACCGATAAAACAATTCACGCTTGGTAAGCGGCCGGGATACGTTAAGTGTCTGATTGCGAACCATCCGCTTTTCAACACCGGCTAATTCTTGTCTTACCGGCACAACGCCAAGCGGCTCATCCATCAGACAGGCTTTTAAAACGGCTGTTTCGTCAGCCGTCATCACTCCGAACATTGGACCTTCAAACGAAAACAGTTTTAGCAGTTCACTGGTGCCAGGTTCTTCGACGTTGAAATAGCGCGATGCTTTGACCGCATTTAAAAACCCGTCTGCGTCAAAAGGTGATTCAGCAAACCACTGATCCAGCGGCTTTCCACCCAGTTGGATCCGGCCATGATGACCTTGTGCCGCTATCGCCTTTCGGCTCAATAACGCCTTCAAAGCGTCTTGCACGGAACTAGTGGCCAACCTTTGCAACTGACTGGCCTTACTTAATTTTTCCGCAGAATCTATGTACAGGAAATAGCCGCATTGGATTCTTCGCCAGGCCCGCATCTGTTGTTCATCATGACCGGTCAAAAGATCGAGGTAATCCACGATGCAGTTGAGCAAAGGGTTAACCTGCATCTGTAGCCGATTGCGACGATTCGAAAAATAATGGCCGCCCTGCTCGGCTGAAAACGCAGCCACTTGTATTTCCATACCCGTCATTCGTTGGCAATAAGCCAGGCTGAAACCCAGAATTTCCGGTAAAAAGGTGCGGGGAAACAGGGAAAAAGCCAACTGCAGGGATGCCAGCGAGAACGCTTCAACGGGAATTTCGGGGTTTTGAGAAAAACTGCTTGAATAGAGCGCAGGCAACGCCACGGATTGATTCAGTAACAAGGACTGATAAAGCTTTTCGAAACGCTGTTCAGCCGTGCCAGTGCCTTGTAATGACAAATAAATGTTCGTCAAACCTGCCGCCAATTCGGTTTGACAGCTTGCTACCTGGGAGATTGACTTGAGCCAGCAAGGTTCAGTCAGCATAACCGGAGCGGCGTGCATAAGCGCCAACCTATAACCCGCCCTATCTGAAATGGGCGTCATTTGAGCAGACGCTATTTCGGAGGCTTGACCTGCGGTCCATTCTGTAAAACTATCCCCCCCCATCCATGGCAACAGATAGGACGCATACTGCTTTTCAACCCTGTGTAATTGCGTGACCAAAAACTGTTTGCTATCCGGCAGCCAATCATAATGACTACCGATAGTGATCAAGGCATGAAATAAATCTCTTGAATCAATGTCAGACTCACCCGCGTTACCCCATTCAAGCCACGCCTCATGCGGCAAAGGATAAAAGGGATGCTCAGTGGTTACGGTCATGAGGTTTGGTGATTAAATAATCATCAATGACCAAAGCATCCAGTCCCGTCGTTAAAAATACCGAAACCGCATCCTCAAGACTGTGTATTAAGGGTTTACCCATCACATTAAAACTGGTGTTAAGCAGCACAGGCACGCCGGTAAGCGTATGAAAATGCCTGATTAAGCGGTAAAAACGCGGATTCCACTGTTCTTTAACCGTTTGCAGCCGCCCGGTCCCATCAACGTGTGCTGTTGCCGCAATACGCTCACGCATGGCTGGTTTTATGCTCAGGGTTTTATCCATGTAAGGCGATTCTTGATAATTTTCAAAATAGTCAGGACCGTATTCATGCAACACCGAGGGTGCAAAAGGACGAAAATATTCACGGAATTTGATGTGCTGATTAATGGTGTCTTTCATGCCTGAGCCTCTGGGATCGGCCAGAATCGAACGATTGCCCAAGGATCTAGGCCCAAATTCGGCCCGGCCCTGAACCCAGCCTATAATGGCACCGGATGCCAGCAATTGAGCTGTTTCTTCACAAAGCGTATCAGGTAAGTGCCGAATATCAAGCGATCGGTTGTACTGAATCAGCCGATTGATGGCTTCGTTGCTGATTCGCGAACCCAAATAAGGGGTCAACAACTGGGGCGGCTTTGCCGACTTTGCCGGTTTGCGGTGACAAGCCAGCCAGGCCGCACCCAAGGCGGTGCCGTCATCGGCCGGGGCCGATGGAATATGCGCCTGCTTAAAACCGGTTCGTTCTGTAATCTGTCCGTTATAAGATGAATTAAGCGCACAACCGCCGGCCAAAACCAGATTTTCTTCGCCGGACACCGCCTTTAAATGATTCAGAATTTGCGTCATCAATTCAGCAAAAAAATACTGGCCGGTAAACGCCAGATCGGCCGCCTTCTTTAACGCATCTTCCTCTTTTTGCTGATATGCATTCAAGGCCTCCAGCAGGTCAAAAAAGTGTTGCGGTTGCACGGCAAAATCAAAACCATCAACCGCCAGCGTATCTTTAAACAAGTCATAGAGTTTTTGATCCAGTTTGCCGTATGCGGCAAGCCCCATGACTTTCCATTCCTCGCCTTTCAGCCAGTCAAATCCGCACAGCTCGGTGATTTTCATATAGAAGAAACCCAGACTGCCGACACCCCGCGTTTCATGGATGCGATCCAATTTACCATGATGATAACGGTAAAAAGCCATGGAACCGTTCTCACCAAAAGAATCGATAACGGCACAAGCAGCGTTGCTGAAAGGACTGCTGTAAGAGGCCATCGCGGCATGTGTCAAATGATGATCGAAATCCAGAAAGGAAACCGGGCACTCGGGGTGAAATTCCTTCAAGCGCCTGACCAGATTCAGCCCTGTTTTAAGGTAGCTGCTGTGCTGGCAAGCGATCATATGGTGCAGCTTGTAGTTTTCCAAAGGAGAACGGAGTTTTTTCAGGTCCTTTTTAAGCAGCCCTTTTGCCGTCAACAGCCCTAAACCGCTGATCAGCCGTTCATAATGCGGTCTTTTTTTGCGCCAGTTGGTCGCAACGACAAATTCGCAGGGGTAACTGCAATAGCTGTCCAGCACATCGGTTATCCAGTTCAATTGATCAGGCTCACAATTGATCGCTCTTTTACTCTGCAGATAACGCTCGGTAGCCTCGGCAAACAACACTTCGCCGTTGTCGTCAACAATTGCCAGACCAGGATCATGATAGGTCACGGAAAGACCAATGTAGTATTTTTTCATAGCAGAACGAATAGGAATTAAAGTGCACCAATTATGGGCGCCTTGGTTCCTCTCTGTAAACCTGATAGGTTAAAGATGGGTGCAAAAGATCCCCCCGGCCAGGGAATGCGGGGGGATTGCCGGGATCCGGAACACAAGAACCGGCAGGACGAACTTAAAACAGCTTGGCAACCAGGAAAAGAATGATGCAAGCTGAATCAATCGGCCGTTAAATGCTTTAATTGAGCGCCTACCTCTTTGGCTGCACGTTCACAGGCTACAGCGGAACGTTCTACACGACTTCTTAAAAGGTAACCTATAGCGGCTCCGTCAAGTTCTTTTGTTGCATACTCATTGAGTGGATCACAGATGGCATGCATGTTTTGTTCGGCTTGCAGGAGAGCATCATATTCGTCAGAGTCATCAACGCCGCCCAACATCATGACTTCAGTCGTCAACTGATTCTGTAATCGAAAAACGTCCTCTACATAACGCGTAAATTCTTCTCGTGACTGACTGTATTCTCCGTACTTACCGGTCAATACCCCCTGACAACTGCACAACAAAAGCGGCATGCAAAACAAAACACGAACAGCAAACATCGTTTTTCGTTCTTTCATCAAAATACCATCATTTAAAAATCAGTAACTCGTATAAAAGTTTTATTTATAGCGGAGGTTCATAATCTGCTGCTATGCAAATCAGCATAAAACCCCGCATGGAGCAGATAAAAAGGATTATTATCACTCCAGATTCTTAAAAAAGTATACTCACTCTTGAAAACTTTACATTTTTTAAATACTGATTTTTTTAACCTTTGTTACCCTGCCATTGAAATGAGTTAAATCAGTACCCGGCATCGGTATTTATGACAAAAGACAGGTCATTCCAGGCGGATTTTGAAGAATTGACTGAACGAGTTGTAAAATCGCCTTTACTTTTTATATTGCCAACCGTAATCAGAAAGCATTATAAAATGCGCCAGCCAAAAAACTTTATTGATAGATCATTTATCCCCGGCATTCAGTATCAAGCTGCCGGTTAAAATGAGGAAATTTTCGACTATGCTGACTCAGATTCGTTCTGAGATTTTGATGATGCCTTAATCCTGGCCTGAAGTATGTAAAATCAGCCTCTTAAATACGATGCCTACGTCCCATTAATTAACTGTGAGTTCAGTCTGATGACAAAAAAAACACTTAGCAAACACTTGGCCGGGATTGAAAAACAATTTGCACAGGACAATCCTGCATTGCGCGAAGCGGTTAAGGTGCTTCAGGAACTGGATCAGATCGAGTATGACCTTGGCTTAATTGATGACGAAGACACCACTGCCACCAAGACAACCTGGTGGCCGATTATCAGCATCATTGGCGGAAGCACCCAGGCGGCCTCCCGCTTCATCCAGGAATATATTGATATTCATCAAGCCAGGATGGGCGCTCAAACAACTCGCCACAAATTTGCAGTCATGCAATATTGCACCCCCAATAATGATGTCATTCTTCCCGGTACCGCACTGGATGCCGATCATCGCCTGCCCTTTCACTCGATAAGCAAAGAGATTGACCGTGTAAGTCCAGGCAGCAGCCAACAAATCAACGCATTTATTGAATTAAAAACAATTAGCAATGACCGGCTCAAAGATAAATTATTTATTCAGCTGCCCCATTTGACTGAAAACACCGTTCCAAAACCGGTTTTCAACTTACTGGCGAAACACACTATCGACATCTCCGATCTGGTGCTGGTCTTTGCCGATTCGTTTAATGCCGAGCCTGAAGCGATTGAAGAAATAATCCGGGCAATTGTTGAACAGCAAGATTCCAACAAGTTTGTCTTCATTATCGACCAGCCCCCTTCTAACAAGCTGGACGTGAGCCCTTGGCAAAGAAAGCTTGATGATCTCGGAATAAAAACCACTGATTTTATAGGACTGTCGAGTCAAATCAGCCTGTTTGACCCCGTCAATGCCCCCTCTATCAGCATTTTAAATCAACGCATCAATAAGATAGGCCTCTACCGCAACTACCGGATCATGAACACCCTGGAAAAAAACATCCGCGATATCACGGAGGTCTTCATACCGGAAATTGTAGAAGCTACCGTGCTATGGAAGGAGCGGTCCACATTTTCAAGCCTGCTCATTTTAGGTTTTATAGCCACCTTAATGCTTTTCGCCGAAATCCAGATTGGCTTTTTTGCCATGCTTTTTGATCCTATCATCGGACCTCTTTTTCTGGTTGCGCTAACCGGCTTCATGATCCCCGTCCATATAGGCATAAGCAAGCTACAAGCCAAGCTGATTATTGGGCGTCTTAATGACCGGCAAAAAGCGCTGAATATCATGGAAAATTTATCGGGCGTTTTTGAAAAAAGCCTGACCTCAATGCGTATGTTGTTGCCTTCAACGACACCCGTCGGCTGGAATAAGGAAATGAAAGCCCGGCTTAACAAATTAACTGTTTTGAGCAGAGAATTGGTACTGTCGATGAACGATCGTGTGCAAGTTTACGGGGATGAAAGCCCGTCACCCGCCACAATAAGCGTAAACGCGTTCATACCCAGCGAAACGCCAGCAGCAGTCTCACCACCTACACCTGTACCGGCAATTTCTCCTACACCTACACCTACACCTACACCTACACCTACATCTACATCTACACCCGCACCTGAGCCAGCGCCAGCGCCAGCAGCGACTGTAACACCGACCACTTCACGATCACGCCTGTTTCCAATCCGCCCTACGGAAAACAACACTGACAATACGCCCCGTTAAGGATAGGGACGAAATAACTTCCCGATTATTAAGTTTCTTGAAGAGGCAAATGTATTCGCCTCTTCGGATATATTCGTGAACTTAAAGCGGGTCAAAATCCGAGTATTTAACTGCTCCAACCGGCTTGTGTAAATTATGGAAAATTTAAAACTTTACGCTCAACTCTGTCTATTCAGGAATAATCCTCTTGAATTACCTCGTTCGGTCAGTTTTTTCCAAAAAAATCTTTATTTCTACATCTTGATAGAGCTTTTTATTCAAGCCAATGTGACAGACCCGTTTGAGGCAATGATCGGAGTCGCCATAGAAACAGTACTGACTTTACTTTTTGTTGCCGGCCTTCTTCGCTATAAGCACGCAATGCCTGGATTTATAGCGGCGACCAGTAGTTTTTTGCTTTGTGAAAACATAGTGGCATCATTTGGCTTACCGGTTGTCGTCTGGCTCACATCAACAGACGATTTATTGAGCTATTACCTGATGTTCGTGCTGATCATTTGGGATATAGCCATTATTACTTATCTGATTAAACGGATTTTAATCATCGATATTTTATTTTCTTTATTGCTGGCAAGCGGCTATTTTCTGGTGACTTATGTGGGCTCTTATCTGTTCATGCTAATTGTCTGATCGTCCGAATTAATGGATTAAGGCATCAAGAACATAACCATCGCACTTCCATAAACTCATCCTCAACGAGATCCTTAATGCCATTTTCCAGTTTCGGCTTGTCAGAAGACTTATTACAAGCCATCAATGATGCAGGCTACACAACCCCTACACCGGTTCAAATTCAGGCCATCCCCGCCATTTTAAAAGGTCGCGATGTACTCGCCGCTGCGCAAACCGGCACGGGCAAAACTGCCGGGTTTATACTGCCTATTTTGCAGCGCATGGCGCAAACAACGTTTAGCCGTAATCGCCCTTTACGCGCGTTAATTTTAACGCCGACACGGGAACTAGCCGCACAAGTGGGTGAATCGGTGAAGAAATACGGTGCGCATCAAAATCCACGATTAAAATCCGAAGTGGTTTTTGGTGGCGTAAAAATCAACCCTCAAATGATGCGTTTACGCGGAGGCGTCGATCTATTGACCGCCACCCCCGGGCGACTATTGGATTTGGTCAACCAAAATGCGGTCAGGCTCAATAAGGTTGAAATTTTGGTATTGGATGAAGCCGATAAAATGCTGGATATGGGTTTTATCAAAGATATCGATAAACTATTAGCGTTACTGCCAAAAAAACGTCAAAACCTGTTGTTTTCAGCGACTTTTTCCAACGATATCAAAAAACTCACCCGTGATTTACTGGTTCACCCGGTAAAAATCAATGTCGACCCTGAAAACATAGCGGCCGAAACAATCGATCAACTTGTTTATACCGTGAATAAAAACTCAAAAACGGCCTTGTTGACTCATTTGATTAAAACCAATAACTGGCAGCAAGTGCTGGTATTTGCCAGTTCCAAGCATGGCGCAAACAGACTCACAGAAAAACTTAACGCCGCACGGATAAAAGCCGCGGCAATTCACGGAAACAAAAGTCAGGGTGCTCGGACCAGTGCACTGGCAGGTTTTAAATCAGGAGAAATACGGGTATTGGTAGCAACCGATGTTGCCGCCAGAGGCATCGACATTGCCCATCTGCCTCATGTGGTCAATTACGAATTACCCCGCTCGTCCGGTGATTATGTCCATCGAATTGGCAGAACAGGCAGGGCAGGACAAAACGGCCAGGCGGTTTCCCTGATTTCAGAGGACGAATATCCAGCCTTGCTGCTGGTTGAAAAGCTGATCGGCATCAAAATACCCCGCGAGCAAATAAGCGGCTTTGAAGCTAAGTAAAACTTTACCTATTAAGGCAACGAAAAGCACGAACAAATGGATTACGATTTCATTGTTGCGGTCGATCAAAAGTCCACCTGATTACAAAGATACTTCATCAACACCGTCTTTCCGGCAGGGATTGCCGGAATCCAGAGCACAAGGATGTGTTCGAAGCTCGCCATCCATGGAATCTGGATCTCGGCAATCCCTGCAGAGATGACGATTTTGACTGAGCTGATTGATCTTTATAATCAGGAAAGTCCATGGCACTGGATACCCGCATCCAGACAGACATAAGCTCAGTCATCAGACTACGCATTCTGTGCCAAAAAGCCTTTCTCACTCGGGTCAGGTACGCCAGGGATGAGACGGTAAATCCGCCATGCCAATGACATCCACACCGGCTTTTGCAACGCGATGATCGTTTTCTACCGAACTGCCGCTGACACCAATGGCACCTATTAACACACCATCTTTATCGACAATTGGGACGCCGCCGGGAAAGGTAATCAAACCCTGATTGGAATGCTCAATGCCGTAAAGCGGTCCGCCCGGTTGCGATAACTGGCCGATTTGTCCCGTGTTCATACCGAAGAAAACCGCCGTCTTGGCTTTTTTGATGGCAATATCGATACTGCCGACCCAGGCCCCGTTCATTCGGGTGAATGATTTTAAGTCAGCGCCGGAATCGACAACGGCTATACACATTTGTGTACCGATTTTTGTTGATTCGGCAATTGCGGCGGCAATTGCCATTTCAGCTTGTTCGTAAGTAACATGCATGATTTAACTTCCTTTTTGATGGAAATAAAAATAAGTAACTACTCGCCCGCTTTATATTGGCTATGTCTGCGTTAATAGTAGGCGTCGCCCCGGCAGGGATTGCCGGGGTCCAGAAGCCATGGATGGCGTTAGGCTTTCACATCCTTGTGACCTGGATTCCGGCAATCCATGCCGGAATGACGGTGTTGATTTACTTTCAACTACTAACGCGAACATAGCCTTTAAATTAAGGGCGTAGGTTGCGACTGGCGATAGCCAACCCAACCTTTGCTGAATAATTATTAAATAAGGGCTTGCTCAAGCGCATATCTATGATCAGAACTAAAACAATTGAGGACCCCGGGTCTTCTAATCAAGGCTATATTATTCGCCGGGCTTAGTCAGCATCTTGCGCACATCGCCTAAATGCATTTCCTCTTGAGCAATCATACGTCGCGCATATTCCTCAAGCAGAACGTTATGACCGTTAACCAGTTCCAGTAAATTATTATATTCAGCTAAAGCCAGCGCCTCATGCTCCAGTGATTCGGTCAGAATGGTGCCGATGTCATGGCGATGAGTTTCCAGCAGAGCGCCGATACCCAAAGACGGGTGGCCACCCAAATGAGTAATCAATTCGCCCGCTTCATTGGCGTGGGCCAGCGATTCAGTCGCCTGGCTGCGCATCCAGGAAACAATCGGGATGCGATTATAACCAACAATCATTAACGCATAGTGTGTGTAACGAACAACGCCTGCCAACTCTGCTTCCAGAATTTTATTCAGTACTTTGATCACGGCGTCATTATCGATTTCGGTGCTAGTCATTAACGTTTCTCCTGAAGTTTGAATGGATAGCCCTCGACTATAACCGGTTTATCTCTCCATGCCAATAAACCCTTTATTTATGGGCATGCAAGGCTTCCTCTGGTTCATTTTATTCAACAAAATAATGCCTGATCCATCAATACGACTCATAAAAAAATCAATTTTTCTGTTGATTGTAAACAGTAAAAATAACGCGTATAACCAAACCACAAGGTGCTGATTTAGCAAGCGACTCCCATGGATGAGATCACGGCAGTCCTCTACAGGGAAATGCCTCACCTTTAACAAAGTCGAAGGATTTTTTCAGTCTAAAAGGAGGAGGAATGGCGCACCCTCCCTCATTAAAATCCGACGGGATCGCATGATAAAAAATGCACCTTAAAGTGTCTTATCAAGACTCCCTTTGCTTTAAAAACCTTATCCTCAGTCAATCAACAGTTTTGCAAATAGCTTAAATCTCTGGCTTAAGAAATTAAGTCCTCACAGGAGACTTTACAATGTCTATAGAAATAGAATTACAAAATACAATTACCGAGTTGGCCGTTACGGGTAAAGGAATACTGGCGGCCGATGAAAGTGCCCCTACCATTATCAAACGCTTTAAAGCGATCAATGTAGAATCAACCGAAGCCAACCGTTGTGCGTATCGCTCGTTATTGCTGAGCACTCCCGGTTTAGGTGAATTCATTAGCGGGGTGATCCTGTTTGAGGAAACCCTGGGACAAACGACCGATGACGGCATAAGATTGCCGGAAGTCGCTGCTGCACAGGGTATAGTGCCCGGCATAAAAGTAGATAAAGGCACCACGCCGCTGATCAATGCGCCAGGCGATCAGGTTACGCAGGGCTTGGACGGATTGGCCGATCGCCTGACAGGTTATAAAGCTCAAGGCGCTCGATTTGCCAAATGGCGAGAAGTCTATTGCATCAGCCCGGATAATCCGACCCAGGCAGGCATAGACACTAATGCAGAAATTCTGGCTCGCTATGCGGCTATTTGCCAATCACTGGGGATTGTCCCTATCGTCGAACCGGAAGTGTTGCTGGATGGCAGTCACTCAATCGATCGCTGCATGGAAGTCATCGAAATTGTTCAACATGCAGTATTTCATGCTTTACACAGGCACCATGTCGAACTGGAATATATTCTGCTCAAGCCCAGCATGGTCGTTCCGGGCAAGAATTCAGGCTATCGGGCCAGTCCTGACGAAATTGCAGAAAAAACGCTTATTGAACTGCGCCGTTCAGTCCCTGCGGCGGTTCCCAGCATTAACTTTCTTTCCGGAGGCCAGACACCGGAAGAGGCCACGGCCAACCTGAACGCGATGAATGCAATCGCCGGGAATTCGCCCTGGCATTTAAGCTTTTCATACGGACGGGCACTGCAGCAACCGGTACTTGAAGCCTGGCAAGGCAAACCGGAAAACACAGAGGCAGCGCAAAAGGCGCTTTATAAACGAGCAAAACTCAACGGCGCAGCCCGTTACGGCAAATATACAGCGGATATGGAACAGGCCTAAGCGGTGCTTGTATCATTTTTTGATTACGTAAAGCAGAGGTAAGCATCACGCCGGCAGGGCGTCAATATAAGACCATCGCAATGAACCGATAGACTGTATGGTAGGAGCGGGCGATGCCCGCGATCGAATGGAGTTCAATCGCGGGCATCGCCCGCTCCTACAAAATAGGCTTCCACTATCGGTTGATGTTAGCAGTCCATCGGGTACTATTAGGCAAAACCTGATCATTACGTTTAATTCGCCCATGAAACTCATTCAGCAAATCGTATCGGCAACGTGTCTTGTGATTTATATTGCAGCGTCTCAAGCCTCAACGCACACCACGCCGGACAAACACGTATCAGCGTTTCTAGGCAAATACCACAGCATGCGTTTCAGCGGACTCCCAAACGATGAACAGGCAAAAGTACTGGCTTCGTACCTAAGCCCCAGGCTTAACGAGCTGCTTCAAAACGCCCGGCAGTTTCAACAAGACTTCAAGACCCGCTATCCCACCGAAAAACCCCCGCTGGTAGAAGGCGATATCTTCTCAAGTTTATTTGAAGGCGCGACTTCGTTTGAAATTTCAGAGGCAGCGATAGCGTTGGATAGCGCTAACGTATTAGTCACATTTTCTTATGCGGTTCCGCAAGCTGACGCCAGACCTGAAACCTGGTCCGACCGGTATAAGCTCATTAAAATGACGAATGGATCCAATTGGCTGATCGACGATGTTGAGTATCTGGGGCAATGGGATTTTGCACCCAAAGGACAGCTCAGCGAGTCCTTGAAGGCAGTTACAAACGGCCAATAATCAAGGCTGTTTCAAACTGATTGTCAATTATGGGGCAGCAAGCACTGTAGGTGTTTACCCTGATATATTTATTGCCTGATTTGATCTTTAATAGCGGCGGTGCTCAGTCAGTGTCTCTATGGCGGTCTTGCAAATGGTCTTAAATTTCACCCTCTTTAAAGCCCATTTTAATTTTTCGCTATCGATTCGCTGGCTGAGTATTTCCAGGTTTTCGTCAAAATTTTCAAACCAATCCTCTCATGAATCGGTCATGAGAAAGCAATGGCGAACCCTGCCCCCCCCCTATTTTCAAGCTGAATAACTTTTTTAAAAGTTTGAACACTCACAATGGAGCATGTCATGAATTCCAATGTAAAAGAAAAAGAAGACAAAAAAAGTTCAGAATTATCAGCCACTTCAACAACCGGCAATCTGATTTCATTTGACGACTTCGACAATTTTTTTGATGACTTTCTGTCACGCAGATGGCCCCGTCTTTCAGACTGGAATATGCCTACCATGGGACTGGAGAAAGGTTTTCCGAAAGTCGATATTATCGATCATGACAATGAAATAGAAGTTCAGGCGGCCTTACCCGGCGTAAAAAAAGAAGACCTGGATGTCACTATCAATGATCAGGCCATCACGATACGCACCGCCACAAAAGAAGAAAAAAAGGAAGAAGGGAAATATTTTCGCCGGGAAATAACCCGGGGTGAATATCAGCGCACGCTATCGTTACCCGGCACCGTTGATTATGACAATGCCAAAGCGTCGTTTAAGGACGGCATGTTAAAAGTCATGATTCCAAAAACAGAAAAGGGCAAACGTAAGAGCATCTCTATCGAGTAAGTGATGCGGGGACCAGAGCGAGGCAAGCATACCCTCGGCCATTTTACCGGCTGATTGTCAGCTCTGGTTCTTGTCATCGTAAAGTCTTGCTTACTCAAGCCAACACCCCCTGTTAGTAGCCACAAAGCTCATGCATACCTGCAATTTCGACATTGCCATCGTGATAAAGAAATGCCGCTAATTCTACTTTTCACGGTTGGACCAGATTGAACGCAGTCAAGCCGCATGGATGGGTTTACGGCGTTCTAGCAGAACGCATTATGATGCGCTAATATAGCGATCCTATAACGTCAGAAAACTTCAGTTTCACCCGTTAACGCTCATAATCACTGGAAAATGCTTGTGCCACGATTAAAACCCATGAATGCGGCTGTTCTGCTATTGGTAATGCCTTTGTTGACCGGCTGCGTATCATCGGCATTGCATGAGGTATCCGATTCATTTGCAGGCGCCATTCTCGAGCAGGAAGACGTCGCCATTGTCCGCGAAGGATTACCGGCCTATCTATTAATGACGGACGGCTTGATAGAGAGTAATCCGGACAATGCCGGCCTGCTGATCTCGGGAGCCAAACTCTATGCTTTTTATGCTTCCAGTCTGGTCAGTGACAACAATCGTTCGCGCAAGCTGACTGGAAAAGCCCGCAGCTACGCTCAACGCGCGCTGTGTTTAAAACAAGCCGCGCAGTGCAAAATCGACACGCTGGCTTATGATGATTTCAAGCCCGCTCTGGATAATTTCAATCAAAACGCGACGAACGAATTGTACACGTATGGACTGGCGTGGGCTGCCTGGCTGCAAGCGCACAGCAGAGACTGGAATGCCATTGCCGACCGGCCAAAAATCGAAGCCTTGTTTGAAAAAGTCATCGAACTGGATGAACATTTTGATTCGGGCCGCGCCCATTATTATCTGGGCCTGCTCCGGTCTCAACTGTCACCGGCATTAGGCGGAAAGCCTGAAATCGCTAAAACTCACTTCGAACGGGCTATTGAGCTATCGCAAGGCAAAGACCTGGCTGTCAAAGTGGCGCTGGCGCGTAATTATGCGCGCATGATTTTCGACCGCACGTTGCACGACAACTTATTACATGAAGTCCTGCTGGCAGATCCCAAGGCTTCAGGACTGACCCTTTCCAATACGATGGCTCAACAGGAAGCTCAACAGTTATTGGACGAATCTTCCAGCTATTTTCAAGAGTAAATTATGCACAGATTAACGGCAGCTGTTTTTTGGGTATTTCTAACCCTTTTCTCACAAAATGCTTTATCGATTACGCTGAAGATAGCCACCGCATCGCCGGATGGCACCGTGTGGATGGAAAAAATGCGCCAGGCGGCAGAGGTCATCAAACAACGGACTTCCGGACGCGTGATATTCCGTTTTTATCCGGGCGGCATCATGGGTAACGATGCCAGTGTGATGCGTAAAATCAGCGTCAATCAGCTTCAAGGCGGCATCATTCCAGGCGGCGGATTGAAAGACATTTATCCGGATTCGCAAATCTACAGCCTGCCGTTGATCTTCCGCAATTACAACGAAGTCGATTATGTCCGTTCGCACATGGATGATCTCATTATCAAAGGCCTGGAAATAAACGGCTTTGTCAGTTTCGGTTTGAGCGAAGGCGGCTTTGCCTATCTGATGGCTAACAAGCCGGTGGCGAAAGTAGAAGATCTGAAAGGCCAGAAAATCTGGATTCCGGAAGGGGATTACATCAGCCGCAGCGCATTTGAGTCTATCGGTTTATCGCCTATCTCTTTGCCGCTGACCGATGTGCTGACCAGCCTGCAAACCGGACTGATCAATACCGTCGCAGCCTCACCGATGGGGGCCATCGCTTTGCAATGGCACTCCCGCATCAAATATGTCACCGACGAGCCGCTGGCTTATTTTTATGGAACCATGATCGTCCAGGCAAAAGCCTTTGCGGAACTGAGTCCTGAAGATCAACAAAGTGTCCGCGAAGTCATCGGTGCGGTTTATAAGGAACTTGATCGTATCAACCGCCGAGACAATAACGAGGCGCTGGACGTTTTGCGTAATCAAGGCATCCAATTCGTTTCTACAGATAAAAACGATCAGGTCAGTTGGCGCACCATGCTGGAAGACACCGAGACAAGAATGGGCAAGGAAGGCGTTCTCAGCCAGTCTATTCTGGAAACCTTAAAAATGCATCTGCAAGCGTTTCGCCAGAATCAGGGCGCAGGCAATTAAGACGATGTTCCGGCGCTTGATAACAGGGTTACGTCACCTTGAAGATCTCACCCTGGTAACAATACTGGCAGCGATGATCCTTTTGGCAATCGGCCAGGTGGTGCTTCGCAACATGTGGGGCAGCGGGTTTGTTTGGGCCGATCCGCTGCTGCGCATTCTGGTGTTATGGATTGCACTCTTGGGCGCAATGGCGGCAACGCGGGATCGCAACCATATCAGCATTGATATACTGAGCAAATTTTTACCGGATTACCTGAAAAAACCGAGTCAATTTTTAACGCATTTATTTACCTCTGTGATTTGTGGCCTGCTGTCATGGCAAGGCTTGCGACTGGTGCTAATGGACTACCGTGAAGCAACCCTTGCTTTTGCTTCGGTCCCCGCCTGGATCTGCGAACTGATTATCCCGTTCGGTTTCGGCATCATAAGCTTGCGTTTTTTCCTCTACGCCGTGTTTGACAGGGAACCTGACCAGTGCTGATTTCACTGATATTGATTCTGTTAGCGTTGCTGGGCACTCCGTTGTTTGCCATTATCGCCGCAGGCGCTTTACTCGGCTTTTATCAAAACGATGTGGATCTAACGGTAGTCGCCATCGAGTTTTACCGATTGACTGATATGTCGATTCTACTGGCGATTCCATTATTCACTTTCGCCGGTTATTTATTAAGCGAAAGCCGCGCACCACAACGGCTGATGCGACTCACTCAGGCGCTATTAGGCTGGCTGCCCGGCGGTCTGGCCATGGTTTCCCTCACTGCTTGCGCATTGCTGACCGCTTTTACCGGCGCTTCGGGTGTCACCATTGTCGCATTGGGCGCATTGCTATATCCGGCTTTGATGCAGGCCGGTTACCGGGAAAACTTCAGTCTCGGATTGATTACCACGTCGGGAAGCCTCGGCCTGTTATTCGCACCGTCGTTACCGCTGATACTTTACGGCGTGATTGCCCAGCAAATGAGTGTAGGCCGGCCGTTTACCATTGATGAATTATTCCTTGCCGGCATCATGCCCGGCCTTTTGATGCTGGTGTTGCTCTCGGGCTGGAGCTATTCTCAAAACCGCCATTTACCTTTGATTAAATTTACCGCTACTGAAGCCTGGCAGGCGATCAAAGAAGCCCGTTGGGAACTGCCTTTGCCCTTCGTGGTGCTGGGCGGCATATACAGCGGCTATTTCGCCGTATCGGAAGCTGCCGCAGTCACGACGGTTTATGTGCTGATTGTCGAGGTATTGATTCACCGGGAAATCAGTCTGCAAAAACTGCCGGAAATTATGCGCAAAGCCATGGTCATGGTGGGAGGAATTCTGGTGATACTGGGCGTCTCGCTGGCGTCTACCAACTATATGATCGATGCTGATGTGCCGGGACTTCTGTTCGGTTTTGTCAAAGAACACATCTCCAGTCAGCTCACTTTTTTGATGGCACTTAACATTTTTCTGCTGATACTCGGCACGCTTCTGGACATCTTTGCGGCGCTGGTCATCATGATTCCGCTGCTGCTGCCGATAGCCGTCGGTTATGGCGTAGACCCCGTGCATCTGGGTATTATTTTTCTCGCCAACATGCAAATTGGCTATTTTACACCGCCGGTAGGCATGAACCTGTTTATCGCCAGCTATCGCTTTCAGCGGCCAATGCTGCAACTTTACATCGCCACCTTACCGTTTTTCTTCATTCTGCTGCTATCCGTGCTGATCATTACCTACTGGCCCGCACTGACGCTGGGACTTTCCTCTCTGCGCTGAGCGCTTAGGGATACCCCAATATTCCGGCATATCAAGCAGGTTGTGGTTGAGACGACAGTTAACCCAACAGGACCCGGGTTTGATGATATCAGGCAGCTCAATTTACGCGATTTAAGATGACCATCCCACGGAAGAACGTGAATAAAGCCTGTCGCTTTGATCCATCTCTCCGGTTTGCCGGTAAAGCAGGGGGCGGCCTGGATTTTTGTCTTGCGCATCGACTACGCGGCACACGACCACTTGATGATCACCCGCATCGGCGTAGGTGGAAACTTCGCAATCAAAATAAGCCAGCGCCTCAGGCAGAATGGGTGCGCCGGTCTCGGCGGTTTGCCAGTCTATGCCTAACATTTTGTCTTTACCGGATGAGCCGAACCGTTCGGCCAGCGCCATCTGCTGATCGCTCAAAACGTTGACCGAACAGACGCCGCTTGCCCGCAATAATAAATATGACGTATGTTGAGGATTGATGCTGAACGCCAGCATGGGCGGGTCGAAGGAAACCTGCATCACCCACGCAGCGGTAAAAGCATTGATCTTGTCGCCGTCGCAAACGCCGATAACATAAACGCCGTGACTGATGAGTTTGAACAGATCGGCCAATTTAGTCGTCATGGTCCAGCACCAATTGAATACGCATGGATAAATCGATGGCTTCTACGTGTTTGGTCAGTGCGCCTATCGATATAAAATCAACACCGGTCTCGGCCACCTTGCGGATATTTTCCAGTGTGATGTTGCCGGAGGCCTCCAGTTCAACACGCTTATCAGTCAAAATCACCGCTTTACGCATATCCTCAAGATTGAAATTATCAAGCATGATCCGGTCCGGACCCGCCGCTAAGGCCTGGTTCAATTCATCGAGATTTTCAACCTCGACTTCTACCGGCACAGACGATTTGGCTCTGGCGGCTTTGACCGCATTGGCGATGGAACCGGCAACGATAATATGATTTTCTTTGATCAGAACCCCATCATACAGGCCCATTCGGTGGTTGTAACACCCGCCGCAGGCAACTGCATATTTTTGCGCCTGTCGTAATCCGGGTATGGTCTTACGGGTATCCAGAATCTTGCAGCCGGTTCCGGCTACAGCATCCCGATAACGGCGGGCCAGCGTTGCTGTCGCAGACAAGGTTTGTAACAGGTTTAACGCGGTGCGTTCGCCGGTCAACAAAGACCTGGCCGGACCTTTCAGGCTGCACAGAAAAGTATCGGCGGCGATAGCCTCACCTTCTGCAACACGCCAATGTATGGTCATACCGGGAGCCAATATAAAAAATACGGCATTGAACCAGTCCCTGCCGCAAAGCACCATCGCATCGCGAGACATCACCTGGGCTTGTGCCGAAAGATGCTCGGGAATAATTTCTGCAGTGATATCGCCACTGCCTATATCTTCGGCCAACATCTGTTTGACCTGATCAATCAGGGCTTGCTTCATAGCGTCTCCTTCGGTTCGATTGTTTCATGCCCGTCTGATCATGCGATAAAATGCGGACCAGTGAATAATAACAGTGTTTTCAACTTTTACTCGATCCAATCATGCACCTAGAAGAACACCGAATAACCGATTGCTGCCAGATCATGTCGCCCAATTTCGACGAACGACCTGATCCTGAGGACATTTCATTGATTGTGATCCACTGTATCAGCCTGCCCCCCGGGGAGTTTGGCACAGCCTGCATTGATCAATTGTTTTGTAATGGTTTAAATCCGGCTGACCATCCCTATTTTGAAAGTATTCATCAGCTGAAAGTATCGGCACATCTGTTGATTAAACGCACCGGCGAAATAACGCAGTACGTTCCGTTTAATTTGAGGGCCTGGCATGCGGGCATGTCGGAATATCAAGGCAGACAGCGCTGCAACGATTTTTCTATTGGAATCGAGCTGGAAGGGACGGACACGACACCCTATACAAGCGAACAATATGCACAGTTGATAGCGGTGATCGACTGCCTGTTAAAGCATTATCCGAAACTATCCCGGGACGCCATTGCAGGGCACTGCGATATAGCCCCGGGACGAAAAACCGATCCGGGCCCTGCATTTGATTGGGATAGGTTATTTAAGGAGTTGGACCAATAACCTTCTTATTTGAATTTCGGGATAGCCGGTTCGGTTGCTCGATTGACCGGTGTCGGCGGCAGGGATTGCTGTCGTCAATCCTACATGGACGTATTTACGGCGTCCCGTCAATCGAGTAACAGAACGGGCTTCAAGGCACATTGTTTCGGAAAGTTATTTAGCGCCAAATCCCAAGAGGCTTACCCGAAACATCTCCGAATTAAAGCCAACACCTCACCCGGTTGACCCTGTTATTCCGACTTGGGCTTACCGAATCCGAACGATTCGGCCAGCATCAGCATTACGCCCACGGTAATCGCGGAATCGGCAATATTGAAAGCCGGCCAATGCCATGTTTGATAATAGACATCCAGAAAATCGATCACATAACCGTAAGCCAGTCTGTCGATCAAATTACCGATCGCGCCACCTAATACCAACGACAACGCAATCGCCAGCAAGGTCTCATTTTCTTTGAGCCGCATGATCCAGACGACAATGACACCGCTGACAACAAACGCCATTCCGGCAAAAAACCAACGTTGCCAGCCGCCAGCCTCACTCAAAAAACTGAAGGCTGCGCCGGTGTTATGAACATAGGTCAGTTTAAAAAACGGCAGAATGTCTATCGATTCGTATAACTGCATACTGGCTTTGACTGCCCATTTGCTTAGCTGATCCAGCACCAGCGCAATAAAAGACAGCCAAAGCCATTTCAACTTAGTGCCTGCCATTATGCATACTGCCTGATTTCGCCGGCGCCATCGACATTCTCAACACACCGTCCGCACAGTTCCGGATGGTCAGGATGCACGCCGACATCATCGCGTTGGTGCCAACAGCGGACGCATTTTGTTTTGGTAGACGCGGCAACCACTACACCCAGTCCGCTCACCTCTGTTTGAGAGGCATCGGCCGGTCTTTCGGATACCGGTTTAACGCAGGCGTGGGACGTGATAAAGATAAAATGCAGTTCTGATTCAATCTGTTTGAGCACAGGAAAAAGCGACTCATCCGCGTAAAGGGTGACTTCCGCATTCAATGACGCGCCTATGGCACCGGTCTTTCGCACCTGCTCCAGTTCCTTGCTGACCGCTTCCCGCACTGTCATGATGGTTTGCCAGAAATCCCGGTTCATCGCGGTGTTATTATCCAGCTCGAACAAGCCTTGATACCATGTTTCAAGAAAAACCGATTCACCGCGAGAACCGGGCAAATACTGCCAAAGTTCATCAGCGGTAAAACTGAGTATCGGCGCCAGCCAGCGGGTTAATGCCTCCAGTACATGATACATCGCCGTTTGGGCCGAGCGAAGTGCAAGGCTGTCGTGCCTGGCGGTGTATTGCCGGTCTTTAATGATGTCGAGATAAAAACCGCCTAAGTCAACGGCACAAAAATGGTGAACCTTTTGATAAACCAAATTGAATTGGTATTTATCGTAAGCGTCTATCACTTCCTGCTGCAGCACCAATGCCCTGTCCACGACCCAACGGTCCAATGCGAGCATGTCGTCGGCTGAAACACTGTGTAATGCAGGATCGAAGCCGTCCAGATTAGATAACAAAAACCGGGCGGTATTACGCAAGCGCCGGTAAACATCGGACGTGCGTTTGAGAATTTCGTCTGAAACGCTGATTTCGCCGCGGTAATCAGTTGCAGCGACCCACAGACGCAACACATCGGCGCCCAGTGTTTTCATGACGGATTGAGGCGCAACGACATTGCCGCTGGACTTGGACATTTTTTTGCCTTCTCCATCGACGACAAACCCGTGGGTCAGCACTTCCCTGAAAGGTGCAGCGCCTTCCATCGCAACAGATGACAACAATGACGACTGAAACCAGCCGCGATGCTGATCGGAACCTTCCAGATACAGATCGGCCGGAAATCCCAGATAATCCCGGTTTCTCAACACCGAAAAGTGAGTCACCCCGGAATCAAACCAGACATCCAGCGTATCCCGAATTTTGTCGTATTGCTCCGCTTCAGTGCCCAGCAAGTCTGCCTTATCCAGCTCGAACCAGGCATCAATCCCTTTTAATTCGATTTTTTGAGCGACCTGTTCGATCAACTCTTCCGAATTCGGATGCAACTCGCCGCTTTCTTTATCGACGAACAAGGCAATGGGTACGCCCCAGGTTCGTTGCCGGGAGACACACCAGTCCGGCCGTCCTGAAATCATACCTTCTATACGAGCCTTGCCCCAATCCGGTATCCATTCGACTTTATTGATTTCTTCCAGGGCCTGTTCACGCAAGCGGTTTTTATCCATAGAAATAAACCATTGCGGTGTTGCCCTGAAAATGATCGGGGTTTTGTGACGCCAGCAATGCGGATAACTGTGCAAAATGGCTTCTTTATGAATCAGCACGCCTCGCTCGGCGAGCACTTCCAGGACATGATCATTCGCATTAAACACATGCTCACCGGCAAAGAACTCGGTGCCCGGCAAAAAAACACCATTACCGCCTACCGGATTATCAACCGGCAAACCGTATTTCTGGCCAACCACATAGTCATCCTGACCATGCCCCGGCGCGGTATGAACCGCGCCGGTTCCGGCTTCGGTAGTGACATGGCCACCCAGAATGATAGGCACTTGTCGGTCGTAAAACGGATGCTGCAGCAGGTGATTTTCCAGCGCATCGCCCTTGCAATAGGCAATGACCTTGTAATCCGAAATACCGTAACGCATCATCGCGTCTTTCATCAGCGCTTCAGCCAGCAGCAAGCGCTCAGGCTGACCGTTGTTGCTGAATTGAATAACCGCGTATTCCAGATCCGGATTCAAAGCCACCGCCTGATTAGCGGGCAGTGTCCAGGGTGTTGTTGTCCAGATAACCACTGACAAAGGTCCTTCGCCCGGATGGTCCGGCACATGGTGGCAAGCCGCCATGAACTTCGCCTCATCCAGGACTCTGAAACAGACGTCAATAGCGGGAGAATGCTTATCTTCGTACTCGACTTCCGCTTCAGCCAGGGCTGATCCGCAATCGGTACACCAGTGAACCGGTTTCGCACCTTTGGTTAGATGGCCTTGACGGCTGATTTTACCCAGCGCGCGAACGATATCAGCCTCAACTTTAAAGTTCATGGTGAGGTAGGGATTGTCCCATTCGCCAAAAACACCCAGGCGGATGAATTCCTCTTTTTGCATGTCGACTTGTTTGGCCGCATAGTCCCTGCAGGCAGTCCGGAATTCGGCTGAGGTTAGTTTGGCGCCAGGTTTTCCGACCTTTTTTTCAACCATTAGCTCGATAGGCAGACCGTGACAATCCCAGCCCGGCACATAAGGCGAGTCGAATCCGGACAGGGTCTTGGATTTGACGATGATGTCTTTAAGAACCTTGTTGACCGCATGACCGATATGAATGGGGCCGTTCGCATAAGGAGGGCCATCATGAAGAATAAACTTGGGACGACCGGAAAATGTTTCTCTGATTTTTGAATACAAGCCGGCTTCTTTCCACTTTTTAAGTTGCTCCGGCTCGCGTTGTGCCAGATTCCCTTTCATTGGAAAATCCGTTTTGGGTAAATTCAGTGTGTTTTTGTAATCCATCGTCATCACTAGTTATTTCAGCAAAAATTCTTTGGCTTCGGTTACGTCTATCTCAATCTGAGTCTTCAATTGTTGCAATGACTCAAATCGCCGTTCGTCTCTGATCTTCTTTAAAAAATGAACTTCTATCTGCCGGCCGTATATATCCCGATCAAAATCGAATAAATGCGTTTCCAAAGTAACTTTGGAGGCCCCGTTTACGGTAGGCCGGGTGCCGACATTGGCAATTCCCGGCAAAGCCGTATCATCCAGCCCGGACACCCGGACAGCGAATACGCCATCGATCGGTGTATTTCTTCTCAACAACCTGATATTCGCCGTAGGAAAACCAATGGTTCTTCCCACGCGCTCACCGTAAGCAACCCGGCCGCAAATCGAATAGCTGCGGCCCAGCATTTTTTCAGCCATCGGCAAATCACCCTCACCCAATGCGTCACGAATCAATGTGCTGCTGATTCTGTGACCCGACAAGCGGTAAGATTGAGAATCTTCAACCTTAAATCCGTACTCCTGGCTTTTATGGTTAAGTAACGCAAAATTACCTTTACGCGCTTTACCAAAATGAAAATCATCACCCACAACCAGGTGTTTTACATTCAGCTTTGCGACCAGCACTTCGCGTATAAAATCTTCGGCATCCGAATTGGCGAAGTGCATGTCAAACTTCATGACCAGCAGGATGTCCACCGGAAGCGTCGAAAATTGAGTCACTTTTTCGCGCAACCGCATTAATCTTGAGGGCGCATTATCGCCCATAAAATACTCTTGAGGCTGAGGCTCGAAAATAATGACCACGACCGGCAAATTCATTTGCCTGCCTTTTTCGGCCAATTTTTCTATCAAAGCCCGGTGGCCTAAATGTAAGCCATCAAAATTTCCAATCGTAAGCACACAACCTTTTAGTAATGGCTGCAAGTGTGCCAACCCCCTGACTACGCGCATATTGGAAGCTATTTCTTCAAAACTTGCCATTCTACCACCAAGTGATTCTTTACTGACAAGTTATCCGTTCTAACCGGTAACTCTCATTTTGAGAAGAAAAAGGCATTGAATTCAAGCCTGCTCAACTCTCTTTTTAATAACGAATCGGCTGTTCAATAGAATACTGCTGAATGACCATTCCGTTGTTCTGCATTTTCTGCAAGGCGCCGGACTTATCAAGATAGTAGTAAATGCCAGCTGCCAATGTTAACGAAGCCAATACGGCAAAGGTGATCTTCCAGAAACTGTAAGGGCGTTCGCCCTGAACTTTACCGGAACGGCCATTTATGACAAAGCGGTAGGATTTATCCTTGTAACGAAACGCCGCCGACCAAACCGGCAGCAAACAATGCTTGTATGTCGTTCTGCTATGCCGGGTCTCAACATGATGAATGCGCTGGTGATCGCCGCCGATATCGTGGCAAATGTCACGGTAAATCTGATCATCCATGATCTGCCGGGCATGATCAAAGCCCTCCGCCAATTCGACCTGATAATATTCACTGCGAAAACCGCTCAGATAGTTCTCGTCGTAAGGAATTAATGCATACAAATCCCAGGGCTGCAGGGCATCCAGAATTTTGCGGGGCAATGAACTGCTGGCACCGACCAGGACATCATCAAAAAAACGACCGACCTGACCGCTGACCGGAGTCCAGCGAATTTTGGGCACTTCCCTCATTTCAGTCACGACTCGGTTATTTCTGACTACCTGAACAGCCTCCCGCACGTAATAAACATCACCCCGCTCTCCTGTGTAGGCCGTCACCGTATCGCTGTCGAACGTCCAATACGGAAGATAGACACCCGTTAGTTTTGTATCACTTCGGGCATACTTTTTTACCGCATTGGGAGCAAACCAGAGTCCGGCAATCCAGCTTTTAAATCGTTGCCGGGCAGCCGGTTCGTCAATACTGAACGGCAACAGGGATTTAGGCTGGATCGGTTTTATTTCCGTCGTCGCCGTGACTATCGGTGTCCCGCAAAAAGGACATTCCCCCGCATGAATTTTGGCTTCGAACTGAAACCCTGCCCCGCATTCGTCACAATGGATTGTTGGAACGGCTGCTTCGGCTCGGGTTTCCGAGACCCGTTTAAGCGCTTCTTTGAGATCGTACTCTTCGATAACCCCCGTGCGGTGTTCTATTTGATTTTCGGTGCCGCAGTACTGACAGACCAACAGATCTGTGCCGGGGGCATATTTGATGACTGCGCCGCATTGTTTGCAAGGAAAACGCAACGTCAATTGTTTGGCTTCACGGGTTTTGATAACTGAGGACATGCTAGCCGATTACTTAGGGACAGGAGGAGGAACATGCGCAAACGCTGCGGCCAATGCAGTGACTTTTTCTGCGGGCGTCCATTCGACCAGGTCCTGGCTCCAAACCAAGGTTGCACGCGTCAGCTCGCCTGTTTTGATTTTCTCCATTAACTCGGGCACAGAAAACGGACCGCTTTGCTGACCGGCAACCGCGATAAAATAGCTGACGCCTCCAGGTACAGGCGGAGGAGATCCCGAACCGGGCGACTGAGTTGATGCATTCAAGGTCTGCCCCAAATTTTGAGCCATCGCAAACCCCATCCCCATGCCAATACCTTCCCCTGCGCCACCGGACGGATTCTTTGCCGCAGCCGCCAACGCCTCCGCAGCTTGAAATTGGGTATAACGGCCAAGATCGCCGATTATGCCCATACTGGTCCGCTTATCCAAAGTCGCTTCCACTTCAGGCGGCAAGGAGATGTTCTCCACCATCAATTGCATCACATCCAGACCGTAGGACTCAAATTCGGGCTTGATTTTTTGTGTGATGAATTCGCCTAACTCATTGTAGTTTGCAGCCAAATCCAGCGCCGGAATACCCGATTCACCCAGAATATCGGCAAAACGGGCGACAATCAGATTTCGCAATTGTTCTGCAATGTCTCCGGTTTGAAAGTGTCCGCTGGTGCCGACAATTTCCTTGATCAAGGTAAGCGGCTCTTTGATCCGGAACGTATAGGTACCAAACGCCCGCAAGCGAATCGGCCCAAATTCCTTGTCACGCAACATGACCGGGTTTTTGGTGCCCCATTTTAAATCGGCAAATCGGCGCATGTTAAAGAAATAGACTTCCGCCTTGAACGGACTGGAAAATCCGTGCGGCCAGCTTTCAAGCGTCGTCATGATCGGCATATTTCGAGTTTCCAGGCGATAAAGGCCGGGCTCAAAGAAATCGGCGATCCGGCCTTCGTTAACCAACACCGCAGTTTGCGATTCTCTGACCGTCAGCATGGCGCCGTATTTGATCTCGTTGCCGTAGCGTTCAAACCGGTAAACCAGCGTATCGCTGGTTGAATCGGTCCATTCAATCACATCGACAAATTCGCCAAACAGTTTATTAAAAATACTCACAGGGTCTCCTCCGTTTCATGTCAGACACATTTAATCCAGCGGCCGATTCAAAAAAGACCGGATCTTGTCAGCCATTCCCAGTTTGAACCGTAAATGTCGATTTAAGGGTTGGCGTAAGTTTCCCCTTTTTTATCGTCAAACTGGGAATTGTAGGGATTTTATACCTTGGTCGACGGACTGGCTTGAGCCGATGCCAATGTTTTTCTTAATTCAGCTTCGCACTGCTGCAGCTGCACCACGGCTTCGCTTCGCATTTTTTTGCCCATATCGGCAATTTGCAAACTTTCCTCGATGGTTGCGATTAAGGCCTGGTTAGCCTGCTTGACGACTTCAATGTCAAAAACGCCGCGTTCCAGCTGTTTTCGTGTCTCGGCATTGGCTTGTTTGAGATTTTCGGCGTTGGCCGCCAACAGATCATTGGTCAGATCGGTAGCCGCTTTGACCGTCTCTGCCGCTTGCGATGATCTGAAAATGGTCACAGCGGTCGCAAGTTGTTGACGCCATAACGGGATGGTGTTGACTATCGTCGAATTGATTTTATTGACCAGGCCTTTGTCATTTTCCTGAACCAGCCGGATACTGGGCAGACTTTGCATCGATACCTGGCGGGTCAAACGCAAATCATGAACACGCCGGTCCAGATCATCCCTTATTGAACGCAAATCGCGCAAGTTTTGCGAGGCAATCACTTCCTGACTGCTTTCGGCCAATTTGGCCTGCTCCGGAATGATGATGTTATCGAGCTCACGCAGTTTCTCTTCACCGGCAGCAATGTAATCTTCCAGCGAATGAAAATAATCGAGATTAGCCTGATACAGTCGGTCCAATGAAGCAATGTCGGTCAAAAGGCTGGTTTTATGCTTTTCCAGTTTGTCGGTAATACTGTCAATTTGTTTCCGCACTTCTTCATATTGCTGAACAAACTTTACGACTGGCTTGGCCTTGCCCATTAACTTTGAGAAAAAGCCCTGTTTTTTATTCGGATCGAGGTCATCTATTTCAAAGCCGCGAATTGTCGCGACCATTGCATTCAAATCCTCACCGGCCGGTCCGGTATCTTTGTTTTTGACACCTTCCAGCATTCGGTCCGATACCGTGGTCAACTGTTCCTGGGCTTTACTGCCGAAAAACAATATCGAATGCGTATCTTTTATATCGATCTCTTGCAACAGCTGGCTGATTATTTGCTGTTTTTCAGCCGGAGCCTCCTGAAAAGAAACGATGCCGGCCTGAACACCCGTCACGAGTTCTTGAGCCGGGGGCAGCTGAGTTTCGTCTATTTGCACTGGGGCGCTGGTTGTAACCTGATCTTGTTGTTCACTCATAGCGGATGATTCTCCATCGAATTATTATGCAACATCACATGATGCCTTCGCGTTTCAGTTGTGCGGTCAGTACTTCAATTTTCACGTCCAAATCGAACATGTCCTCTTCCAAAAGCTTTTGTCGTTGTTCCTGAAAAGCAGACTCTATTGCTTCCAGTGCTTGCCTGAAATTTTGTTCCAGTTCCTGAGAGGCGGTTTGTCTATGGGTTTTCGCATAGCCTTCCGTCACTTGCTTGACGCTGTCCAGATAGACATTAAGAAACTTTCTAGCCCGGCGAATGCCGCGCGGGTCCGCTTCCAGTTCAGCGATCACAGCTTCAGCAATTTCACAAATGCTGTCAATCCGCTGATTAAGTTCACTGTTAAAAATTTTACGATTGGCTTGCTCAATGGTTTTTATGGTGGCAAATGCGCCCGCCAAAGTTTGCCTGATCTCATCACCGGAATAACCATGCGCCTCGGTCAATTGAACAGGTTTAGGCCGATCAAATCCATAACTTAAATACATACCCAACAAGGCGCCAACGGAATAGATCAACGACACGGGCAGGCTTTGCCGCGCGCCTAAAGCGGCCAGCAGACCGGTAGTTCCGGCAACCAGCAGCGCCGCTATCAATTTCAAAGGCCATTTGGTCGAATTCAACCACCGGTTCATCCGTGCGGGAGCCTCGGCTGCCAGACCTCTGCGCAGCAACATTGCCGCGAGGCAATAAAGGGCAAACGCGGTCGCATTGACAATGATGGACATTACATGACCTTTTACAAGCCCGATGATCACGGCAGGAATAAGAGCCAGCGCCAAGAAATAAAGTAGCAGACCTCTAGGCGAATACTGGTGCAAAGTATCTTCGGTAAAACGCTTGGCAAATTTCAGCGACGGCAACCTGTCCATTATTTAATTCCGCGTATAAAAGGTGAGTGATTTACGGCCAACGTAGCGAAGGACTCAGCCTTGACCATAGACTGACACGTTACCAGGCCGACAGTAGCCACCAGCAAGATGAAACCTAGCAATTTTCTGAAAAATCCGGACATATCTTTCTAATCCTCGTTTTATTCTGAACGCTCAACAAGCGCTGTAAAATTCCACATTGACGCTAAACTTATCATTTAGTATTCATTCTTCCCTATCTCACCATGACTGTATTTTTTAGTAAAAAATCCTTAAAGCCGACTTTTCGGGCTTTTGAGATATGACTGACATCCTTTTAAAGCCTTGACAAGGGCATTGTTCAAGGGGAAAGTGAATTATAAGCGGTACTGATGACTTTAAGACTTAGGATCGTGAATCTTTCGTTCGAATCAAGCTATGGAAAAAATAAAAATCCTCGAAAGTGATTTATTAATCGGCATTCCGCTGGAATGGTCCGTTTATGATGAAGAAGGGCAGTTACTGCTCGATAAAGGCTACATGCTCAATTCCGAGAAGCAAAAGCAAATACTTTTGAGTCAGGGTATCTTTCGGCTCGAATTCACGGTTCAGCCTATTGAAAAACAAAGACCCTCGAACGACGGTAAGTTTTTTAAAGGCACCACACATGATACGCTGAAATTATTGGGCAAAACACTTAGAGAATTGTTCAACAAAATTCATGAAAACACACCTGATGATTATTCAAATCACTTTCTGGACTTAGCCGCCGTCATCCAGAGGCTCTGCAACAATCAATGCGATGCGGTTCTGGGAACCATCCTGCTGGATCAAAGTTTTAGTTACTCACATATTCATCCCCTGCTTAGCGCCGTTTTGACGGAACTACTTGGAAAACGAAAACAACTGAATGAAGATGATAGAAGAATCTTTATCGCCGCCGCACTCACACAAAACATCGGAATGCTGGAGCTCCAAAAAAAGCTGGCGAATCAAGCAACCCCCCTATCGGACCAGCAACGAGGTATCATCAAAGCGCATCCGGAACTGGGCTGTGCCATGCTGCAAAAAGCCGGCATTACCAATAAGAACTGGTTGAGTGCCGTACACAATCACCACGAACGTATCGACGGCAATGGTTATCCGGACGGTTTATCAGGCGATGCAATCCCGGTCGCAGCGCGCATTTTGTCGCTTACCGATATTTATAGCGCAATGATATTACCTCGCGCCTACCGCGACGGCTTTTATGTAAAAAAGGCCTTGCGTGACATTTTTTTACAACGGGGAAGCGCCGTAGATGAATCACTTGCCCATCTTTTAATCAAGGAAATCGGGATTTATCCACCCGGCACTTTCGTGGTATTGGCCAATGGCGAAACCGGTATCGTATTAAAAAGAGCGCCTGTTGATTCAGACTCGACCCTTGTGCTCAGCCTTCTTAATCCGCAAGGCAAGCCTTTCGCAAATCCAAGGCAACGGGCCAATGAGGAATCCGCGGCGTTTAAAATAATAAAAGCTACGCAACGCCTTAAAAACGTTGCCATCCAACCGGACCGTTTTTGGCCGTTATCCCATTAATAAATCACTGCGCTGCACATGAAAACCATTTTAAATGTTAATCATTAGAGCGGCAGACACAAATACCCAAGCAACTGATTTTTATATCAATAAATAAACAGGGATCGGATTTTTTTAAAAGATTGTAAATACACAAGTGAATCTGCTTGTACAGTTTTTATAATATGCTTTAATTGACAGCAAATTTTCTTATCATCTGCTTTTTTCGCATTAATGCCATCCCTGAACCCTCAAAAAAAGTTAACTCAATACACCTCTTTTCATCCTTTTATTGCCTGGCTGGTTTTTCTGATCTTGGCCGGTTTCGCGCTCAATGAACTTAATCAGATCAGAATGATATGGCGACTGAATGATCTGATCGAAAATCCTGAAAAAATTAGCGCTTCAGATACGGATCTCCCTCCGGAAGTTCTGTTTGCCAAAGCTCGTTATCTGAATGATCAAGGTGACTATCAGGAAGCTTTGCGCCTTTATTTACAAATTGAACACCAGGGGAATGATCACTTCCGATTGAAGGTTCAATACAACATGGGCGTGATTTATCTTCAACAGGCCAGCAAACTCTGGAAATCAAAAGGCGTTTGGGAATACAGCCAAATCAATACACTTTTGGATTTAACCGAGCAATACCTTAGACAGGTACTCAGCAAACAACCGGATCATTGGCAGGCGCGCTTTAATCTGGAATATGCTTTACGGATTCGCCCCCCCGCCAAGGAAGAAGAAAAATCTGACTGGCAAGGCCATAAAAGCAGCGTTCATGCGATCATGCCGGGAATACCTGAGGGCGGGCCTTGATTTACCGGGATTACAGACTTTGGTGCCCTGCCGTTGCCATCGCACTGCTGACGTGGGCGCTATTCAATCCACAGGTCAAGTTACAGCAAGACACTTACAACATGATGCTGGTCATTGACATCACGCAAAGCATGAATGCGCAGGATTATCATGTCGATAACAAGCCCGCCGATCGTTTGTCTTATGTGAAAGCCGCATTGAAAGAAGTCCTTGCCGGACTGCCCTGTGACTCTAAAATAGGTTTAGGGGTCTTTTCGACCAAAAATATATTTTTGTTGTTTGAGCCTTTGGAACTTTGTGCTCATTACGCAGCAATAGATGAAAGTCTCGCAAAAATTGACTGGCGCATGGCTTGGGCAGCAGACAGCCATATCGCACGGGGACTTTATACCAGTTTAAGTGACATACAGAAACTGGAGTCAAAGCCCGGCCTAGTCTTTTTTACCGATGGCCAGCAAACGCCAAAATCAGCCAAAGAACCTTTTTTTCAAATGGAAGCAGGGAAAATACCCGGCCTGATCGTTGGCACCGGCAATCTGGAGACTGTCCCCATCCCCAAACTGGATAATCAAAACCAACAGATTGGATTCTGGCAGCAATCAGAAGCAGAAGGACGCCGTAAATCCAACAAGGTCTCAAGCGGAAATTATCTGACCGCAGTTCAGGAACCCTACTTACAGAGGTTGGCAGTGATCACAGGATTATCCTATCACCATCTGGAAGACGCGGATAAACTGCTAAGCGCATTGAAATCATCCGGCCTTCTGCAAAAACAGCCGATCAATTATCCGATTGCGGGGTTTCTGGCAGCCCTGTCTCTACTCTTGTTAATCAGCCCCTACGTAGTAAACCGGCTCACCAAAAAGCCATGATTCACCGCTTGGTTAATCTCTTCCCGTTATGGGCGGCCATTCTGTCTTGCACCGCTTATTTTTATCCCGGCCTGTTCATTTGCGGCAAGCAAATGATTGTTCCTTTGCTGTCATTGATTATGTTTACCATGGGCCTGACCCTGACCTGGAAACATTTTCGTGACACTTTAAAATATCCCGGCATTATTTTATTGACCATGGCCATACAGTTTACCGTAATGCCCCTGCTGGCCTGGCTGCTGTCAGAATCATTCAACCTGACGAGTGAACAGTCAGCCGGCATGATGTTGGTCGGCTGCAGTGCCGGCGGAACCGCATCCAACGTAATCTGCTATCTGGCCAGAGGCAATACTGCCCTGTCCATTCTGATGACCTTGTCATCAACAGTGGCTGCTGTTTTTATGACACCGCTGCTCACCCTGATTTTAATGGATCAAACAATCAGCCCGCCCTTCACCGACATGATGAAAAGTTTGATGGAGTTGATCATGATTCCCGTCATTCTGGGTACTACGCTTAATACGCTCTTTCAAAAACGGATAAACGTAATCCATCACTATTTACCGCTGATGGCCAGCCTGGCCATCGTAGTCATCATTGCCGTGATCGTGTCGCTCAATCAACCGCAAATAAAAAACATGGGGCTCACTTTATTGGCAGCAGTCGCTCTTCATAATATCGGCGGCATGCTGGCTGGATATGCGATACCATGGCTGCTGCGCTATGACACACAGACATGCCGCACAGCCAGCATTGAAGTGGGCATGCAAAATTCAGGGCTGAGTGTTGCATTGGCTATTACCTATTTTTCCAGCGCAGCGGCACTTCCCGGTGCACTGTTCAGTATTTGGCATAACCTTTCAGGCTCGCTGGCAGCCATGATGTGGCGAAAATATGACATTTGAGAGTGACCACGCGTGCTAGCAGGCCCTTAATTACCTTAACTATCAATCCATTAGACAAGTTGGTCTTTTTATTGCTAGGGAAGTGAATATCTGAAAAAAGGGGCTTTTATGCGATCTTATCGTCCGGTGATTATTCTGCTACTGAGCTGCACAACACTGTCCTGCGCAACTCAAAATCCAAACTTAAACGATCAGGCAGTTTCTTCAGAGGCGCCAAGCTCGCGGGAAGAAGCGGTAGGATTTTTCAGCTCGATTTACGGTTTCATGAGAGATACCGAACGGGGGGCTTACGGCTTGATGTACGATATTCGCGATGGCACGGACAGCTTCATTTATGATGTCCAAAAGGACTACTATGAAGATTATCAAAAATAAGCAGACAGTTAACTGATTTGGCAAGCTCAGAGTAGCGGTTACTCAATCAACGGCTATAATCTCATTACGATATTATTAACAAACGGCGTCATACTATGGAAATCAAATCAAGTTTTCTCGGCGAACAACAGGTCGACCCGACCACCCTCATCACTTTCCCCAAAGGCATCCCCGGTTTCGAAAACCAGACAAGATTCAAACTCTTTCATCAGGAACAAAACCCCATCATTTATTGGTTGCAATCCATTGATGACGAAAATTTGACGTTCTCTGTCGCAAACCCGGCTAATTTCAATATCAGCTACAGTTTCGTTATTAGCGACGAAGAACAGGCTTTGCTTAAACTGGAAAACATGGACGATTTAATTATCCTGATTCTCTTGCATGCCGGAGCGGATGCACAAGAAGCAGGAAAACCGGCGATAAAAGGAGCCATCAAATCGCCATTGCTGATCAACAGCGCCGAAAGAGTTGCTATTCAAAAAAACTTGTCAGAAATTGAACAGTCCATCACCGTGTTCGAAAAAAGTGAATTGGCAGACGCTGCTGAGCTATAAGAAGTCATACACCATTGCTTCGAACGTGTTTCCAACCCCTGAAAATAACTGGAAACACGCAGAAGACGAGCTCTGATCAACCCGTGAAACTTTCGCTATCAGAGCCTTATAAAGCCAACGACAGAAAAGCGTGGGCCGATTGAAGTAATCCAGTTTTTATGGATGAGTTAAAAACCCGAGAACCGCTCAAATTGACACGCATCAGGCCGCTTGGACGGGAATCGCGTTTCCGGTTCGAATGATTTCATTTTTATCATTGAAGTAAACCAGTGTTGGCTTGAATGCAGCCAACTCCTGCTGATCCAAAATCGCGTACGCACACACAATGATCAGATCGCCCGGACAAGCCAGACGCGCAGCAGCACCATTCACAGAGAAAATGCCGGAACCTGCCTCAGCGCGAATAGCATAAGTCGTAAAGCGCTGGCCATTATTGATATTGTAAATTTGAATTTGTTCGTATTCTCTGATACCCGCATAATCCAAAATTTTACTGTCTATAGCACAGGAACCCTCATAGCCCAGCTCCGAAAAAGTAACCGTAGCCCTGTGCAATTTGGCTTTTAGCATTGTTGTTTGCATAATCGAACAAATAAATTTTAAAGAAACCGTAAATTATTCCCGAATAAGTGATCGCCTACAACAAAAAACTCATATCGGCTTATCACTCTTAACAGACAACATCACAAACCCGCTCTCAATTAATGACGAGCATACCTTGAAAATATCAAATTATCAATTAACCGCGTTTTACCCAGTTTTGCCGCCGCCAGCAAGACCAATTCACTATCTTGCTCAGATGCCGGCTCAAGATCACTGGTTCGGCAAAAACTCACATAGTCCGGCTCAAATCCCAAGGACTTTAGCGTAGTTATCGCTTCCCTCTGTATTTCACCCAGTTGACTCTCGGGTTTTTGCGCTTTATCACGGGCAGAACATAAAAGTCGGTATAACTCCGGAGCACATTTTCTTTGTTCTGAAGAAAGATAATTGTTTCGCGAACTCATAGCCAGACCGTCTGCTTCTCTAACGGTTGCGACACTTTTTATCTCGACATCAAAATTCAAATCACGAACCAGCCGCCGGATAATGGCTAATTGCTGGAAATCTTTTTCGCCAAAAAAAGCCATATCCGGCTGGACAATATTAAACAGCTTGGCAACCACGATAGCCACACCCGCAAAATGCCCGGGCCTTGAAAGGCCACAATGCAACGCGGACAGTTTATCTACTGTAATCGAAGTACCATGGTCTTCGGCATACATCGCATCAGCTTTGGGCAAAAACAGCACATCGACCGAACAAGAAGCCAAGGCTTTTGCATCATCGTCTTCGGTACGCGGATAACTGGCAAAATCTTCGCCTGGACCAAACTGAGATGGATTGACAAAAATACTGACTATGACTCTTTCAGCAGCTTTACTCGCCTCGTCCACCAGTTTTAAATGCCCTGCATGAAGATTGCCCATAGTCGGTACAAAAGCAACGCGATCACCTTCACGCCGCCATTTTTTTACCAGCGTTCTGAGATCAGCAATCGATGAAACCGTCAGCATAACACCCTAATAACTGTGTTCAATTGTTGGAAACCGGGCTTCTTTGACCGCAACATGATAATTACGAATCGCTTCTTCAATTGAAGTAGCCCCTTGCATAAAATCTTTGGAGAATTTTGGCCTTCTGCCGGAACCGATATTCAAAATATCGTAAAGCACCAAAACCTGACCATCGCAGTCAATGCCTGCGCCTATTCCAATGACCGGAATGCTCAGTTGCTGACTAATGGTTTGCGCAAGACTGGCCGGCACGCACTCCAATATCAATAGACTCGCTCCGGCTTTTTCCAATGAAACCGCATCCGAAATGATACGTTCGGCATCAGGCAACTCGCGCCCCTGAACTTTATACCCGCCCAGGCAATTAATAAACTGCGGCAACAAGCCCAGATGCCCGCACACAGGCACGCCATTACCGACAAGAAAACTGACCACATCCGGCCGGGCGCCTTCCAACTTGATCATATTCGCGCCGCCGCCTTGAATCAATCGTGCGGCATTTTCCGCAGCGGCCAAGAGGCTGGTATAACTCATAAAAGGCAAATCGGCTACCACCAGCGCCCGGTTACAGCCTCTTGAGACACATTCGGTATGATAAATCATATCATCCATCGTAACCGGCAATGTAGTAGCGTGCCCTTGAAAAACCATACCCAGTGAATCGCCGACAAGAATGACGTCTATGCCGGCTTTATCCAAAACAGCACTGAAACTGGCATCATACGCAGTCAGACAACTGATTTTTTCACCACGGTTTTTCAAAGCCTGTAAATCATTGACAGACAATCGTTTCTTTTCGGACACTCTGGAAGTATAGGGTTTCATGAAGAAAGCTGCTGCAAACCCGCTTGAGGACACTGCTCAAGCAATGCAGTTAAAGGACCATAACCCGGAACAACCAGATTCGGCGCTATTTCATACAAAGGATAAAGCACAAAAGCTCGGTCTGGCAGGCCACTATGAGGCAGGGTCAACACCGGATCAGCCAATTGTATCTGGTCATAAATCAATAGATCGAGATCCAGCGTTCTGGCCCCCCATCGCAGTCCGGTTCGGACGCGTCCCTGTTCATTCTCAATTGCTTGCAGGCAGCGCAGCAGTTCAAACGGCTCCAGCTCTGTCGCTACCGACATTACAGCATTGACATAATCAGGCTGATCCTGCGGCCCCATAGGTAAACTGCGATAAAGACTGGAAAACGCAACTTCGCTGATCTTATCTGTCGCCGCAATAGCAACACGGGCAGATTTAATTTGCTGCCCGGGATCATTAAGATTGCTGCCCAAACCGATATACGCGATAACCGTAGCTATCGTCACAAAGCGTCTCCTGTCATATGCTATCTTGCGGATGTCTGTTAACCGCTTTAGCTTTGTTTGTGCGTCTGCGTTTTGTCTGTTTTCGCTGCGGATTACGGGATAACGAAGCAATCATTTTTTTTTGCTCAAGTTCGGATACTTCCTGAAATTCCGTCCACCACACACCCAAAGCAGGATCTTCGCCTTCTGCCTGAATACGCAATAACAGGAAGTCATAAGCCGCTCTGAACCGAGGATGACTCAACAAACGGAAGGGCCGATTACCTTCCCTGCGCGAAAACCGCGGTTGCAAGGTCCATACTTCGCGCATGGCCAGCGTGATTCTTTTTGGAAAAGCCGTCGATTTTAACTGACGATTGATAATTTCGCTGGATGCATTCTGATAGGCAATCGTTTCGTTGACGCCATGTTGAATTTGTCGCTTCGCTTCAGCCTTAACCGGATTCCAAAGAAATGCAGCAAACAGGAAATAAGCCGTGACTGTTTTACCGTCGGTTATTCGGGCATCCGAGTTTTCAAGAGCCTTGATTAAAAATAATTTGGGGAAACCTTCTTCTTCCTCGGCCAAAGATTCTTCGACTAACGGAAAAAGCTCTCGAAACAGATCATAATGACGCAACATTTCAAAGGTCTGCAAAGCATAACCCGATAGAAATAATTTAAGCGTTTCGTCAAATAAGCGTGCAGGAGGAATATTATTCAGCAGGTCAGCCAACCCGGCAATCGGTTTCTCGCTATCGGGATGCAGATTAAAACCCAGTTTGACAGCGAACCTGACGGCTCTCAGCATCCGGACCGGATCTTCCCGAAAGCGGGTTTCAGGGTCGCCAATTAACCGCAAAGTGCCGGAAAGATGATCTTCCATCCCGCCCACATAATCAATGACACTGAAGTCCTTGATATTGTAATAAAGAGAATTTACGGTAAAGTCCCTACGCCACACGTCTTCTTCAATGTTGCCGTACTGGTTATCCCTGAGCAGCCGACCTTCTTCATTCAGAAAACGGTGCTCACTATTTTCTTCTACCGATCCGCGAAAGGTAGCGACTTCTATGATATCCCGACCGAATTGCACATGAGCCAATCGAAATCTGCGGCCAACCAGTCGGCAATTACGAAACACTTTTTTGATCTGATCCGGTCGCGCATCAGTAACCACATCAAAATCTTTAGGCTCCCGGCCTAACAAAAGATCACGAACACAGCCACCTACCAGATAGGCTTCAAATCCGGCTTTTTTAAGCCTATAGAGCACTTTTAAAGCGTTTTCGCTAACTTGAGAACGCGATATAGAATGTTCTGATCTGGCATAGACTCTAGGCCCCGGGTTAATTTGCGCCCTCTCTTCCGAAGTCTGGGTAGACGGCTTCATGGAGGAGCTAATGATTTTCTTGAAGAAACTTAAAATAGCCTTTTTCCTTGCTTTATTTTTATAATGAATTAATCATACCACCTGCCGCGTTAGCAACTCAATCAACAGCAATTCTCAATTTAAAACCATAGCTTGTATAATGTTTATTTTTGTAACCTGCACGGAAGCTTATGGCCAGTCCCTTTCATACCTCAACGAAACCGGTACCCTTTACAGCGCGCTCATTGATTGACAAAACCCGCGCCGCATTTAGCACGCTGCCGGACAGCCGAAAAACCGCCACCAGCAACAACCTGAAATATGCCGTTGAAGATGCCGCGTTAAGCGCATTT
>Ga0208244_100199_pt1 | contig 76221 bp, 76 predicted proteins | sample SubbioCR12Aug_5A_FD_184828 | JGI IMG/M metagenome (GOLD analysis project Ga0208244, IMG submission 184828) | Serpentinite rock and fluid subsurface biosphere microbial communities from McLaughlin Reserve, California, USA - CR12Aug_5A (SPAdes) | ecosystem: Environmental > Terrestrial > Deep... | reverse complement strand
TTATGCTTGGCGGCCATAGCGATTTGGACCCACCCCTTCCCATCCCGAACAGGGCCGTGAAACGAATCCGCGCCAATGATAGTTTGCTTCTCGCATGCGAAAGTAGGTCACCGCCAAGCTTCTTATACAAAAACCCACTACTCGCGTAGTGGGTTTTTTCATTTCTGCTTATCCTGATCACGGCGGATGCCCCAATATATAGTATCTATAAGCCGACTCTTCGGCATATATGGGTATATCTATTAAATACAACAAGATAGCTTGTATTTCTCATTGACTCGTTCTATATTTAGGCTTAACAGATTCATGGAAAAGCTTATTATGCATGCGCCATTAATGACCAAGTACGTGTATCAAATTCGTAGCCGAAACGGTGCTATCGTTGATAATCTGCAGATTTATGGACGCACCGAAGAAGAAGCGACAAGGAAACTGCAACAGATGTATCGTAATTGCGAGATTCTGGATACGCACGTGGTGTCGCCTGAGCGTCCGGCGAATTCAAGCTATGAAGAAGTGCTCGCCCTGATTGTGAGTGGTCGCTGAGTTTCAGTGATTGCTCTAAGCCCTAACTGAGGCTGATTAACTGTTCGCTGACGAGTTCATCCAGCAGGGCAGTATAATCATGGGCGCCACTACTGTTACTGCTGTATTGAAAGACATTCTGTTTGTATTGCGGACTTTCTGCCACCGCAACATTCTCTGAAATCACTGTTTTACAAACCTCCTCACCGAAGTAATCCTTCGCCTGATCATGCACTTCAAAGGTCATGCCACGCCTTCTGTCATAGCAGGTCATCAGATAGCGCCGGTCGACACGTTTCTTCAATACAGGTTCGAGTGCCTTGAGGGTGTGCTCCACTTTTTGTGCTCCTTGTAGCGAAAGGAAGTCGGAAGCAATCGGGATGAGCACGAGGCCGGAGGCGAAAATGGCGCTGAGTGAAAGGACGCCGAGGTAGGGGCAGCAGTCGATCAGTGTGTTTGTAGGCCCAAGATCTTTTTCATAGGCTTCCAGCCCTTGTTTCAAGCGGTTCAGTATAGCCGGGCCCTTGCCGAAAATCGAATCGACCTTGATCAGCTCTTTATGCGAGCAGATTAGTTTTCCGATGTCTTCCCAGTCAATCGCGATCGAGGACAGCGACTTGTTGTCCTGATAGAAGCCGAACAGGCTCAGGTGAGCGGTGGAGTTGGGGTTGGGATGGATTTGCGAGAGATGACCCTGTGGGTCCATGTCGATGATGAGTGACTGTTTGTTACGGCGGTGCATGGCAGCTGCGAGATTGAGGACGGTCGTGGTTTTACCTACGCCACCTTTCTGGTTAAAGACTGCGATACGTGTCATGCAGATCCTTCGCTTGGCAGGTCATCCTCGATTTGAATATCGGGGATATGATTAAACGCAATGCGCATGGGCGCATAGTTCAATGCGTTATGGGCTCCTCCAAAATATACCGTATTTTTACCGTATCGCATATTCAGCTTGTCCAGAACACTATTCAATCGGCTTTGGGTGCGGGTCTCAGATGACTGGAACAGATCCATGACGCTGGCAGAAGGCTCTACCAGGCCGGCAAAAGATACACCAACCGCGTATGGGGTGATGTTTTGCCCCGGCGGGTACTTTTTCCACAGTAACTCAAGTGCATGCGTGAGCTGCATGGTGTCGTCAGTGGCTGAACAGTCGCTCTCGGCTAGCCAAGTAGGCCGGTTGAGAAATTTCACACGGATTTGTATCCTGCTGGTCAACAGTTGATAGCTGCGCAATCTGAGACAGGCTTTTTGCAACAGGCGGTGCAATACAGAAAGTGCAGCCTCGCGGGAGCGCAATTCTGGCGGCAGTACGTGAGAGTGCCCCAAACTGCTCCGGTCGAATTTGTTTTCCTGCAGTTCTATACCGCGCAGCTTGTCGTACATGCGTTCGCCATCGACGCTGCCCCAGGCGGAGCGCAACTGCTGGCGATTCAGTGCATAAAGCGCCTGCACGGTGATGATGCCTTTTTTCAGCAGCCTTTCTTCCATTTTCCTGCCGATGCCATTGAGGTCGCGCAATTCCAGTGAGTAGAGTTTGTCCGGCAGTTCGTGCTGTTCGATGACGACGCAGCCATCGGGTTTCTGCATGTTTGAGGCGACCTTGGACAGGTAGGTGTTGGGTGCAATGCCGATGGAGCAGCGAATCTCGGGGCCGATCTCTCTGGCGATACTCTGTTTGATGTGTCGTGCCAGTGCCAGCGCATTTTCTTTCTGACGCTGGCTTCCGGTCAGCCTGCAAACCATTTCATCGATAGAGAGCGTTCTCTCGACGTGTGTGCAGGATTCGACGACAGCTATCAGTTTGTGATGATATTCAATATAAAGAGAGGGCCGCGCTTCCACCAGGATGATGTCCGGGCACATCTTGCGTGCATCGCTTACTCGCGTGCCGGTCTTGACGCCGAAAGCCTTGGCTTCATAACTCGCGGCGATGCAGCAGGTGGTTTCCGCGACGACAGGCAATACAGCAACCGGTTTGCCCCGGAGTTCAGGACGCAACAACTGCTCTACCGAAGCAAAGTAGGAGTTGAAATCGACATAGAGTGCGTTCAGAGACATGGGCAACACAGATTAAAGTCAGGTAAGGATTGCACTTTCCGGCAAGATTAATATCTTAATCATCATCAATAAGAATAGGACAGTTTCATGAAAGAAAATATCGCAATTCTGGCCGGAGGCTGTTTCTGGTGCCTCGAACCGGTTTTCACGCAACTGGCTGGCGTACGCAAGGTGGTTTCCGGCTACACCGGTGGCTTTACCAGCGATCCGACCTACAAGCAGGTCTGCACCGGAACGACCGGGCATGCGGAAGCGTTAGAGATTCATTTTGATCCCGCCGTCATCAGTTTCGAGCAACTGCTGGAAGTCTTTTTCACGGCGCATGATCCGACCACACCGAACCGTCAGGGTAACGATGTCGGCACGCAGTACCGTTCAGCAATTTTCTATCTGGATGATGAGCAGAAGACCATTGCCGAGCAGATGATCGCCAAGGTCGACGCCGAGAACTGGTGGCCGGACCCGGTCGTCACTGAGGTGACGAGTGCTTCGACCTTCTATCCCGCTGAGGATTATCACCAGTACTACTATGCCAATAATCCGCGTCAGCCTTATTGCATGGCGGTGGCTGCACCCAAGGTGGCGAAGATACGCGCCAAATACAGCGCCTTGCTGAAAGCCGGCTGAGCCGGCCGGCTACTAGCTGATGTCTGCCCTCGAGAGCCATTGTCTGCGCCAGAAGATCAGCGCCATGATGAAGCCGATGCCCACCATGATCCCCAGCGCAAACCAGAAGCCGTAGGGGTGGTGGAACCATGGGATGAATTCGAAGTTCATGCCGAAGATGCCGGCGATCAGCGTTGCCGGCATGAACAGCATGGCCACCACGGTCAGGGCACGCAGCTCCAGGTTCACGCGGTTACTGACGCTGGAGAGATAGATATCCATCATGCCGCTCAGCATGTCGCGGATAGTCTCCAGCGATTCGATGAAATACAGCGTGTGGTCATGCACATCGCGCAGATAAATTACCGTGTTCGTCGTGAAAAATCCTTGTTCGTTGCGCATCAGGTGATTGATCACTTCCCTTAGCGGCCAGACATTGCGGCGTAGCTCCATGCTTTCGCGCTTGAGTTGATGGATGCTGTTTAATGTCGCGTTGGTCGGCTTGCGTATCAGCGCATCTTCCAGTTCCTCACAGTCGTTGCCCAGTTGTTCCAGCACGATAAAATAGCGGTCGACGATCATGTCGAGCAGGGAGTAGGTCAGGTAATCCGGCCCGGATTGTCGCAGATGACTGCCGGCTGTACGCAGACGCTCGCGTATCGGGTCGAAGGCGCCGACATGCCGTTCCTGAAAAGTCAGCACGAAATTCTTGCCGAGGATGATGCTGACCTGGTCGGACGTGATGCTCCGCTCTTCAGAGTGATACTGGAAGAAACGCGTGACCACAAACAGGTTGTGCTCGAAGCTGTCGACCTTGGGCCGCTGATTGGTATTGAGAATATCTTCCAGCACCAGCGCATGCAGGCCGAAGTTCTCGCCTATGCGGGCGATCAGCGCGGCATCGTGCAGGCCATAGACGTTGAGCCAGCGAATGCCTGCGACATTCGGCGCCAGTGTCAGCGCCTCCTCGGCGGTGAGTGACAACTCACTAATCGAATCCGGTGTGTAGTCGAAAACGGTGACATGCGGCTGGGCAGTCTTGATCTCACCTACATGCACCAACGCGCCGGGCGGCATGCCGACCTTCTTGCTGTGCTTCAGGCGCGCAGGCTTGCCGGGCTTTTTGCCCTGCTTGTTCAATGATGTTTTGCGGCTGGTCATGCGCCTATCTTAAACGCATCGCCTATGGACATGAAAGCGCCGCCTGCAACATGGTGGATGGTGCGCAGCTTATCCAGGTTTTCCTGGTCACGCCCTTCAAAATGCCAGCGGCCGTCCGAGAACACGCGCTCGTCCGCCTGCGCGGCGACTACTTCGGCGAGGAAGAGGTCGTAAGTGTCCTGGATGTGCGGCTCGGGGATGATCTTGCATTCCAGCCAAGCGACGCAGCCTTGCAGTAGCGGAGCATTAATCTTGCTGGCGGCAAAAGTCGGTAGATTGAATGCCTCGAATTTGTTGTCGGGAGATTTGCCCAGCAACTCGCGGCCTGAACTGGAACCGACCTGGACGACCAGTTCGGCCTGCGCGCGGCATGGCACGTTGATGGCAAACGTGCCGGAAGCCCCCATCAGCTCCCGTGTGTAGGTGTTCTTGTCGATGACGATGGCGATCTTTGGAGGGTCGAAATCCAGCGGCATGTTCCATGCGGCGGCCATGATGTTCCGTTGTCCGCCGTGCGCGGACGTGACGAGCACGGTGGGGCCGTGGTTGAGGAGGCGGTAAGCGTTGTTTGGTGTAACAAGGTTTTTCATTTGTTATGTATTTGCTTCCAGAGCTTCCAGTTCTTTTAAGCTTTGATTAGAAGAGTTTTTCCATGCAGTTAGCCCATTTGCGTGACCACCGTGAATCACGGCAGCGGCTGCACTTGGACTGGAAAACTCTACATCTTTTGTAAAGACAAGATGATCGCTAATGGCTACTAAGTTACCTTGCTCCATTAGTTTTTCGCGCATGTTTTGAGGCCAGGGATATTTGGCAGCAGATCCGCGAGGATTCAGTACAGCTTGCGAGCCAGCAATCACTACAAGTCCATTTGGTGTTAAGTATCCCTTGGCCTTGAGTCCCTTAATCTCACAAAATAAAACGTCAGGTTGTGTAGATGTTTGTGATTGTGAAAATGTTGGAACGAAGACTTCTACTCCCAGAGCGGGCAAAAGTTGCTGAAGTTTTTTAAGGAATACCTCCATGTCTTCACGATCGGATTCAGGTAGTTTTGAGCCGCTTGCCTGGGAGTTCTTAACTATTGCCCTGCCAGCTATTTTCGCAATTTCTATTAAACGCCCTTCACAGTAACGTATATGAGCTTTTGTTAGATTTTCATCCTTGCTGATGAAAAATACGATCTGATTCCAAAAGTCTTTATCTAAATGCGCTTTTACTCGGTCCCGGATAGATTCAGCCTCACCAATATAAACAGAAGGTTGTCCAGTTTCCGGGTCTAGTCCAGTAAGAAAATAAATGCCGGGATTAGCGGATTCTTCACGAGCAAGCACACTATCAAATTCACTTCTAGGACCAGCTACAGCCTTGCCAGTCCAATTTGAAAGTTCTGCTGTCCTCAGTCTTTTGGGGTCCCCGTGAGGCAAGAAAATTTTAATTGTTGCACTCGCCATTGTTCACTCCGATTTTCTTATTGATTGCCAAGTATTCTATAGCGATACCAACTGACTGGATTCGGGTTTTAATTTCTGTAAGCGTACTCATGGCAGTTACGCTCATGCATGGAAGTGTTTGAGCGCATCATGCCAGCATCTCCAGCAAGATCGGATGCCATTGCTCTAGCGCGATTTCCCCCATTTTTGCACCCAGTCTCTGTTTGTCTATAGTTCGAATCTGGTCGAGTAGAATACGGGGGGTTTTTCCCTTGAATTCGATTTCCGGGCGGCAGCCGAGCGGCAGGCCTTTACTGGTGAGAGGGGCGACGATGACGCGCGGTAGTGCAGCGTTCATGTCGTCAGGCGAGACGATGAGTGCGGGGCGGGTTTTGCGGATTTCTGTGCCTATGGTTGGGTCGAGGTTGACCCAGTAGACTTCTCCGCGTTTTACCATTCCCAATCGGCCTGTTCGGCTTCGGTTTCCACCAGCTCGTTCCAGGCGGCTTCATCTTTTTCTGCGTCGTAGCCAGCGAACCAGTTCTTGCGCGGGGCGGTGTTGGCGGCTTCTATGATGAGGCGGTTGTTCTCGACATGCATGATGACTTCATCCTGAATGTTGCAGGCAGCGATCAGCGGGGCGGGGATCAGTACGCCCTTGGAATTGCCGATTTTGCGTATGGCTGTTTTCATGTCATCACCTCTTATATGTTAAAACAATGTTATAACATTGGGCGTTAGTGCTGCAAGCTTATTTTTGCCAGGCATCCCGCAACGTGACCGTGCGGTTAAACACCGGCTTACCCGCCATGCTGTCTTTTCTGTCTGCGACAAAGTAACCGTGACGCTCGAACTGGAAGGCATCTTCCGGTTTCGCATCTTTCAATGCCGGTTCCAGTTGCGCGGTGATGACCTTGACCGAATCCGGGTTGATGTCATCGAGATAGTCGCGGTCACCGGCACCGGGCTGGGCTTCCTTGAATAATCTGTCATAAAGGCGCACTTTGGCAGCGTAGGCGTGTGCGGCGGAAACCCAGTGGATGTTGCCTTTCACTTTGACTGAGTCTGCGCCCGGCGTGCCGGATTTGGTATCCGGCAGGTATTCGCAGTGCACGGTGGTCACGTTGCCGTCGGCATCTTTCTCGAAGCCGGTACATTTGACCACGTAGCCGTAGCGCAGGCGCACCATGTTGTCCGGGAACAGGCGGAAATAGCCCTTGCTCGGCACTTCCATGAAGTCTTCGCGCTCGATCCAGAGTTCCTTGCTGAGCGGCACGATGCGCTTGCCGAGTTCCGGTTTTTGCGGGTGGTTGGGGGCAAAGCAATCCTCGCTTTGACCTTCTGGATAGTTGTCGATGATGAGCTTGATCGGGTCGAGCACGGCGATGCGGCGTTCGGCGGATTCGTTGAGCACTTCACGCATGCAGTCTTCGAGGATGGTGTATTCGATCCAGGAATCGGCCTTGGAGACGCCGATGCGGTCGGTGAACAGCTTGAAACCTGCCGGTGTATAACCACGGCGGCGTGCGCCGGCCAGTGTCGGCAAGCGTGGGTCGTCCCAACCCGAGACGTGTTTGTTCTCGACCAGGTCAATCAGCTTGCGCTTGGAGAGTACGACATAGGTGAGGTTGAGGCGGGCGAATTCGTATTGCTTGGGCAATGGATGTGCCAAAAGTCCGCCTTCTGCCAGACGTTCCAGCACCCAGTCGTAGAACGGGCGCTGGTCTTCGAATTCCAGCGTGCAGATGGAGTGGGTGACCTGCTCCAGCGCATCCTCGATCGGGTGGGCGAAGGTGTACATCGGGTAGATGCACCACTTGTCGCCAGTGTTGTGGTGCGTGGCGCGGCGGATGCGGTAGATGGCCGGGTCGCGCAGGTTGATATTGGGCGAGGCCATGTCGATCTTGGCGCGCAGAATCATGCTGCCGTCCGCATGCTTGCCATCGCGCATTTCGCGGAACAGGGCGAGGTTCTCTGCCGGGCTGCGGTCGCGGTAGGGCGAGTTTTTGCCGGGCTCGGTCAGCGTGCCGCGGTTGGCGCGCATTTCGTCGGCGGTTTGCTGGTCGACATAGGCATGGCCGGCTTCGATCAGGGTTTCCGCTGCGCGGTACATGAAGTCAAAATAGTTGCTGGCGAAGTAGAGGTGCGAAGCGCCGAGTTTGTCCCAGCCGAAACCCAGCCATTGCACCATGTCGGTGATGCTGTCGACGTATTCCTGTTCTTCCTTCTCCGGGTTGGTGTCGTCGAAACGCATGTGGCAGACACCGTCGTAATCGCGCGCCAGGCCGAAATTCAGGAACACGCTCTTGGCGTGGCCGATGTGCAGATAGCCGTTCGGCTCCGGCGGGAAGCGTGTGCGTATCTTCGCCGGATCGGGTTCGCCCTTGGCGTGGTGTTCGGCATCGCCCGGGCTGCCGCCCCAGCGGCGGGTTTTATAGGTGCCTTGCTCCAGGTCGTGTTCGACGATGTTGCGGATAAAGTTGGCGGCAGGGGCGTTCGGTGTTTTTTCTGAAGACATGGTATTCACGACAAATTTAATTTGCGTATTTTACACGCTACGGGCGGGGTTAAGGACTTGTCTTGCTGTGCTAATATCGAAGTCAAATAGTCAATCCAAAATGAATACGCTCACTTTCCCCATATTGCGCTTGCTGGCAGACGGCCGTTTCCATTCCGGCGAGGATGTCGCGCAGCATTTCAAGGTATCGCGCACGACGGTATGGAACGCCCTGCAGGAAGCCGAAGCGCTTGGCGTACAGATATTCTCCGTGCGCGGCAGGGGTTATCGACTGCCGGAGCCGATCCAGTTGCTGGAACGCGAATCGGTGCTGGAAGCGATTGGTGAACAGCGTGCCTGGTTCAAGCTGGAGGTGCACGACCATCTGGAATCGACCAACAGCTATTTGATGAAGCTGGCCGCACAGAATGCGCCACATGCCAGTTGTGTGGCGGCTTCGCTGCAGACCAGGGGGCGCGGCCGCAGGGGCCGGACCTGGCAGGCGGGGCTGGGTGCCAGCCTGACGTTTTCGTTGTTGTGGCGTTTCCAGTCCGGTGCGGCTGCGCTTTCCGGCTTGAGTCTGGCGGTTGGCGTGGCGCTGATCCGTGCCATGCGTAGTCTGGGTTTGAGTGAGATGCAGCTGAAATGGCCCAACGATCTGGTGGTGCATCATCAGGGCCGGCATCACAAGCTGGCCGGCATCCTGATCGAATTGCAGGGCGATATGGAAGGGCCAAGCGCGGCGGTCATCGGTATCGGCATCAATTTGCGGCTACCCGAGCAGGTGAAGCAGCATATCGACCAGCCAGCCATCGACATCGCGGCGTTGAGCGAACATTGGCGTGAACCAAGTCAGTTGTTGGGGCTGATGTTGCGGCATCTGGCCGATGCCTTGAGTACTTTTGAACAGCAAGGCTTCAGTGCCATGCATGAGGAATGGACCGGCTATCATGCCTACCAGAACCAGACCGTGCGCATGCTGTTGCCCGATGGCCGCGAAACGCAGGGTGTGGCCCGCGGAGTGGCAGAAGACGGTATTCTGCTGGTGGAAACAGCGGGTGGCGTGCAGCGTTTTTCTGCGGGAGAGATCAGCTTGCGTGGAGTGACTTCATGATATTGACGATCGACACCGGCAATACGCGCACCAAATGGGCGATTTTCAACGAGGTGAATGCCATCACGGCGCGCGGCGCCATCGATAACACGGAACTGGGTGCCGGCCCGCAGGAGTGGGCGGGATGTGCGCTGGCGGTTATCTCGAATGTCGCGGGCGAAGAAATCACCGTCAGGTTGAAGGCGATGCTGGCCGGTGTGGCGAGGCAGCATTGGATAACGGCAATGGCGGAAGGCTATGGCATCACCAATGCTTATGAGCAGCCTGAAAGTCTGGGTTCCGACCGCTGGGCGGCGATGATAGGCGCCCGGCTTTACACCAGTCAGCACTGTCTGGTGGTCAACGCCGGCACGGCGTTGACCTTGGACGCGCTGTTGCATGATGTGGACACGGATCGATGCCGGCTTGCCGGCGGCGTGATACTGCCCGGGCTGCATGCCATGCAGCAGGTACTGCTGCAACGTACGCATGGTATTGGCCATGCAATCCAGGGGCGGGGTAGGTATGCCGAGCTGCCGACCAATACGGCGGATGCCGTTTATACCGGCGCACTGCTGGCGATGACGGGTGCCATTGAACATATGAATCTGCGTTTGCAAAGGCTTACCGACAGCTCCATTCATTGTATGATAAGCGGCGGCGATGCGGCTTTGTTGCTGGATAGCTTGCGGAGCAGCGCGGTTATCAGTGATATAGTAGTTGTTGAGGATTTGGTGTTGCGTGGTTTGCTGGTGATAGGACGAGAGATTCGATGAAGTGGTTATTGTGGTTCCTGCTGTTCTTTAATGTGGCGTTGCTGGCCTATTTCAATTTGGCCAGTCCACCTGAAGTGGAACTACAGATTGCAGAGACGCCCCTGAGTCCGGAAAAGATCCGTCTGCTGAGTCCGGAGGAGATCGATGCGCTACCCAAGCGCGAACCGGCTACAACTGCAGAAAGTCGTCAGGTGCCGCAGTATGGTTGCTATGAATGGGGGACATTCTCCCGCGCCAAGCTGGCCAGCGCACAGAATTATTTGAGCCGTCACGCACTGGAGTTCAAGGTCGTGCAGCACTCTGCGGAAGAGGCGACGCGCTATTGGGTCTATATTCCGCGTGTGGGTAATGTACAGGCGGCACAGACGAAAATGGATGAGTTGCGCGCATTGGGTGTGACCGACATGGTGGTGGTTCAGGATCAGCAGTCCGCCAATGTAATTTCGCTCGGGGTGTTCAAGGATGAGCAATTAGCGACTAAACTGTTGGAAGATTTAAAAAGCAAAGGTGTGAGCACAGCAGTAAAGGGCGTTCGTAATCAGGAACAGGGCCGATCAAGTCTTTACATCAGCAATATGTCATCAGAGCTGGTGCTGGAGCTTGAAGAGCTGCAGCCGGAGTTTCCGGGTAGCGAGCTGAAACTAGTCAATTGCCAATAGGAGGCATCATGGGTTTTTTTAAGAACATCCTGAAGAAAGTTGCACTGGCCGCTGTTATAGTCGCGGGGAAAAAAGTCTTGACCAAGGTAGTCAGCAGCGTTGGTGACAAGGACAAGTCTGCACCGGCTCCTGCTGCTGCCAAAGCGGAGACAGCGGCCGCCAAGCCGGCTGCCAAAAAAGCAAGCACGGTCAGAAAGCCAGCTGCCAAAAAAGCAAGCACGGTCAGAAAGCCAGCTGCCAAAACGGCTGCGGCCAAGTCTACTGCTACCAAGTCTGTTACCGCTAAACCGGCAGCAGCCAAGAAGCCAGCTGCTAAAAAACCCGCCGCCAAAAAGCCTGCCGTAGCCAAGAAGCCTGCAGCAGCTCTCAGCACAGCGCCAGCCTCTGCAAGTGCCGAGGCTCCAAAAACAGAAACCCCGGGCGCATAACACGCCCGGGGGTTTCTGTTTTTTTTTGAATCTTGCCAGCCGGCAATCACCGGGGCAGGTCCAGTGATTACCTTTTCTTGATGTAAAGATCGGTAATCGTTCCTTCTTTCATCTCCGCAGCAAAGCAGACGGTTTCCGACAGGGTCGGGTGCGCGTGGATGGCGAGACCGACATCATGTGCGTCTGCACCCATCTCGATGGCGAGAACCGCTTCGGCCAGCAGTTCACCTGCATTGACACCGACGATGCCGGCACCGATCAGGCGCTGTGTTTCCTTGTCGAAAATCAGTTTCGTAGCGCCTTCCGAACGCGCGATTGAGAGTGCGCGGCCGCTGGCTGCCCAAGGGAAGGAGGCCTTCTCGATAGCGATGCCTTTTTCCTTGGCTTCGGTCTCGGTCACGCCAGCCCAAGCCACTTCGGGGTCGGTATAGGCCACTGAAGGGATACACATGGCCTGGAATTCGACCTTGTGGCCGGCAATCACCTCTGCAGCCACCTTGCCTTCGTGTGTTGCCTTGTGTGCCAGCATGGGCTGACCGACGATATCGCCGATGGCGAAGATGTGCGGTACATTGGTGCGCATCTGTTTGTCGACGGCGATGAAGCCGCGATCGTCGACAGCGACACCGGCGTTCTCGGCGCCGATGTTCTTGCCGTTAGGACGGCGGCCGATGGCCACCAGTACGCGGTCATAGATTTCGACGCCGGCAGGCGCGTTCTCGCCCTCGAAGCTGACATGGATGCCGTTCTTTTTAGCTTCCATTTTGGCGACCTTGGTGGAGAGCATGATCTTTTCGAAGCGTTTTTCCATGCGTTTTTGCAGCGGACGGATGAGGTCGCGGTCGCAACCGGGAATCAGGCCGTCCATGAATTCGACCACGCTGACCTTGCTGCCCAAGGCATCGTACACCGTACCCATTTCCAGACCGATGATGCCGCCGCCGACGACCAGCATGCGTTTGGGGATGTCGGCCAGCGCCAATGCGCCGGTGGAGTCCATGATGCGCTCGTCCTCAGGCACGCCCGGGAATTTTGTAGCCTGCGAACCGGCTGCGATGATGGCATGCTCGAAACCGACTTTTGTGACCTTGCCGTCTTCAGTCGTTACAGTGATCTGGTTGGGGCTGGTGAATTTGCCAACACCCTGAACGACTGTCACGCCGCGCTGCTTCGCCATCTGGCCGAGACCGCCCGTTAACTTGCCGACGACGTCATTGGCTTTCCAGTTACGCAGTTGTTCCAGGTCGATCTTCGGTGCGCCGAAGCTGACGCCGTGATGGCTGGTTTCTTCCGCCTCGGTGATGACCTTGGCGGTGTGCAGCAGGGCCTTGGACGGGATGCAGCCGACATTGAGGCAGACGCCGCCCAGTGTGGAATAGCGCTCGATCAGCACGACCTGCTTGCCGAGGTCGGCGGCGCGGAAGGCAGCGGTGTAGCCGCCGGGGCCGGAGCCGAGCACGACAACCTCTGTGTTGAGGTCGTTGTCGCCAGTGGCGATGGCCGGAGCTGGCGCTGGGGCAGCAGGTGCTGCCGGTTCCGCCTTGGGGGCAGCAGGTGCCGTCGCTACAGGCTTGGCAACCGGTGCTTCGGCGCCAGTTCCTGCGCTGGCTTCTGCATCCAGTAACAGGATCAGCGAGCCTTTGGCAACCTTGTCGCCGACCTTGACCTTTACTTCCTTCACTGTACCGGCATGCGAGGACGGGATATCCATCGAAGCCTTGTCGGACTCCAGTGTGATCAGCGAATCTTCCTTGGCGATGACATCGCCAGCCTTGACCAGCACTTCAATCACATCGACACTATCAAAATTGCCGATATCAGGGACTGCAACTTCAATGATTTGGCTCATTCAAAATCCTTTTTTAGCCACAGAGTCCACAGAGTTAAAACCAATTCGATTTGGGATGAAATGAAACTATGCATCCGTAGTTATTGGAGTTTGATTTTCTCTGTGAGCTCTGTGGCAAATCTTTTAGAGTAATAAGCGACGAACGTCAGACAACATCATGCGCATATGACTGGTGAAGCGTGCACCGTCGGCACCGTCAATCACACGATGGTCATAGGAGAGAGACAGCGGCAGCATCAGGCGCGGCTCGAAGCTCTTGCTTTGGGCGTTCCAGACCGGCTGCATGGATGAGCGGGAAACACCGAGAATCGCGACTTCCGGGCAGTTGATGATAGGCGTGAACATGGTGCCGCCGATACCGCCCAGGCTGGAGATGGTGAAGCAACCACCTTGCATCTCTTCGATCTTGAGTTTGCGCTCGCGTGCCTTGGCTGACAGTTCGCCGAGGTCGCGTGCAATATCCAGCACATCCTTCTGGTGCACGTCACGCACGACAGGCACCACCAGGCCGTCTGGCGTATCGCAGGCGAAGCCGATGTTGTAGTAGTTCTTCATGATCAGGCTGTCGCCGTCGGCGGAAAGCGAGGCATTGAAGTTGGGGTAGGCTTTCAGCGCATTGACCGAGGCCTTGATCAGGAATGCCAGCATGGTCAGTTTGACGCCGCGTTTCTCGGCCTCGGCCTGCATGGATTTGCGGAAATCTTCCAGATCGGTGATATCGGCTTCATCGAACTGGGTGACATGCGGTGCCGTCACCCAGTTACGGTGCAGATTGGCGCCTGACAGTTTCTTGATGCGGGACAGCGGCTTGGTTTCGATCTCGCCGAACTGGCTGAAGTCGATAACCGGCATCGGCAGTGCGGAAAGCACTGCACCTGCACCGGCTCCCATATTCTCGCTGCGCGGCTTGGCCAGTTCGCCCTTGACGAAAGCTTGCACGTCGCTTTGCAGGATGCGGTTCTTCGGGCCGTTGCCCTGCACCAGGGCGAGGTTCACGCCAAGTTCGCGGGCGAACTTGCGCACGGACGGGCTGGCGTGAGAAGCCTTGCCGGAGGCGACGATGGGGCTGGCGCCGATCGGGTTCGGAGTGGCAACAGGCTGGATCACCTTGGGTGGTTCAGGTGCCGGACGGCTGGGTTCCGGAATCACGGCTTTCGGCGCTTCCTCGACCTTGGCCGGCGCTGCAGGTTTGGCTTCTTCTGCCGGTTTTGCTGCGGCCGGACTGTCTGCGTCGCTGGCTTCCAGCGTCAGGATAATGGTGCCTTGAGCCGCCTTGTCGCCGACCTTGATCTTGACTTCCTTGACCGTGCCGCTGAAGGGCGCGGGGATGTCCATCGAAGCCTTGTCGGATTCAAGCGTGATCAGCGAGTCGTCCTTGCTGACGACGTCACCCGCCTTTACCAGTACCTCAATGACATCAACGCTGTCGAAATTCCCAATATCAGGGACGAGTACTTCTTTCATTGCCATTTTCTGATCGTCTCCTGAGTTAAACCGTCACTGGATTCGGACGGGTAACATTGATCTTGTATTTCTTGATGGCTTCGGCTGCCTTGCTTGCAGGCAGCTTGCCTTCGTCTGCCAGCGCCTTCAATGTAGCCAGCACGACGTAGTAGCGATCGACCTCGAAGAAGCTGCGCAGGGCTTCGCGTGAATCCGAGCGGCCGAAACCGTCCGTACCCAGCACGACGTAACGCTGCGGGATGAAGTTGCGGATCTGGTCGGCGAATGACTTCATGTAGTCGGTGGAGGCGATGACCGGACCTTCGGCCTTGTTCAGGCAGTGGCCGACATAGGTTTCCTTCTGCTTCTTGTCCGGATTGAGCAGGTTCCAGCGCTCGACATCCAGGCCTTCGCGGCGCAGTTCGGTAAAGCTGGTGACGCTCCAGATGTCGGCGGCGACCCCCCAGTCTTTTTCCAGCAGTTCTGCGGCGGCGATGACTTCACGCAGGATGACGCCGCTACCCAGCAATTGAGCCTTGGGACCCTTGGCCTTGGATTTGCTGAACTGGTACATGCCCTTGAGGATGCCGGCTTCGGCGCCCTTTGGCATTTCCGGATGGCTGTAGTTCTCGTTCATCAGGGTGATGTAGTAGTAAATATCCTCCTGATTCTGCACCATGCGGCGCAGACCTTCCTGAATGATGACGGCCAGCTCATAGGCGAAGGCCGGGTCGTAGGAAACACAGTTGGGGATAGTCGCGGACATCAGGTGGCTGTGGCCGTCCTCGTGTTGCAAACCTTCGCCGTTCAGCGTGGTACGGCCGGCAGTTGCGCCGAGCAGGAAGCCGCGAGCGCGCGAGTCGCCCGCTGCCCATGCGAGGTCGCCGATGCGCTGGAAACCGAACATCGAGTAGAAGATGTAGAACGGAATCATCTGCGTGCCGGTGACGCTATAGGAAGTTGCTGCGGCAATCCAGGAGGAGAACGCGCCGGCTTCATTGATGCCTTCTTCCAGAATCTGGCCGTCCTTCTGTTCCTTGTAGAACATGACCTGATCGGCATCCTGCGGCTCGTACAACTGGCCGACGGATGAGTAGATGCCAAGCTGGCGGAACATGCCCTCCATGCCGAAGGTGCGGGCTTCATCGGGCACGATAGGCACTACGTATTTGCCGATCTGTTTGTCGCGCACCAGTGTAGAGAGTATGCGAACAAAGGCCATGGTGGTGGAGATCTCACGTTCACCGGTGGCGCCCAGCATGTTTTCGAAAGCGGAAAGTGCGGGAACGGTCAGTTCGTTGCCCTTGCGGCGGCGGGCCGGGACGAAACCGCCCATGGCTTCGCGGCGTTCGCGCAAGTATTGCATTTCCGGGCTGTCTTCAGCCGGACGATAGAAGGACAGGTTCTCGACGTCCTCGTCGCTGACCGGCAGGTCGAAACGGTCGCGGAATGCCTTCAGCGAGGCGATATCCATGCTCTTCTGCTGGTGTGTGGTGTTCTGACCTTCGCCGGCGGCGCCCATGCCGTAGCCCTTGACCGTCTTCGCCAGAATGACGGAGGGCTGGCCCTTGTGGTTGACCGCTGCGTGGTAGGCCGCATAGACCTTGTGCGGATCGTGGCCACCGCGGTTAAGGCGCCAGATGTCTTCATCCGACATGGCGGCAACCATTTCCTTCAGTTCAGGATATTTGCCGAAGAAGTGCTCACGTGTGTAAGCGCCACCCTTCTGTTTGAAGTTCTGGTATTCGCCGTCCAGGCATTCTTCCATGCGTTTTTTCAGCAGGCCGTCCTTGTCCATGGCCAGCAATGGATCCCAATAGGAACCCCAGATGACTTTCAGTACATTCCAGCCGGAGCCGCGGAAGTCGGCTTCCAGTTCCTGGATGATCTTGCCGTTGCCGCGTACCGGACCGTCCAGACGTTGCAGGTTGCAGTTGATGACGAAGATCAGGTTGTCTAGCTTTTCGCGCGTAGCCAGTGAGATTGCTCCCAGTGATTCCGGTTCGTCCATCTCGCCGTCGCCGCAGAATACCCAGACCTTGCGGTCGGAAGTGTCGGCGATGCCGCGGTCATGCAGGTACTTGAGGAAGCGTGCCTGATAGATGCCCTGCAATGGTCCAAGACCCATGGAAACGGTGGGGAACTGCCAGAAATCCGGCATCAGCCATGGGTGCGGATAGGAGGGCAGGCCATTGCCACCGGTTTCCTGGCGGAAGTTGTCCAGTTGCTCTTCAGTGATACGGCCTTCGAGGAAAGCGCGCGCGTAGATGCCCGGGGAAGAATGGCCCTGGAAGTAAACGCAGTCGCCACCGAAGTTTTCGTTGGCAGCACGGAAGAAATGATTGAGGCCGACGTCGTAAAGCGTGGCTGCAGACTGGAAGCTGGCGATGTGACCGCCTACGCCCGGCGATTTCTCATTGGCGCGCAATACCGTCATGATGGCGTTCCAGCGGACCAGCGCGCGGATCTTGCGTTCCATGCCGGGGTCGCCCGGCAGTTTCTGCTGCAGATGGGATGGAATGGTGTTTACGTACGCAGTGGTCGCGTTATAAGGCAAATAGGCACCGGAACGTCGCGCCTTATCAACCATGGTCTCAAGCAGGAAATGGGCACGTTCCGCACCTTCATTTTCCAAAACGGAGTCGAGTGATTCGAGCCATTCTTGGGTTTCTTGCTGGTCGATATCGGGGGTTAATGCCATGTAGGAGTCTCCAGGAAACTTTTCTTCAGTTGCGATGGGTATAATCAGTCAGAAAGCTGCATCAAACCGGAATACCAAAATTTTTATATTTAATGATGCAGGGCAAGGTTATTCAGGTGGTTTAGTCTAACCTTAAAAATATATGCGCAATTTAAGGTGCAAGCGCGGTCCAGAAAGTCGCTATATTGGCGTTTTTGCCGCTATTGGTCAAGTTTGGCACCGTTTCTCCAGCTTGCAAGTCGTGCGCTATGCTACTCAAATCTAAGTGAAAATTAAAAGGCAGCTTATGTCCCTACAGCTTGAACAAAACCTCATCCCGGCCGACGAAAAAGCGCTGGATCAAAGCACGCATATTCTTTTCGTCACGCCGCCAGGCAAGCCCTCGAATCTGCCCTTTGCTATTGCGCTGGAAATGAAGCTGAAACGCAGCCACAGCAAGTATGCAGACCTGCTGAAAACCGCACTGACGATGGACCTGCCGAATGGTGCACTGGCCAGTTGGGTGGCATTGGACGCAAAGTACAGCGCATTCAAGCGACATACCAGTCTGCGCAAGGCGATCAAGACGCTGCTGGATGAAAAACCGGGACAACTTACGATTGCGGTTTTTGGCGAAGAAGCCTTCCGTCAGATGGCAGCGCGTGATGCGTATTATGTAGCGCGGGTCAATGCGCAGGTCCTGCCGACACGCAAGTCGCAGAAAGACAAGAACAAGCCGTTGAAATCCATCAAGCTGCTGGGCATGCAACTGGATGATGCCGCGCGCATCGAGGCGCAGGTTGCCGGTAACACCTTGTGCCGGACTCTGACCATGCTGCCGCCGAATGAACTGACACCGCAGGTTTATCGGGACAAGATCGCCAAGCTGGCAAAGGCGCAGGGCTGGCAATTGGAAGAATACGACATGAAAAAGCTGCAGAAGCTGGGCGCGGGCGCCTTTGTCGCTGTCGGCCAGGGTTCTGATCCGCTGGATGCTGCCATCGTGCATTTGAGCTACAACCCGAAATCAGCGAAAAAGCATGTCGCACTGGTCGGCAAAGGTATCTGTTTCGATACCGGCGGTCACAACCTGAAACCCGCGCGTTACATGAATGGTATGCATGAGGACATGAATGGTTCTGCGGTGGCGCTAGGCATATTGCTGGCCGCGACTGAAAGCAGGTTGCCGGTCAGGATCGACTGCTGGTTGCCGATTGCACAGAATCATATCGGCCCCAAAGCCTACAAGCAGAATGATGTGGTGACCGCACTGAATGGCACGACGATAGAAATTGTCCATACCGACGCCGAAGGCCGTATGGTCCTGGCTGATACGCTGACGCTGGCCTCGCGCGCGAAACCCGAGTTCATCATGGACTTCGCCACGCTGACCGGTAGCATGGTAGCGGCAGTGGGTACGCGTTACAGCGGGGTGCTCGGTAACCGTCCGGAACTCTTGTGCAAGGCGGTGGGTGCAGGAGCTGCTGTTGGTGAGCGTGTCTGCGCCTTCCCCTTTGATGAGGACTACGATGAGGATATCGAAAGCGTGGTTGCCGATGTGAAGCAGTGTACGCTGGACTCGGAGGCCGATCATGTGCTGGCAGCCAGGTTCTTGGCCAAGTTTATTGAAGGCGATCTGCCCTGGTTGCATGTCGATCTCTCCGCAGTCAACCGTAAAGGCGGGCTGGGAGCCGTTGCCAGCGACATCAGCGGTTTTGGCGTGGGTTTTGGTTTGAAGTTGATTACGGAAATGTTGTCAGGAGATCGATAATGAGTTTGGGGAAAGTGTTTCTTTATGCCGAATATCAGGTTTCATTGCCGTTCAGTCAGATTGACTGGGAGCCTGTCAACCATGAGATGAAAAAGTTTAAAGGCCTGAAATCGAAAACCTGGTTGAGTGGCCTGAACACGCATACCGTTGGTGGTTTCTATGAGTTTGATTCGGTGGGCAATGCGCAAGCCTATATTGATGCTTTGCTGGTGCCTTTCTCCAGGCAGATTAACGGCAACCTTTCGGTGAAACTGTTTGATGGCGATGCGACACGACTGGCCAATATTGGGATGTGCTCACCTTTCTATGATATTTAACAGTAAGCAAATGATTCGTCATGATTTTCTGAAGGAGGCTGACCGGGCTGTCAGTGCACGTTTTATTAGATTGAGCGCCTGTTTTTTTTTGCTGCTATTTGCCTCGTCCGTCAGCGCAGAGACAGTAAACCCTGGAATCGGCATGACCGGTTTGGTGTTTGACTATACGGTGACTGAGGGCGACAGCCAGACCAAGGTGGGAGCGCGTTTTGGCATGGAGCCGCGCCTGCTTGCAAAATTGAATGATCTGTCCGTGACGGCACACCTCAAGCTGGGGCAGACTCTCAAGATCGACAATCAACATGTCGTACCTGCGGTTTTGCATGACGGCATACTGATCAACTTGCCTCAGCGCATGTTGTTCCGGATGAAAGGCGGTGAGTTGCAGGCCGCCTATCCAGTTGCAGTTGGTCGGCCAAGCTGGCCGACACCGGATGGGGATTTTGTCATCATCAGCCGTGAGCAGGATAAAACCTGGTTTGTGCCACCCTCAATTCAGCGGGAAATGCGGCTTGAAGGCAAGCCGGTACTTACCGGGGTGCCCCCGGGGCCGGATAATCCGCTAGGACGCTACTGGCTGGGTTTGAGTCTGCCTGGTATCGGAATTCATGGCACGATAGCGCCACAGAGTATTTATGATTTTCGTACCCATGGCTGTATACGATTGCATCCGGACGATATAGAAGCGCTTTTCCAAACGGTTGAAAAGGGAGAGGCGGGCAGGATCGTCTATCAGCCGATATTATTGTTTCCAGCGACCGATGGTCGTATATTTCTCGAAGTTCATCGCGACATATATAGACAAGGTGTGGACTCGCTCAAGACAGCAAAGGAACTTGCCTATGCAGCAGGTGTCACTGACAGGATCGATTGGGATAAAGTGGCATCCGTCATTGAGGCGCGTGAAGGCGCTGCAATAGATGTTGCGCTTAAAATAGCGAATAGCAGGGAGGAGCCATGAAACTGAATACCCCAACTGAAATTGTGACGCCGCATTATGCCTCGAATGGCCGCCGCCGCTTCCTGAAAGCCGGTGCAGCATTGCTTGCCGCAGCTTTGCCGGGAACCGCGCTGGCTACGATTCCGCCGATCAACCTGCCTGAACGCAAGCTTGGCTTTTACAACACGCATACCGGTGAAGAATTAAGCACGGCGTATTGGGCTGATGGCGGCTATCAGGCTGAGGGCCTTGCCCAAATTTATCATGTGTTGCGAGATCATCGTTCTGACGATGTCATGCCTATAGATACTAAGTTGCTGGATTTGCTACATAGATTATCGACAGTGTTGGAAACGCAGAATAATTTTCATGTGATCTCCGGATACCGCTCGCCAAAAACCAATGCGGGACTGGCTGCCAAGAGTAATGGCGTGGCCAAGCATAGTCTGCATATGGATGGGCTCGCCATTGACATCCGTATCCCGGGCCGTGAACTTGCCCAGGTCCGGCGTGCGGCAATCTCATTGGCTGGTGGCGGCGTCGGATACTATCCCGCTTCTAACTTTGTGCATCTGGATGTTGGACGCGTGAGAAGCTGGTAGTGGTTTTTAAGAATTAGCTTCAGGCATCACAGTCTTCCCAATTGCAGGATGTCCAACTTGGTCCTTGTTTTGACCTTGTGCAAGTGTCGCAGCTAATAACGGTGGTGATGTAGTCACCCTTGTCACATAGCCGAAAAATGACACACTCATGAAAATCATGAGTTACAAATTCGTTACAAAGTCCCGTCATCAGAGCGCGTTCGACCGGCGTTGGAGAGTGACCTGCAGTATTTTGCAGGACACTTGAAAGCGAGGAATAAAAATGCGTAAAGAGATTATCGTGTCCGCCTTGATGGCAGCTGGTGTTTCCTTTCCGGCCATGGCCAATGATCAGTACTTCGATCAGGCCCGTGTGCTGTTCGTGACGCCTCAATACGAGCGGGTCAACCATCCGGTTCAGAATTGTCATACCGAATATGTACGTGAAAGTGTCAGCAGTAACGACCGTTCGCCGGTAGGTGCCATTATCGGTGGTGTTGCCGGTGGCCTGCTTGGTAGTCAGATCGGCAAGGGTAATGGTCGTGTCGCCGGTGCGGCCGTGGGTGCCGGTGTAGGCGCAGTGGTCGGTGACCGTATCGGCAGCAGCCAGACAACCACATACAGCAATCGTCCGGTTGAGCGTTGTGTGGTAACAGATAACTGGCAAACGGTGAATGCGGGCTATCTGGTCAGCTATCGCTACAACGGCCGCGACTATACGACGATGCTGGATCATGACCCGGGCAGGACTATCCCGGTGCGTGTCATGGTGAGCGCCAATCATGGGGTATCCAACATCATCTACCATCAGCACAGTTACACGACGCCGACTTATGTCGTGCCGGGGCATCCGGTAGCGGCCTATCGTGCTCAGCCTTATACCATGAATACCCATTACAGGAGCGACAAGGGAGGCTATGGGAAGAAGGGCCTTGACAAGCATTACCGTCAGGGACATAAGGACAGGCGCTATTACTGATGAACCGGCTTCTTGAGCTTGGCATAAAAAAACCGCTGAGATTTTCAGCGGTTTTTTATAAAGTGTCTTGTTTTCTTTTTCTGGCTTCCATCTTGCCGCTTACCCAGCGCCAGATGAATCCTTCAGGCACTTCGGTACCGTCGATGATGTAGCTGAGCGCTTTGTATTTGCTCAAAGTGAGCGGCAGGGCGTCTTTTGCGCTGGGTTGGCCGCAGAATAGAATCTGGTCACCGGACATGAGCGTTATATCTGTTTCTGGCTGCAGTATGGGGCGATTGTCCCGTAGCAGCAGCAGTGGTACGAGATCTAGTTTGCTGTCGCGGTTGCCGGGATTGCGAAGCAGGGTGTCCAGCGTGATGGACTTTCCCCAGGACAGGAAGTTGTAGACGGCTGGCGCGTGATATCGGTCGATTGTGATTGCCCAGGTCTCAGGAACGTTTTCACCGACGACACCGACCAGTTGGCTGATGAGCTGATTGGCCCAGGCATTGGTCTGATTGCGAACCATGGAGAGAAACTGTGCCAATAGCGGCGAGATCATGTGAGCCAGGCATTCGTGAGCGATGATGTCGCTGGGTTGCATTCTGATGTCGGCGTTGAAGTGTTCGAACAAAGGTTCGTTGTAGCGCCTGTTTTTGCGGATGACCACGAACAATTCGGGGTTCATTTCGCGCGCGGTCATGACGATGGACAGGTTGTTGATGTCGTTGTCGGTGCCGGCAACTATGCCGACAGCATCCCTGACGCCGGCCTCTTCCAGCGTCCGGGCTTCCGCACCGCTACCGATGATGCAGTCCTCGCAACCGGTCAGTTCAGGATCAGCTTCGACGATAGTGGTCGTGATCTGTTCGCGTTGCAGATTCTCGACCACGGATTTGCCGAAACGGCCATAGCCGCAGACTATCCATCTGCCGATGGGAGGGCAGGCAGGCGATGGCAGGCTGTCACCGGGTACGCCGGTCAGCCATTCATGCAACAGATAGGTGCCCAGTGCATGGACTTCCATCGCCAGATGGTCGCCGAAAAGTGTGTAAGGGTTGATGATGTGATCAGTGCCGAAAGAGGCCATGTTGGCCGCAGTCTCCTTGTTGTCGGCACGCGCCAGTACCATAAGATCCGGATTCATCAACTTGACGCCTATCGCGACTGCCAGGTTCACATGGTCGTGGTCGGTCAGCGCGGCGACGCCGGCACACATCGGGTGGCGCACGCCGGCCTTGATCAGGACGTCTGGCATCTGCGCGTCAGCGCAAAGCGCCGGGATATCGAACTGGTAATCTTCCAGTTCCAGTTCGTTGATGCGGTCCTGCTGGTTTTCAATCACCACTGTGCGTATCTGCTTGCGATCCAGTGCGCTGACCAGCAGGCTGGCGGTTTCGCCATAACTGCAGATGATATAGAAGGGTTCGTGCAGGTTTTGTACTTCCCGGGCGAATCTTGAAGTGGTGACAGCCTGGCGTAGGCCGGAGTCCTGGAACAGTGAAATAATCTTGCCGATGGCATAGAACCAGGGGATCACTGTCATGTAGATGGAAAGCGTCATCCACAGTCGTTGTGCCGTGCTGAACGGTTGCGGGATTTCACCGAAACCGATGGTGGTGGCGGTGTAGCTGATGATGTAGAACGCTTCGAACAGCGTCAGGCGGCTGACCTGACCATCAACCTCGAGGCCCGGCATGAAGGTCAGGCCGGCCACCGCGATGCCGAAGCTGGCAATCACGGCAATCAGCGGCGCACGCATGCGCCGCAGAATCAGAAAGGTAATGTTGTTCAAATCAGTGTCCCGGCAGTTGCGGCCTTTGCTCGGCCGTCAACGGTTAGCGACGCAGGGTAATGGTTTCAGCTATCAGCAAAATGACTGAAATGACATTTGCCAGTAATGCGCCACCTGAGAGCGAAACTACATGGTTGATCATGGTGGCTTCACTTGGTGTGCCGCTGACGGCTGCGAACAGAACTGCCGCTGTAATCAACTGGAGGTCGGCTACCAGGCTGGTCGCCAGATGGACTGCGCCGATCTGGGTGCGGTCGCCGAATTTCAGGACGGTGGCAATCAAATTAACAATGATTGCGGCGTAGAGCTCGTAGACATGGTGATGGGCCGGGTTGTCCATGTCGCCGATAAAGTAGCCGAAATTGAGTGTCAAAGCGAGGACGATGAAAAATCCAAAGATTACTTTTTCCAGATTCATGGCGGTTCTCTATGACGTTTTAATGCTGGGAAGTTTAGAGGATTTTTGAGCTCACGGCATCAGTTATGTCCAGATTTTTTCCGGCGCAGCTTTTCCCAGCAGGACTGCATCCGGAGCTTGGCGATTTGCGCAAGCTGGTTTGAGCGGCTGCTGATTTTTTCGGTCATGGTCTTTTTAATGTCGGCAGGCAGGTTCCGGGTAATGCTGGTCAGCAGTTGCTTGCCGACGTGCAGGTCATTAAGGGTTCCCATCTGCTTCTGCAGGCGGATGATGGATTTGATGGGAAGCTGCCCGAATTCGGACTGGTCGAAGAATTCCTGCATGTAGCGCACGTGCTTGAAGCGGATTCTGGTGCGATGTAACTGTTCCTGGCTGAGTGTGTCGAGCTTGGCTTGCTCCCAGGGCAGTTTGCGGTTAATGCGTTGCAGTCTTTTTTGTAGCAGTGTTCTGGCTGAGCGATGGCTTTTTTCCATTTTTCTTGTGAGTTCCGTGCCCAGGCTTAGCAGCAAGGCCTGATAACGCTGACTTTTGAAAGCTTTTTTCAGGGTCTGATAGCCGGCACGCCGCTTTTTTTCAACCAGTGCCTGCATTGCCTCGTGTTCCGGCGCTTGGGGAAGCATTTGCGGCAATGTCTCTGTAGCCAGCACATCCCAATTCCGTGCATTGCCCAGCAGCTGGTTGAGCCAGTCGACCTCAGCACGTATTGCGGGATTATTGAATTTGAACAGCTTGAATGCCACCTTCAGGCGGCGCAAGGCAATGTGCATCTGATGTGTGGCTTCCACGCCAGCCTGTATCACCAGTTCCTGATTGGCCTGCATTTGGCGCAGGCACTCGAGCCCGATAGCCTGAAATGCCCTGGTGCTGGAAGATTTTGCCGGCAGCTTGACGGCTTGGGCTTGCGATGCGGCCAGTGTCACTGGCTGGAAGTAACGATAGCCGCGTTCGGCCTTGCTGATGTTTTCAATATGCAGCGGGATGGTTTGTTGCAGCAGCGCGGCCAGTTCGAACAGTCGCCAGGCTTCGCCATTTTTCAGTTCCAGCTCCACTTCGCTGATAGGCTCCGAATGTGTACCAACCTCAAGTTGGCCCAGATCGAGCGCGACTTCGATGGCAGTACCGTCTTCGTAGGTCAGGTGCCATTCCGTGCGCTTTACGTCCGTCAGGAAAATCGGCTGCAGAGCGTCGCGCAGGTTTTGACCGGCAAAGATTTTCGATAGCGAGGGTTCGGTGATTTTTGTGAAATCCGGATGGCCGTGGGCGATAATGTCTTCCCATTCCATGCGCTGGTGCAGCCCTGCCAGCGAGTGACCGCTGCCTTTCACTGCCTGGAACCAGCGCCCGGACATGCGCCTGACTCGCAGGCTGATCTTCTTTTTCAGCAGTTGCAGGTCCGGCGTGTCGTAGTAGATGCTGACCAGCCTGCGTGTAATCGGCTTGCCTGCCAGGTGCTGCTTGATAGCGGCATGGCGCCGCAGGCGCAGAACGTCTTTTGTGCTGATGCGGAGCTTGAGCTCTATCTCATTCTGCATCTTGGTCGGCACTGACCAGCCAGTGCAGCAGAGGAGTCCATTGTTGGATGTCGCGCTTGACCAGGGATGGTCGCATATCGAAGATGCTCATGCCTTGTTCGGCGGCCTGCATGTAGATTTGACCGTCACGCAAATTGGTCATCACCGGGAAACCGGCATTGTCGAGAAATTCCTGCAGTTTGATGGCGGTTCTGGTGCGCGGGTCCACACGCATACCGACCATGGCGACAAAGGTGCGCTCCTTGCGCACGGCTTTTTCGGCTCGCAGGATATCGAGGAAGTCTTCGGTAGCGCCGATATCGAAGGCCGAAGGCTGAATCGGCACGACGACCCAGTCGGCTTTTTTGACGGCATCACTCAATTTGTCGCCATGAATGCCGGCGGGTGCGTCGATAATCGTCCACTCGGCGCTCATGCTGTCCGCGTGCTTGCCGCGACCATCCAGTCCGTGAATCAGCGGTAGTGATTCATCGCGACGGCTGAGCCAGGCGGTCGCTGATTTTTGTCTGTCCATATCCGACAAGACGACGTGCCTGCCGCGATTGGCAAAGTAACCGGCAAGATTGGTCGAGATGGTCGTTTTGCCGCTGCCACCCTTGGGATTGGCGATCAGTATCGTTCTCACATGGATGCTCCTGTCCTCGTTATGATTTCTTGTGATCTCTCTACACCGTTCATTATGCGTTGATCATGTCCGGCGAGAGGACGGCACGCAGCAGAGTCTGCCGCTCGTCGCCACGAACACGGCTGTTCAACCACCATATTGCACCTTTTTTTACAGTCCAGTAATCGGCTTTTCCGGTCAGCGCCTTAGCCGCCGCCATGCCCAGCGAGGGCTGGTGGCCGACGATCAGTAGGGTGCCCTTGGCTGCCGGCCAGTTGGCGGCAGCCAATAATTGCTCTGCCGAGGCGCCGGGCGCCAGAGTGTCCAGGGTGGTGAAATCTTTCGTGAGTGCCTGCGCCGTTTGTTGCGAGCGAGTAGCAGGGCTGACCAGGATCCTTGTATCATCAGGCAGGTGGGTTTTGAGCCAAGCGGCCATTTGTTCCGCCTGCCTGCGACCTTTGTCGGTCAGCTTGCGTTCGCTATCCGGGCTAGTGTCCTCTGCTTCGGCGTGTCGCCACAAAATCAGGTTCATATTCTCTAATCTGTATGGGTGATGGACGAATGGTATAGACCTGTCAAACACAACAAAAGTGACAATTTGATGAAAAATAAATATGGCCTGGTTTATTTGCTTGTGGAGTTAAGGTATTAATCCAGCTTTGTTTAAACCAAGAAAGTTTTTGCTGATCAGCTATACAGTATCTAGCTAATTGTGCCGTAAATCCACTTATACATTAAGACAAATAACTAAAGCTCTATAAAATGGAAGAAAAACCAAATAATCCTATCGATATCGCCCGATTGGCGCTCAGGCAGTTGGCATATAGCAAAGTCCCGCCTACACCAGATAATTTCCGCAAGGTTTATGATGATATCGCCGGGGTGCGCTCAAAAAGTTCGGATTTTATCGCGCTCAGCAAGGCGGTGGATGGCGTTCTCAAGGATGCCGGTAAATCTCGTGCTAAATATCTCAATATGAGTAAGGCTTTTCAACTGGCGCTGGATGAACAGGACTGGAAGTCGGTTGAGTTGGTCATGCATCAGTTGTTACCCGACATGACCAATGACGGGGTACCAATCAGTTGGGGCAACGTCTTGCGGGATTTTCTGGGGCAGTTCGATGTGGATGCCAAGCATCCAGACCTTGTTAAAAAGATGGACGCGCTGGAAAAGATGCTGACCGAGCATGATGGTGACCCCGAAACGATGTTGTGCAAGTTGAATGAGTTGATCGGTTTTTGGCGCAAGGGCAACGGTAACGGCAACTTGAATAACGCATCACATGCTGGTTATCAAGTTCGTCAGGCGGTGGATAAACCTATTCATAGCAAGGAAGGCGTGGGGGTCAGCGCTTCCACTATAGCCATGCTGTGGCGCGATTTGTTGATAGAGGCGCTTGAGTTGGGCCTGCTTTCTCAATTCCAGTCCGAACCCGAGCTTGCAAGAAAAACCAGAGTGTTACTTGAGCAGGCGCGAAAGGCGGAAACAGAAGCGGAAGTTTCCAAGCTGGGCACATCCTTCCAATCCTACTGGCGAAAACTGGAGTCCAGCGGTGCAGTGCAGGCGAACTTCAATCAATCTTTGTTGAAACTGTTCAAGCTGCTGGTGGAAAACATGATAGAGCTTGCTGATGGTGATCAGTGGATGCAAGGTCAGATGGCCATGCTGCAGGAGGTGATTAATAAACCGCCGAGCCTGAAAACCCTGCAGGAGGCGGAGGCGCGGTTGAAAGCGCTTGGGGTCCGGCAAAGTGCCTTGAAGCATAGCTTGCAGGAGGCCAAGTCTGCGCTCAAGCAAATGGCGGTGAGTTGCATTGATTTGCTTGGAACTATTGCGCAAAACGCGGATGAACATCAGGAAAAGATAGCGCATTATCAGCACTGGATTGAGGAAACGCAGGATATTGTCGAGCTGAATGCCATTCTCGTAAATTTGCGGCAGGATATGCATCAGATTCAGGCGGATGCGCTCAGGACCTTTGAAGAACTCAAGGATTCTCATGAAAAGGTGGTCGCAGCCGACTTGTTGATTGATCGTCTGTCTCTGGAACTTGATCAGGCGAGTGAGCTTGCCTGCAAGGATTTTTTGACCGGAGTGATGAATCGCCGCGGTGTTGATGATGCGCTGGAGCGGGAATTCGCGCGTTCGGAACGAAACAACATGCCTGTGTGCGTGGCTCTGCTGGACATTGATCACTTCAAGAGAATTAATGACACTTTGGGCCATGATGTCGGTGACGAGGCTATCGTGCATATGGTTGAGGTGGCGCGGCGCGCCTTGCGGCCCAGCGATCAGATTGCGCGTTATGGTGGTGAGGAGTTTCTGATCATTCTGCCGGAAACTGCGTTGGAAGAGGGTGTTCAGGTACTGACACGGGTGCAGCGTGAACTTACCAAGGACCTGTTCCTGCATCAGAATGAACGTTTGCTGATCACGTTCAGTGCCGGAGTTGCCCAGCGCAAACAGAATGAAACACCGGACTTTGTGGTCATGCGGGCTGATAATGCAATGTACAAAGCCAAGCATGCTGGGCGTAATCGCGTCATTGGCAACTGACGGCAGTCATCATGAGATGATATATTCACGCCATCACCCAATCAGACGCTGCATGTGAAACTTCGTTTATTCGTTCCCGCATTCTCTACTTACTATACCTCTTCGCCAGTTGATATGCCGGCCTTGGGCAGGCTGATGGCTGTGGCGCACCGGCAGACGGTCCCCGAGCCACTGGATATATGTCTTGCCCGGATTTTCGGTATCAGCGCGGCTTCGGCGAAGGATGTTGCAGGGGGCGGCGGCGATGTTCCGCTGGCTGCCATTTCGCTTTTGGCAGAGGATGTCTCGGGAGGTATGCAACAGCAACGTCCTTGGGTCATGTTTGCAGAGCCGGTGCATCTCAGCTTGCAGCGTGACTCCTTTTCGCTTGACTGGCCGCTTCCGCAGCGCATCTCCCATGAAGAAGCGCAAGGCTTGATTAACGATCTCAACCGACATTTTCACGAGGATGGCTTGCAGTTTGTCATCGGGGAGGGCGGTCACTGGTATCTGTTGTTGCATGCGTCACCGGAAATTCGCACCTGTTTGCCGGAAGTGGCAGCAGGACGCAGAATTGATGATTATCAGTTGCAAGGTGCCGGCGCTCCAAGGTGGCAACGTATTCTGAACGAGATCCAAATGCTGTTGTTCGTGCATCCGGTCAACCAGCGATGTGAGCAACGCGGAGAGCCGCCGATTAATAGTCTGTGGCTGCACAGTGTCGGCAGGTTGCCTGTCGTTGGCGCAGGGGCCGACAGGCCACTTCTTGGAGACGCACCTTTGGCGAGAGGGTTGAATTTGTTACGCCAGGCAAAGCCGTATCCATCATGCACTGAGTTGGAAGCGATCAAGAGTGAAGAATGCTCGGTCTATGCAGATTCGGAGCTTGCCGTCAGGCAATGGTCTGAATCTGCGCTACGGGCATTGCAGTTGCGAAAGATCGAAAATTTGACGCTGATGCTGGGGCATGACGGCGTGACGCAGCACTTTGAAATCTGGCCGCGCGATTTGTGGAAGTTCTGGCGCAAGCCGCGGCCCTGGAAGGAAGATTTCGCATGACGTCGTCGGTTCCTGCGATCATTGAGCGCAACGTTGACGTTCAAGCCATGCGACAGTTGATTGCCGAGGGCTTGACGCCCTTCATGGCAAGGATTCTCGCGGCCCGCGGCATCACGTCTAGCCGCCAGATCGGGGCATCCCTGTCCGGAATTATTCCGCCTGAGCGCCTGACCCATAACCAGCGGATGGCGCATCTGCTGGCGGATGCCATTGCAGAGAACAAGCGCCTGCTGGTGGTCGGCGATTATGACGCGGATGGCGCGACGGCAACGGCGGTTGCTGTCCGCGGTTTGCGCAGCATGGGGGCTGAAGTCGATTTCCTGGTGCCCAACCGTTTCGAGTATGGCTATGGGCTGACCCCGGAAATCGTCGCGCTGGCGGCCACTCGAAAACCTGACGTCATCATTACCGTCGATAACGGCATCGCCAGCGTGGAGGGCGTCGATGCGGCGAATGCGCTGGGCATGCAGGTGTTGATCACCGATCACCACTTGCCAGGTGAGCAAACGCCAGCTGCGGCCTGCATGATCAATCCGAACCAGCGCGGTTGTGATTTTCCCAGCAAACATCTGGCTGGCGTCGGTGTGATTTTCTATGCCATGCTGGCTTTGCGCGCAGAATTGCGTAGCCGCGGTGTTTTTGAAAGCAGGGCTGAGCCCAATCTGACCGGGTTGCTCGATATCGTGGCGCTGGGCACGGTGGCGGACCTGGTGCGACTGGACGAAAACAACCGCATCCTGGTCGAGCAGGGGTTGAGGCGCATTCGGGCGGGCAGGGCTTGCCCTGGCATTAACGCATTGCTCAGGGTTGCCGGCCGTCAGTTGGAAAAAGTCACGGCGCAGGATCTGGGATTCAGCGTGGGGCCGCGTTTGAATGCGGCCGGCCGCCTGGATGACATGACGCTCGGCATAGCCTGCTTGCTGGCGGATAGCGAGCCTGAGGCCCTGCGCATGGCGCAGCAGCTGCATGAACTGAATCAGGCGCGGCGCTCGATTGAGGCGGAGATGCAGGAGCTGGCCGGTATCGCATTGGACGAAATCGATGCGGCGGAGCGTTATACCTTGAGCTTTTATCATCCCGGCTGGCATCAGGGCGTTATCGGCATTCTGGCTTCCAGAATCAAGGAGCGTCATCATCGTCCGGTGATTGCCTTCGCGCCTGCAGGCGACGGCCTGCTCAAGGGTTCCGGCCGCTCCATCAGAACCCTGCATATGCGTGATGCCCTGGACCTGGTCGCCAAACGTGAGCCCGATCTCATCATCAAGTTCGGAGGACATGCGATGGCAGCCGGCCTGACTATCATGGAGGTGGATTTCGAGCGTTTTGTGCAGGTGTTTGAACAGGTGGCCGTGGAATGCCTGTCGCCCGCCGATCTGGATGCTGTGATCGAGGTGGATGGCGCGCTAAATAAAGAAGAGATGCATCTGCAGACTGCTGCGCTGTTGCAACGGCAGGTATGGGGTCAGGGTTTCCCGCCACCGGATTTCTTTGATGTGTTCGATGTGCAATCCCAGCGCATCGTCGGTGAACGTCATCTCAAACTCAGTCTGCTCAAGGACGGCAGGCAATACGATGCTATCTTTTTTCAGCAGCAGGATCTGTTGCCATCGCCGGTGGCACTGGTCTATGAGTTGCAAAGCAATCTGTATAACGGCAATGAAACCCTGCAGCTTCGCATCAAGCACTGGCAGGCGATTGATTAGGCTTTTCCGCGTATGTTTCAACCTGAAATCCTCAGTTGGATGTGGTGGAGTGTGCATTTTTCCGGGTGCAGGGCAAGGCGCAACGAGGCGGAATGGTTATTCCCTTCCAACGAGTTGCAACGCCGCCATGCGCCCGGAAAAATGTGCAATCCACCTCGTAGCGTTCTCACCTGAAGGGAGAACGTTGGGCATCTCAAAATGTTTCGAATAGTCATAAAATTAAAGCAATATACAAGCGGTCAACTGAGGATTTTAGGTTCAATTGACCGTGCGGCATGCTACAAGGTAGAATCCGGCAAAATTTATGAGTAAAAAAATGCGTCGTAAGCTGGTCGTCGGCAACTGGAAAATGCATGGTAGCTTGGCGCAGAATCAGGCCTTGATTACCGAAGTCACGTCCGGTTTGCGTGATTTGAGTAATGCGGATTTCGCAGTTTGCGTGCCGGCTCCCTATCTGTTCCAGACGCAGGCGCTTTTGCAGGGAACCAATGTTGCCTGGGGCGGCCAGAATGTCAGTCCGCATGAGTATGGTGCTTATACCGGCGCAGTCTCGGCCAGAATGCTGGCCGATTTCGGTTGTACTTATGTGCTGATCGGGCATTCTGAACGCAGGGTGCTGATCCACGAAACCAATACCTCGGCCGCTGCCAGTTTCGGTATGGCGCTGAAGGCTGGGTTGACGCCGATATTCTGTGTCGGTGAGACGCTGGAAGAGCGTGAGTCCGGGGTTTCGGAGGCGGTCGTTGCCAGTCAGATGATAGCGATTCTGAATACGCTGGGCTTGGAAGTGTTGTCCAAGGCGGTGCAGTTGCGGGCAGTGATCGCCTATGAGCCTTCCTGGGCAATCGGCACCGGCAGAACAGCGACACCTGAACAGGCGCAAGCCATGCATACCTTCATTCGCAGGCAGATTGCCGAGCGTGATGCGGATGTCGCAAACCGGGTGCGTATCCTCTATGGGGGTAGCGTAAATCCTTCAAATGCGTCACAATTACTGGCTATGCCGGATATAGACGGTGGATTGATCGGGCGTTGCTCGTTGAATGCAAGTGAATTTATTGCGATATGTCGCGCCGCATCGGAAATCAGCGCTCGTGCTGGCTGATGGGCGGGAGATTAGGGAATTATGGAAACTTTAGCGTTGGTAGTGCATGTGTTGTCGGCAGTAGGTGTGATTGGCCTCGTTCTGCTGCAGCATGGCAAAGGTGCGGATATGGGTGCCGCGTTCGGTAGCGGCGCTTCCGGTAGTCTGTTTGGTGTGAGTGGTTCGTCCAACTTCATGAGCCGTGCGACCGCAATCTGTGTCGTCATATTTTTTGCTGCCAGCATGTCGCTGGCTTATATCTCCGGTCATCGCGGCGAAGCCGGCAGTGTTGTCAAGGCGCAAACAAATTCGGTTACAGCACCGGCCAAGGATATTCCTGCTGACAGTGACAAGGCGTCTACCGAGCCCAGCGCAGCAGATGTAGTACCAGAATAACAAAACAGCTTTCACGGGCGACAGGCCCGCAAAGTTGCCGTCGTGGTGAAATTGGTAGACACGCCATCTTGAGGGGGTGGTGACGAAAGTCATGAGAGTTCGAGTCTCTCCGGCGGCACCAGAATAATCTTAAAGTTTGCTTTTGCCGGCCAGGTATCTGGCCGGACGGGCAGTAGAATTGGGGTTTTAACTTGCTGGAAAATTATTTTCCAATCCTGTTGTTCATCGCCGTCGGACTTGCAGTCGGCGTTGCCCCCATCGTGCTCGGCAAGCTGGTCTCCCCCAGTCGTCCTGACGCAGAAAAAAATTCCCCTTACGAATGTGGTTTTGAGGCGTTTGAAGATGCGCGCATGAAGTTCGATGTGCGCTATTACCTCGTTGCTATCCTGTTCATTCTCTTCGATCTCGAAATTGCTTTTCTCTTTCCCTGGGCGGTCGTCATCCAGGAAATCGGCATATCCGGCTTTATCGCCATGATGGTGTTTCTTGGTGTGCTGGTGGTTGGATTTATCTACGAGTGGATGAAGGGCGCCCTTGAATGGGAGTGATGGCATAAAGCATGAGCATCGAAGGCATACTTGAAAAAGGCTTTGTAACGACCTCGCTGGATACGGTCATCAACTACACCCGTACCGGTTCCCTCTGGCCCATGACCTTCGGTCTTGCCTGTTGTGCGGTCGAGATGATGCATGCCGGTGCTGCGCGCTACGACCTCGACCGTTTCGGTATCGTTTTCAGGCCCAGTCCCAGACAATCGGATGTCATGATTGTGGCTGGTACGCTGGTCAACAAAATGGCGCCCGCCTTGCGCAAGGTCTACGACCAGATGGCCGAGCCGCGCTGGGTCATTTCCATGGGCTCGTGCGCCAACGGCGGCGGCTATTATCACTATTCCTACGCCGTGGTGCGCGGCTGCGACCGCATCGTGCCGGTCGATGTCTATGTGCCGGGTTGTCCGCCAACGGCTGAAGCCTTGCTCTACGGCATCATCCAGCTACAGAACAAGATCAAGCGTACCAATACGATTGCGCGCTAAGCAGAGAGAATATTCATGAGCGCGCGACTGGAAAAATTATCGGAAGAAATCAAGCTGGCTTTGGGCGAAAAGCTGTCCAAGCTCAGCGTACATGTCGGTGAAATCACCATTGAAGTCAAAGCGGTAGATTTGCTGGCGGTTTGCCAGATTCTGCGCGATGCCCCGACACTCAAATTCGAGCAGCTGATCGATCTGTGTGGTGTCGATTATGCCGAGTATGGCGATGGCACTTGGGGCGGTCCACGCTTCGCCGTGGTTTGTCATTTTCTTTCCATCAGCCTGAATCAGCGACTGCGCCTGCGTGTTTATGCCGAGGACGAAGACTTTCCGGTGCTGCCGACGCTGGTGAACTTGTGGCCTGCCACCAACTGGTTCGAGCGCGAGGCTTTCGACCTGTTCGGCATCATGTTCGACGGTCATCCGGACCTGCGCCGCCTGCTAACCGATTATGGTTTTGTCGGTCATCCGTTCCGTAAGGACTTTCCGATGATTGGTAACGTCGAGATGCGTTACGACCCGGATCAGCAGCGCGTCATCTACCAGCCGGTATCCATTGAATTGCGCAATAACGTGCCGCGTATTGTCCGCGACGAAGGGTTCCACAAGGGTTAAGCATGGCTGAAATCAGAAATTACACAATGAATTTTAGCTCCGGCATAACGCCTGCTTCGCAGGCATTAGTCTTCACTGAAGTTCATCGTCAGACAGGTTGCAGATGTGTTGTAGCAAGGGTGAAAATGCATGGCTGAGATTCGCAACTACACGATGAACTTTGGGCCGCAGCACCCGGCGGCGCATGGCGTGTTGCGTCTGGTGCTGGAGCTGGATGGTGAAGTAATTCAGCGTGCCGATCCGCACATCGGCCTGTTGCATCGCGCGACCGAGAAACTGGCCGAGAATCGCACCTATCTGCAGTCTGTGCCTTACATGGATCGTCTCGATTACGTTTCCATGATGTCCAATGAGCACGCCTACGTCATGGCAATCGAAAAGTTGCTGGGCCTTGAAGTGCCGTTGCGTGCGCAGTATATCCGCGTGATGTTTGACGAAATCACGCGTGTGCTGAACCACCTGCTGTGGCTGGGCGCGCATGCGCTGGACGTGGGTGCAATGACCGTATTCCTTTATGCCTTCCGTGAGCGTGAGGATCTATTCGACTGCTACGAGGCAGTCTCCGGTGCGCGCATGCATGCGGCTTATTACCGGCCGGGCGGTGTCTATCGCGACTTGCCGGATCGCATGCCGCAGTACGAGAAATCCGCGATACATAGCCAGTCCGATGTCAATCGCATGAATGAGAATCGTCAGGGCTCATTGCTTGATTTTATAGAAGACTTCACCAATCGCTTCCCGAAATATGTAGACGAATACGAGACTCTGCTGACCGATAACCGCATCTGGAAGCAGCGTACGGTCGGTATCGGTGTCGTGACGCCCGAGCGCGCGTTGGCGCTGGGTCTGAGCGGTCCCATGCTGCGTGGTTCCGGCATCGAGTGGGATTTACGCAAACAGCAGCCTTATGAAGTCTATGACAAGATGGATTTCGATATCCCGGTGGGTGTCAATGGCGACTGCTATGACCGTTACCTGGTGCGTATCGAGGAGTTCCGTCAGTCCAACCGTATCATCAAACAATGTGTCGACTGGCTGCGCAAGAATCCAGGCCCGGTCATCAGCGATAATCATAAGATTGCGCCACCTTCGCGCGAAGATATGAAGCAGGACATGGAGTCCATGATCCATCACTTCAAACTGTTCACTGAAGGTTTCCATGTGCCGGCTGGCGAGGCCTATGCGGCTGTCGAGCATCCCAAGGGCGAGTTCGGCATCTACCTGATTTCCGATGGCGCCAACAAGCCGTATCGCCTGAAGATCCGTGCGCCTGGCTTCCCTCATCTGGCGGCGCTGGATGAAATGACGCGCGGTCACATGATTGCCGATCTGGTCGCCATCATCGGTACCCAGGACATCGTGTTTGGCGAGATAGATAGATAAGCGAATATGTTATCCCCAGAATCCATAGCCAAGATTGATTACGAACTGACCAAATACCCTGCCGACAGACGGCAGGCAGCAGTGATGTCTGCATTGCGTATCGCGCAGGCGGAAAAGGGCTGGTTATCGAAAGAGACCATTGCCTTTGTGGCAGATTATCTGGGTATCCCGGCCATTGCTGCGCTGGAGGTGGCAACCTTTTACAACATGTATGACCTGCAGCCGGTGGGCAAGTACAAGATCACTGTCTGCACCAATATCTCCTGCATGTTGCGCGATGCCGACCAGATCGTCGATCACCTGCAATGCAAACTTGGCATCGGTTTTAACGAGACTACGCCGGATGGCAAGTTCACGCTGAAAGAGGGCGAATGCATGGGCGCCTGCGGCGGCGCGCCATTGTTCCATGTGAACAATATCAAAATGCACGAATCGCTGACGCCAGCCAAGGTGGACGAGATTCTGGAGGGGCTGAAATAATGCTAGTGCAAGCCCATAATCTGGATCAACAGACATTGGTCTGTTTGCGTACCATCACAGAACCCAAGCCCAACAGCCTTGAAACCTATATCAAGCTAGGCGGTTACGAGCAGCTGAAGCGTATCGTCACGGAAAAGGTCAAGCCGACCGATATCATCAGCCAGGTCAAGCTTTCCGGTCTGCGCGGACGCGGCGGTGCAGGTTTCCCGACCGGCCTTAAATGGAGCTTCATGCCGCGCTACTACGACGGCATCAAGTACCTAGTCTGCAACACGGACGAGGGCGAGCCCGGCACGTTCAAAGACCGCGACATCATCCGCTACAACCCGCACCAGTTGATCGAGGGTATGGCGATCGCCGCCTACACGCTGGGCACGCGCGTCGGTTACAACTATATCCACGGCGAGATCTGGGAAGACTACGAGACTTTCGAGCAGGCGCTGGCCGAGGCGCGCAAGGCGGGCTTCATCGGCGAGAAGCTGTTCGGTACCGATTTCAGTTTCGATCTCTATGCCGTTCACGGCTACGGCGCCTATATCTGCGGCGAAGAGACCGCGCTGATCGAGTCGATCGAAGGCAAGAAAGGCCAGCCGCGTTTCAAGCCGCCTTTCCCTGCCAGTTACGGGGTGTTCGGCAGCCCGACTACGGTCAACAACACTGAATCCTTTACATCGATCCCATGGATCATGCAGCACGGCGGTCAGGCATTCCAGGACCTGGGTGTCGCCAATTCCGGCGGTTCAAAGATATTCTCGGTTTCCGGCCATATCGAAAAGCCGGGCAACTATGAAGTGAAGATGGGTACGCCGTTCCCGGAGTTGCTGGCAATGGCCGGTGGCGTCTGGAAAGGCCGTCAGTTGAAGGCGGTGATCCCCGGTGGTCCTTCAACTGCGGTGATGCCGGCTGCAGCCATCATGGGCGCGACCATGGACTACGACGGTCTTTCAAAAGCCGGTTCCAGCCTGGGTGCCGGCTCAATGATCGTCATGGACGAGACCACCTGCATGGTGAAGGCGCTGAAGCGGCTTTCCTATTTCTTTTATGAGGAATCCTGTGGCCAGTGCACGCCATGCCGTGAAGGTACCGGCTGGCTCTATCGTGTGGTGAAGCGCATCGTTGATGGTCAGGGTCGCATGGAAGACCTGGATTTGCTGACCGATGTCAGCAGCAATATCTCGGGCCGCACGATTTGCGCGCTGGGCGATGCGGCTGCGACGCCGGTGCTCAGTTTCGTCAAGCACTTCCGCCCCGAATTTGAATATTACATCCGGCATGGCAAAAGCATGCTGGACGGCAAATAGCCGGGTAAGAGCCGGCCGATCGCCAAGCAGTTGAATGGAACATCACTATGTTGAAGATTGAAATTGACGGAAAACAGGTAGAGGTCGAGCACGGCACGACCATCATCGACGCTGCGGACAAACTGGGCGTCGAGATTCCGCGTTTCTGCTACCACAAGAAATTGTCGGTCGCTGCCAACTGCCGCATGTGCCTGGTGCAAGTGGAGAAATTCAACAAGCCATTGCCGGCCTGCGCCACCCCGGTTGCCGACGGCATGAAAATATTCACCCGCTCCAAGGCAGCTATCGAGGCGCAGCAGAGCGTCATGGAGTTTTTGCTGATCAACCACCCGCTGGATTGTCCGATCTGCGACCAGGGCGGCGAATGCGATCTGCAGGACATCGCCATGGCCTATGGCGCGCCGGCTTCACGTTACACCGAAGAAAAGCGCGTGGTGCTGAACAAGAACATCGGCCCACTGGTGTCGACCGACATGACGCGCTGCATCCAGTGCACCCGTTGCGTACGCTTCCTCAAGGAAGTGGGCGGCATGATGGAGCTGGGGCTGGTCAACCGCGGTGAGCACGCCGAAATCACAGCGTATGTCGACAAGAGCGTGGATTCCGAGCTCTCCGGCAATATCATCGATCTGTGCCCAGTTGGCGCGCTGACCAGCAAACCGTTCCGCTACACTGCACGCAGCTGGGAGCTGACCCGCAGGCCATCGATCGCCGTGCATGACGGCCTCGGTTCGCACATCGAGGTGCAGGTCAAGGACAACAAGGTAATGCGCGTGTTGCCGCGTGAAAAGGAAAGCATCAATGAGTGCTGGCTGTCGGATCGTGACCGCTTCTCCTATGAAGGATTGAACAGCCCGGAACGCCTCAAGGTGCCGATGATCAAGCACAAGGGTGAGTGGCAGGAGACCGACTGGAAGACTGCGCTGGAATTCGCAGCGGGTCAGCTGAAGGACATCACCAATCAATATGGTGGAGATGCTCTGGGTGTGCTGGTATCGCCCAACAGTACGATGGAAGAAGGTTATCTGGCGAAAAAGCTGGCAGAAGGCCTCGGTTGCGGCAACATCGATTACCGCGTGCGCCAGACTGATTTCCGTCTCGATGGCAAGCGTCTGGGGACGCCCTGGATGGGCTGCAATATTCCTGATATCGAAGAACTGGACCGTATTCTGGTCATTGGCTCCAACCTGCGTAACGAACATCCGCTACTCAGCACGCGTTTCCGCAAAGCGGTGGCGAATGGCGCGGAGCTGTCCAAGATCAGCCCGCTGGACAATGACCCGCTAATGCCGGTCAAGCAGAACATCATCGTGCGTCCGAATGACATCGTGAATGTGCTGGCACAGGTGCTGAAAGCCATGTCCGGCCTGCAGCGGTTGTCGCTCTGTTTGCCTGCTTCGCTAAATAAACTGCTCGAAGAGATCAAGGTTCGCGAAAATACCCAGGCGATTGCCGAAAGTCTGGCGGGTATGGGCGAGAACTTCGATCTGGTATCGCCGAAGACCGGTATTTTTATCGGCAATATGGCATTGAATGACCCGCGTTTCACCGAAATGTACAGTCTGGCGGAAGCAGTCGCCGGTCTTTGCGGCGCGACCTTCGGTCTGATGCCGTCCGGCGCCAACAACACCGGCATGCATCTGGTCGGTGTCATGCCGAGCCCGCAGGGCATGCATGCGCGTGCCATGCTGGAGGTGCCACGCAAGGCTTATCTCTTGGTCAATCTCGAACCCGAACTGGACTGCCACAACGGCGCTGCAGCGCATCAGGCCATGCAAAAGGCTGAATGTGTCGTTGCCTTGACCATGTACAAGTCCGAAGCATTGGAAAATGCCGACGTGTTGTTGCCGATTGCCCCGTTTACCGAAACTTCCGGCTCTGTCATGAGTATCGAAGGCCGTGTGCAGAGCTTCAGCGCTGTGACGCGTCCGCTGGGCGAATGCCGCCCGGGTTGGAAGGTACTGCGCGTACTGGGCAATACCTTGGGCCTGAGCGGTTTCGATTACGACAGCAGTGAAGAAGTGAAGACCGCCATCTTCGGCGGCGAAAAGCCTTCCGCCGTGGTCTGGCGCAGCCTCAACAACAACCTGAAGGAACTGGTCGAGATCGGGGTCAACATCAAGTCCGACGGTCTGCAGCGTATCGGTGAAGTGCCGCAGTATCAGGCCGACCCTATTGTCCGTCGTGCGCCGTCACTGCAGAAAACCAAATACAATCTCAAACCGAAAGCGCGCATCCATCCGAAGATGATGAGCAAGCTCGGCTTGGCTGAAGACGACCAGGTACTGGTCAGGCAGGGTGAGGGCAGTGCCGTGCTAGTCGTGCGTGCCGACACACATGTTGCCATGGGTTGTGTCCGCATCCAGGCAGCAAACAAATTGACTGCCAGTCTGGGTGAATTGATGGGCGATGTAACGGTTGAGAAAATTGAAGCTGAAGCGGCGGTAACGGCATGATGGATTTCTTCGCACAATTATTCGGCAGCTACTGGCCTGAAGTATCGCTGACGGCCTGGACGCTGATCAAGATCGTCGCCATCGTCGCGCCGCTGATGGGTGCCATCGCCTACCTGACACTGGCTGAGCGCAAGGTGATCGGTTTCATGCAGGTGCGCATAGGCCCGAACCGGGTCGGCTATTTTGGCTTGCTGCAGCCGATTGCCGATGGCCTCAAGCTGTTTACCAAAGAGATCATCATTCCGTCTGCCTCCAACAAGTTCCTGTTCCTGCTTGGACCGGTGCTGGCGATTGCGCCCGCATTCGCCGCATGGGCGGTGGTGCCGTTCGATCTGAACATGGTGCTGGCCGACATCGATGCCGCGCTGCTTTATATTCTGGCCATGACTTCGGTCGGCGTGTATGGCGTCATCATCGCCGGCTGGGCCTCCAATTCGAAATACGCTTTCCTTGGTTCGATGCGCTCTGCCGCACAGATCGTTTCCTATGAAATCGCCATGGGCTTCGCGCTGGTGGGTGTGCTGATGGCAGCCGGCAGCCTGAATCTGGGCAAGATCGTGCTGGCACAGGAGGGCGGTTTCTGGCAATGGTACTGGTTGCCGTTGCTACCGCTGTTCGTTGTCTATTTCATCAGTGCCGTCGCCGAGACCAACCGCGCGCCGTTCGACGTCGCTGAAGGAGAGTCGGAGATCGTCGCCGGTTTCCACGTGGAATATTCGGGCATGGCCTTTGCCGTGTTCTTCCTCGCGGAATATGCCAACATCATCCTGGTCTGCATGCTGGCCGCGCTGATGTTCCTTGGCGGCTGGCTGTCACCGGTGCCGTTCCTGCCGGACAGCTTCCTCTGGCTGCTGGCCAAGGTGGCATTCCTGATCTTCCTTTTCCTGTGGTTCCGTGCGACCTTCCCGCGCTATCGTTATGACCAGATCATGCGTCTGGGCTGGAAAGTGTTCATTCCGATCACGCTGGTGTGGATCATTGTCATCGGTGCCATGATGCAGACGCCCTGGGCGCATCTTTTCCACTAGGGCGGGATAACAGATCATGTTGAACAAGATTAAATCCGTATTATTCAGCCTGATGCTGGTTGAGTTGCTGAAAGGCATGGCGCTGACCGGCCGATATTTCTTCGCCCGCAAGATCACCGTGCAGTATCCGGAAGAGCGTACGCCGATGTCGCCGCGCTTCCGCGGCCTGCATGCGTTGCGTCGCTATCCCAACGGCGAGGAGCGCTGTATCGCCTGCAAACTGTGCGAGGCGGTCTGCCCGGCCATGGCGATCACTATCGAATCCGAGCAGCGTGAGGACAACACCCGTCGTACCACACGTTATGACATCGATCTGACCAAGTGCATCTTCTGCGGCATGTGTGAAGAGTCCTGTCCAGTCGATTCCATCGTCGAGACCCGCGTGTTCGACTATCACGGTGAAAAACGCGGCGACCTGCTTTACACCAAGGTAATGCTGCTGGAAGTGGGCGACAAGTACGAAGAACAGATTGCGGCAGATCGTGCTGCCGATGCGAAATACAGATGATGCAAAATACAGATAGTGAAGGGAGAGGGGTGAAGGGCGAAGGGTGAAACCGGTGCGGTAGGGATTGTTCCCTTCCCCCTTTACCCTTTACCCTTCCCCAGAAAAAATGATGTTCCAGGATTACGTTTTCTACACATTTGCGGCGATACTGCTGTTCGCCGGCCTGCGTGTGATCACGGCGCGCAACCCCGTGCATGCCGCATTGTTCCTGGTGCTGGCCTTCTTTACGGCGGCCGGTATCTGGCTGTTGCTGGAAGCCGAGTTCCTCGCCATCGTGCTGGTACTGGTCTATGTCGGCGCCGTCATGGTTCTGTTCCTGTTCGTCGTCATGATGCTGGATATCAATCTGGACCGGCTGCGCGAAGGCTTCTGGGATTATCTGCCTATGGCCGGCTTCATCGGCGTGCTGATGGCAGCCGAGATGGTGATGATCCTCGGCAGCAAGAATTTCGGCGTCGACCGTGTCGGTGCGCCGCCGCCCAAACCTGCCGATTACAGCAATACTGCAGAACTTGGCCGTGTACTGTATTCCGATTACCTGCTGACCTTTGAACTGGCTGCCATCGTGCTGCTGGTGGCGATTGTCGCCGCCATCGCACTGACACTGCGCGACCGCAAGGACAGCAAGTTCATCAATCCTGCCGACCAGGTCAAGGTCAAGCGTGCCGACCGTGTGCGCATGGTCAGCATGCCTTCATTCAAAGAGCCGCCGGCAGACGATGCGGCCAACAATACTAAGGATCAAGCCTGATGGTCGGTCTGTCACATTATCTGGTACTCGGTTCCTTGCTGTTCGCCATCAGCGTGGTTGGCATTTTTCTCAATCGCAAAAATGTCATCGTCTTGCTGATGGCCATTGAATTGATGCTGCTGGCAGTGAATCTCAACTTCATTGCCTTCTCTTATTATCTGAATGATCTGGCCGGTCAGGTGTTTGTTTTCTTCATCCTGACTGTGGCTGCTGCCGAATCCGCTATCGGTCTGGCCATCCTGGTGCTGCTGTTCCGCAATCTGAAAACTATTAACGTCGATGATCTCGATCAATTGAAAGGCTAGGGCGAGATGACGATGCAAAGCATTTATCTTCTGATCCCCATGCTGCCCTTGCTGGCAGCCGCTATTGTCGGCCTGTTCGGCCGCCAGCTGCCACGTGCTTCTGCGCACTGGCTCACCATCTTCGGCGTCGCGGCTTCATTCGTACTTTCCGCCTATGTGTTCAAGCATGTGCTCGACGGTCATGTATTCAACGGCTCGGTCTATACCTGGCTGATCAGCGGCGGAACCACTTTTGAAGTCGGTTTCCTGATCGACAAACTGTCGGCCACCATGATGGTGGTGGTGACTTTCGTTTCGCTCATGGTGCACATCTACACCATCGGTTACATGGAAGAGGACCCGGGTTACAGCCGTTTCTTCAGCTATATCTCACTGTTCACCTTCTCCATGCTGATGCTGGTCATGAGCAACAACTTCATGCAGCTGTTCTTCGGCTGGGAGGCGGTGGGTCTGGTCTCCTATCTGCTGATCGGTTTCTGGTACAAACGGCCGACGGCCATCTATGCCAATCTGAAAGCCTTTCTGGTCAACCGTGTCGGTGACTTCGGCTTCCTGCTCGGCATCGGTATGGTGCTGTATTTCCTCGGCAGCCTGGACTATGCCGCCGTGTTCTCGGTGGCACCGCAAATGGCAAACAATACGGTACAGGTGATTCCCGGCATGGATTGGTCGCTGATGACCGTGATCTGCATCCTGCTGTTCATCGGTGCCATGGGTAAATCTGCGCAGGTGCCGCTACATGTCTGGTTGCCGGATTCAATGGAAGGCCCGACCCCTATTTCCGCCCTGATTCACGCCGCGACCATGGTCACGGCCGGTATCTTCATGGTGGCGCGCATGTCGCCACTGTTTGAGCTTTCCACCACGGCGCTGTCCTTCGTGCTAATCATCGGCGCCATCACGGCGCTGTTCATGGGCTTTCTCGGTATCATCCAGAACGACATCAAGCGCGTGGTTGCGTATTCCACACTCTCGCAATTGGGTTACATGACGGTGGCGCTGGGCGTGTCCGCCTATTCGGTAGCGATGTTCCACCTGATGACGCACGCCTTCTTCAAGGCACTGCTGTTCCTTGCTGCCGGTTCAGTCATTATGGCCATGCACCATGATCAGGACATCCGCAACATGGGCGGTTTGCGCAAGTACATGCCCATCACCTGGATCACCTCGCTCATCGGTTCGCTGGCGCTAATCGGTACGCCGCTGTTTTCCGGCTTCTACTCCAAGGATTCCATCATCGAGGCGGTCAAGTATTCCGACATTGCAGGCAGCGGCTTTGCCTATTTTGCCGTGCTGGCCGGCGTGTTCGTCACCGCCTTCTATTCCTTCCGCATGTATTTCCTGGTGTTCCACGGCAAGGAACGCTGGATGGAGGCCCGGCATCACAATCAAGAGCATGATGCACACGACGAAGCGCATGGCCACGATGAACATCACGGTCTGGCGCCGCACGAGAAGCCGCACGAGCAGAAATGGGTAGTGACCCTGCCTCTGGTACTGCTGGCGATCCCTTCGGTTTTTATTGGTTATATCGCCATCGAACCCATGCTGTTCGGTGACTTTTTCAAGGGTGTGATCCATGTCGATCATGCCGCGCATCCGGCCATGAGCGTGCTTGCCAGCCATTTCCACGGTGCGGCGGCGATGGCCCTGCACGGCCTGCAAACCTGGCCGTTCTGGCTGGCACTGTCCGGCGTAGCCCTCTCATGGGTGTTCTACATGAAGCGTCCGGATATCCCGGCCGCCATCAAGCAGCGTTTCGGCCTGGTCTATCGCATTCTTGATAACAAGTACGGCTTCGACAGCTTTAATGAGAAGTTCTTTGCTGCCGGTTCACGCTGGCTCGGCAACAAATTCTGGCAGATCGGCGATGTCAAGTTGATTGACGGTGCCGTGGTTAATGGCACGGCAAGATTGATCGGCCGTCTGTCCGGCATCATCCGCCAGTTGCAGTCCGGCCTGATCTACCACTATGCCTTCGCCATGATTATTGGCGCGTTCCTACTGCTGACCTTCTTCATGAAGGTATAAAAAGAAAATGATGACCGAACTACCTATTATCAGTCTTGCAATCTGGGTGCCTATACTGGCCGGTATCCTGGTGCTGTTCACCGGTGACGACCGGCGAGCCTCTCTGGCGCGCTGGCTGGCGTTGGCCGGTTCGATTGCCGGCTTCCTGGCGACATTGCCGCTCTATACCGGATTCGATTTCGCCAATGGCGGCTTCCAGTTCCAGGAGCGATTGAGCTGGATCCCCGCTTTCAACATCCATTACCACCTCGGTGTCGACGGCATATCGGTACCGCTGATCCTGCTGACCAGTTTCATGACCATGATTGTCGTTGTCGCCGGCTGGGAAGTGATCGAGAAGCGGGTGGCGCAGTACATGGCGTCTTTCCTCATCATGTCGGGTCTCATGATCGGCGTCTTCAGCGCGCTGGATACCATTCTCTACTACGTGTTCTGGGAAGCGATGCTGATCCCGATGTTCCTCGTCATCGGCATCTGGGGCGGGCCGAACCGGGTTTATGCCACCATCAAGTTCTTCCTCTATACCTTGCTCGGCTCCTTGCTGATGCTGGTGGCTTTCATCTACCTCTATCATCAGACCGACAGTTTTGCACTGACGGATTATTACCTGCTACCGTTGACCCTGCCGGTGCAGATCCTGATTTTCTTCGCCTTCTTCATGGCTTTTGCCGTCAAGATCCCGATGTGGCCGGTGCATACCTGGCTACCGGATGCGCACGTCGAAGCGCCGACCGGCGGTTCCGTCGTGCTGGCGGCCATCATGCTGAAGCTGGGCGCATACAGCTTCCTGCGTTTTGCCATGCCGATCGCGCCGGATGCTTCGCATTATCTGGCTGGCTTCATGATTACGCTGTCGCTGATCTCGATTGTCTACATCGCCTTTGTCGCCCTGGCACAGAAGGACATGAAGAAACTGATCGCCTATTCCTCCATTTCGCACATGGGCTTCGTCACGCTCGGCATGTTCATCTTCAATCCGCTCGGCCTGGAAGGCGCCATCGTGCAGATGATCTCGCACGGTTTCATCTCCGCCGCCATGTTCCTCTGTGTCGGTGTGCTGTATGAGCGCGTGCATTCCCGTGAGATTTCCGCCTATGGCGGCGTGGTCAATACCATGCCGACCTTTGCCGCCTTTGCCGTGCTGTTTGCCATGGCCAATGCCGGCCTGCCCGGCACTTCCGGTTTCGTCGGCGAGTTCCTGGTGATTCTGGGTTCGATGCAGGTCAATTTCTGGTATGCCTTCCTCGCTGCCCTGACCCTGATCTTCGGTGCGGCTTATACTTTGTGGATGGTCAAGCGCGTGTTCTTCGGCGAAGTCGCCAATGCACATGTTGCCGAGCTGCAAGACATCAACAAACGCGAGTTCCTGATCCTTGGTGTGCTGGCAGTGCTGGTGCTGGGCTTCGGTCTGTATCCTGCGCCCATCACGGAAATGACCAATGCCACCGTTACACAGTTGCTGTCACATATGTCGCATAGCAAGTTGCCCGCCGGATTCTGAGATTGAGATAAACCCATGAACGAAATTCTTCCTGACTTGATCTCCGCACTGCCCGAGATATTCGTACTCGGCATGGCGATGTTCATCCTGCTACTGGATCTGTTCCTCAAGCCGTTCAATCGTGTGCTGATCTATATCTTTTCCCAGTTGACACTGGCTGGCGCCGCTGCAATTACCATCCTGACGCATACACCGGCAGTCAGTTACGCCTTTACCGGCATGTTCGTTGATGACCCGATGTCGGATGTATTGAAGGTCATGATCTATATCGGCACCTCCATCATGTTCGTCTACACGCGGCAATACCTGACGCTGCGCGGCATGTTCCGCGGCGAGTATTACGCACTGGTGCTGTTCTCCATGGCCGGCATGATGGTCATGGTGTCCGGTCAGAACTTCCTGACGCTGTACATGGGCCTGGAACTGCTGTCACTCTGCCTTTATGCACTGGTGGCGCTGGATCGTGACAATCCGCGCGCGACCGAAGCCGCCATGAAGTATTTCGTGCTGGGTGCGCTGGCTTCCGGCATGCTGCTCTACGGCATGTCCATGATGTATGGCGCAACCGGCAGTCTGGACATCATTCAAGTGGGCAATTCCCTGACTCAGGGTGCGCCGACTTATTCCATGCTGATTCTGGGGCTGGTGTTCATCGTTGCCGGTCTCGCTTTCAAGCTGGGTGCCGTACCGTTCCAGATGTGGGTGCCGGATGTCTATCACGGCGCGCCGACGGCGATGACCATGTTGATTGGTTCCGTGCCCAAGCTGGCCGCCTTTGCCATGGTCATCCGTCTGCTGGTGCAGGGCTTGTATGTGTTGGCTGTCGACTGGCAGGGCATGCTGGTCATCATGGCCGTGCTCTCCATCATCATTGGTAACGTCACGGCAATTGCCCAGACCAATCTGAAGCGCATGCTGGCCTATTCCACCATCTCGCATATCGGTTTCCTGCTGTTCGGCATTATGAGTGCCAGCCTTAATGGCTTCGCGTCTTCCATGTTCTATGTTTCAGCCTATGTGCTGATGACGCTGGCCGGTTTCGGCATGATCCTGCTGCTGTCACGCCAGGGTTTTGAGGCAGAGAACCTTGATGATCTCAAGGGGCTTAATCAGCGCAGTCCATGGAACGCCTTCCTCATGATGATCGTCATGTTCTCCATGGCGGGTGTGCCGCCGACCCTCGGTTTCTACGCAAAGTTCACCGTGCTGCAGGCAGCGCTGGAGGCTGGTTTTGTCGGTGTCGTCATTTTCGCCGTATTGATGGCGGCGGTCGGTGCATTCTATTATCTGCGCGTGGTCAAGCTCATGTACTTCGATGAACCCGAAGACAAGAGCCCGATAGTGGCGCCGAACGGCATGCGTGTGATGCTCAGCGTCAATGCGCTGGCTTTGCTGGCACTGGGCCTGATGCCGCAAATTTTGATGGGTATCTCTGCTTATGCCATTTTCAACAGTATCTAACCGGGTCACACTATGACGAATCTCGTACTGTTGCTGCTGATTTTCCTGGTCGCCAATCTGCCCTGGTTTTCCAATCGCCTGTTCTACGTGATTCCGCTTAAGCGCTATCCGAAGTCGTTTGCCTGGTGCCTGTTCGAGTTGGTTGTGTTGTATTTTGTCATGGGAGCCGTTGCCTTCTATACTGAGCGCGCAACCATGGGGCAGGCGGCAAATCAGAACTGGGAGTTCTATGCCATAACCGCCAGCCTTTTTGTGGTATTTGCCTTTCCGGGCTTTGTTTACAAATATTTCTGGCAACGTAGCTAAAAAAGCGGGCAGGGTGCCACGCCAGAGCCGATCACCTTTACAGGGAGTCAACTCTGACTATGAAAAACGTATACCTACGTACTAAATCAATTGCTGTTTTTGCCCTGCTCGCGCTCTCTTTGCAGGCCTGCAGTGTGACCGAAAAGATATTACCCAATGCCGAATTCAATACCCTGATGGTGGATGCCGATGCTGCCATCCATGACGGACGGTGGGATATCGCGACATCCAAACTGGAGCAGGCGTCCTCCATGCAGCCCAATAACCTCAGCGTAAAACTGAAACAGGGCCAGCTTTATCAGCAGAGCGGCAAGCTCGCGCTGGCGCACAACACCTATCAGCAGATTATCGACACCGCAGCGACGGCCAAAGGCAAGGATCTCGAGATTGTGCAGACCGCCAGGGAGCAGCAGGCCAAACTCGGATTCAAGCCGATAGACAAGACCGCCTTACTGGAGCCGGTTTCAACTGCGGCAGCACCTGTTGTGACAGAATCCGATGTCCAGTCACCGGCCACGGTACAGGCAGTCGAAGCGGTGCGCTTGCCGTCTGAATCCATAGTGTTGCAAGATGAATCGCGGCAGCCGGTTGGCGACATTGCCCATGCTGACGCTGTCATCAGCGAACGGCTTGAAGCCTGGCGCCTGGCCTGGCAACAACGGCGCGTCAGCGATTATCTGACTTTCTATATGACGGATTTCACTGGCGGACTCAGCAGTCACGCTGCCTGGCGTCAGCAAAGAATTGATCGGATAGAAACAGCAAAGAACCTGCAGACCGATATGTCCAATCTGCAGGTGGTGTTGCAGGATGCGAACCGCGCCACCGTGACGTTTATGCAGGCCTATCAGGCCGCAAATCATCGCGATGTCGGAGTGAAGACGCTGCACCTGCAGAAAATCAATAATCAATGGTTGATTGCCCGTGAGCAGTTCAGCAAGCAATAAACCTGGCGTGCCAGAGGCGAGTGCCAGCTTCGCTGCCGATGATCTGACCGAAACCTGTCTTGCTTCGCAGGACATTCCGCACACCCGTTTTATGCGGGTCAAACGTGACCGGGTCTTGCTGCCCAGCGGACGCGAAGGCGAGCGCGAATACATCATGCATCCGGGCGCCGTACTGGTGATCCCCATGCTCGATGATGGCCGGCTAGTGCTGGAACGGCAGTTCCGCTATCCGCTGCGGCAGGTTTTTATCGAACTGCCGGCCGGCAAGATCGACCCGAACGAGGATCCGCTTTTTACCGGCCAGCGTGAGTTGCAGGAAGAGACCGGCTACATGGCAAGCGAGTGGATCTACTTGGCTTCGCAGCATCCCTGTATCGGCTATTCCGATGAAATCATCCATATCTACCTGGCGCGTGGTCTGACGGCGGGGCGGCATCAGCGCGACACGGATGAAGCCTTGCAGATATTCGAGGCGGACTTCAATGATTGTTTGCAGATGGTGCAGCGAGGCGAGATCACGGACGGTAAAACCATCATCGCGCTGTTCTGGCTGGAAAAATATCTGCAGGGTTCATGGGCACCCCAGTCCTGATCGCCGGTTGCGGCGACCTGGGTGGCGCGGTCGCCGGTCTATTGAATCAGCAGAGTTTTGCCGTGACCGGTGTTAGGCATCTTCAGCGTTCCGCGCCTGCTGGCGTGCGGCTGATTCAGGCGGATGTCACCGATGCCGCCAGCCTCGAGCAATTGGCCACCGTCAGGCCGGAAATCCTGATTTACTGTGTCGCTGCCGATGCGCAGACCGACGAGAGTTACAAAGCGCACTATGTTGATGGCCTGCGCAATGTGCTGGAGGTGCTGGTGCCTTTGAACACCTTGCGCCACGTCTTTTTTGTTTCCAGTACGCGGGTTTACGGTCAAGTGACGGACGACTGGCTGGACGAGAACAGTCCGGCACAACCGTCGGATTTCGGCGGCCTGCGGTTGCGGGAAGCTGAATCTCTGCTGAACGCACTGAATATCCGCCATACCGTTCTGCGGCTCTCCGGCATCTATGGCCCCGGCAGGACGCGCTTAATACAACTGGCCCGGAACCCGCAGGCATGGCCAGCAAAGAACAGCTGGACCAACCGCATTCATCGGGATGATGCTGCCGCGTTCATTGCGCACTGTGTGATAAAAGCCGAACAGGGCGAGAGTTTGGAATTGCTTTATCTAGTGACGGATAGCCAGCCGGTGTCGCAATATGAAGTGCTGGGATGGCTGGCGGCAAAGCAGGATGTGGATCTGGAGGCGGTGCTAATACCTCCGGTTGAAGGCGGCAAGCGTTTGAGCAACAGGCGCCTGCTGGATAGCGGATTCAGGTTGCGTTATCCGGATTATCAGGCCGGCTATGGCCAGTTGCTGCCGGCTACAGATGCTCTCAGGCGCTGACGATACGATCGATCAAAGCCTGTAGATGTGCTTGCTGAGTGAATGGATTCATCAGCGTGGTGCGCAGCCAGAGTTTTCCATCCAGCTCGACTTGGGTCAGGTGAAACTGGCCGCTCTCGACGATATTTTTCCTCAAATCAGCCTGATGCCGGTTCAGTTGCTCGCCTGACAGTCCTTTTGCCAGATGGCGGAAACAGACGATATTGGTTTGCGGCATCATTAGCAGCCCGAAATCAGGCTGTGCCTGCAGTATTTCTGCAAACAGGAGCGCCTTGGCAAACGCTTCATCGACCAGCGTTGCCATACCTTCAACCCCGTATAGAGAGAAAGCCACCCACAACTTCAATGCCATCATGCGCTTGGTGCATTCCAGCGTGCGGTAGCTGACGTTGTAGGTCTCGGCTTCAAGATTTCCGCCCTGAAACAGGTAGGAAGCATCCTGCGCAAAAGCCAGATAGCTGTCTTGCGCCGACCTGAACAGCACTGCCGATACGGTAGCCGGCATGTACAGCAGTTTGTGGCCGTCCCAGATGACGGAATCGGCGAGTTCGATGCCTTGCAACAGGGCGCGATGTTTCGTCGACAGCAGGGCTGATGCGCCGTGCGCGCCATCCACATGCAGCCAGAGTTTGTGCGCCCGGCAATATTCGCCGATCTCCTGCAGCGGGTCGACGCTGCCGGTCGCGGTGCAAGCGGCATTGGCAACGACTGCCATCACCGTTTCCTGCCTGCTCCGGCAATCCTGATGCGCGCGCGCAATGTCTGCAGGCAGCATGCGGCCTTGCTGGTCGGTGCGGATGCGGATCACTGCGTCCGTGCCCAGACCCATGATGCCGGCCGCGCGTGAAATCGAATAATGGCTATGTTCAGAAGCGAGGATGCGCAAAGGAAACTGCGCAGCAACGCCGTGTTGCCAGGCGTTGTTGTCTGTGGCATGTTGACGTGCCGCCAGCAGTGCGGTCAGATTGGCCTGGGTCCCGCCCGAGGTGAGGACGCCGTTGTTTCGTTCCGGCTGCCAGCCGATCAGCGCGCTCAACCAGCGGATGACCTGGCGTTCCAGCAGGGTGGCGCTGGGGCCGGTCTCGTAGACTGCCATGGCCTGGTTGGTCAGCGATGCCACCAGATCGCACAAGGCGGCGACAGGCAGTGGCGTCGCGACCTGATGCCCCAGATTCTGCGGATGGTGGATGGCCAGATTGCCCGGCAGGATATCTGTTTCCAGTTTTTTCAGCAGGCTCTTCAGATTCAGCGTTGCTTGCTGAGGGAGCGGCTGTTGCCATGACTTGTCTTCGGTCGACGGCTGGCGCCAGTTCAATACCGGACGCTGCGCGCTCAGGTTACGTTGCAGTTCTTCCGCAAGCAGGTCTATCAGCTCATGGCCGGCCGTGCGAAAACTCTCTGCATCAAACATGCTGTCGAGCATGGTTTTACTGTCTGTCATCTTGATTCCAGTGATCTTGTCCTGAACCAGCCGGTCAGGCTGATACGCGTGCGCTGCGCTGGCAGGACTTCATGGTAGAACCTGCCGGACAGGAACAGGGCGAGCCGGCCACCCAAAGGAGCGATATAGACGAATGCTGCGTTTTCGCTTTCATCCAGATAAAGCCGTAATTCGCCGCTGTCATCCTGCTGCCAGTCGTCGTTGAGATACAGCACTGCAGTGATCTGACGTTCCTGCTGACCCTTGAACTGGTCCAGATGTCTAAGGTAGACCGCGCCGGGATCATATACGGCGAAATGGCATTCGAATTCGAGCAGGCCGAGGAAGAAGTGGCGGTTCAGCTGTTCCTGCAGGGCCTGCATGGCGTTCAGGTAATCGGTCTGTTCTGGTGTCTGCCCTGCATCATCAAGCCAGTAGATGGAATCACCCCGTACTTCGCTGATGATCTTGTTGCCTTCATCCTTGCCGATGCTGGCCTGATGCATGATGCCGGCATCATGCAGACGGATTGCCTGTTCTCGCAAGGCCTTGATCAAGGTTGGCGGCAGGTAGTTGTCGATAATGGTATAACCTTGTTCAGCCAGTGTCTCGAGCTGATTATTGGTGATGGCGCCGGGGATGATGGTGGTGTGCATGATGCGCAATTGAATGAGTAGGGCGAGATTATACTGCCAGTGCTCATGCTTTTTGTTTGCTTCCGTGGCGGCAATGCGCTAGAATGCGCACCTCTTTGCTTTTTGAACAAAGCAGGCGCGTAGCTCAGCTGGTTAGAGCACCACCTTGACATGGTGGGGGTCGTTGGTTCGAGTCCAATCGCGCCTACCAAATTCAGATCCGAAACCCACAAAAGCCGTTCATCGGCTTTTGTCGTTTCAGGGTCTTAACGATGAGACAGGAAAGCATGCCAGTTATCCGTTTGCCAGATGGTTCCGAGCGCAATTTCGATCAGCCGGTTACCGTCGCCGATGTGGCGATGAGCATCGGTGCTGGTCTGGCCAAGGCTGCGTTGGCAGGCAAGGTCAACGGCAAGGTGGTGGATACCAGTTGCCTGATCGAGTCGGATGCGGATCTGGCCATCATCACCGACAAGAGCCCTGAAAGTCTCGAAATTATCCGTCACTCCACTGCGCACTTGCTGGCATATGCAGTGAAAGAGCTGTTCCCGGAAGCGCAGGTCACCATCGGCCCTGTCATCGACAACGGTTTCTACTACGACTTCTCATATCATCGCCCGTTTACCCCGGAAGACTTGCAGATCATCGAGAAGAAGATGGTCGAGCTGGCGAAAAAAGACGAGCAGGTCAGTCGCAAGGTGCTGCCGCGTGATGAGGCTGTGGTCTACTTCAAATCCATAGGCGAGCATTACAAGGCCGAGATCATCGCGTCGATTCCGGCCAATGAGGATGTCTCGCTCTACAGCGAAGGCAATTTCACCGACCTCTGCCGCGGCCCGCACGTGCCATCCACCGGCAAACTCAAGGCTTTCAAGCTGATGAAACTGGCCGGTGCCTACTGGCGCGGCGACTCCAATAATGAGATGCTGCAACGGATTTACGGCACCGCCTGGGCGAAAAAGGAAGACCTCGAGCAATATCTGCACATGCTGGAAGAGGCCGAGAAGCGCGATCACCGCAAGCTGGGCAAGCAGCTGGATTTCTTCCACATGCAGGACGAGGCGCCGGGCATGGTGTTCTGGCATCCGCGCGGCTGGTCGCTGTGGCAGGAAATCGAGCAGTACATGCGCGCCAGGTTCGTCGAATACGGCTATCAGGAAGTGCGCACGCCCACCATTATGGATCGCAGTCTGTGGGAGAAATCCGGCCACTGGGAAAACTACCGCGAGAACATGTTCACCACGGCTTCCGAAAACCGTGATTACGCGGTGAAGCCGATGAACTGTCCGGGTCATGTGCAGATCTTCAACAGCGGCTTGCATAGCTACCGTGATCTGCCTTTGCGGCTGGCCGAGTTCGGCTCCTGCCACCGCAACGAGCCGTCCGGCGCCTTGCATGGCCTGATGCGCGTGCGCGGTTTTACGCAGGATGATGCGCACATCTTCTGTACTGAAGAGCAGATCGAGGCGGAAGTCGCCGACTTCATTGCCATGTTGTACGAGGTATACAGCGACTTCGGCTTCAGTGATGTGTTGGTCAAGCTGTCTACCCGTCCGGAAAAGCGTGTCGGCTCGGATGAAACCTGGGATCAGGCGGAGCAGGCGCTGGCCGCTGCGCTGGAGCGGAACAAGCTGCAGTACGATCTGCAGCCGGGTGAAGGTGCGTTCTACGGCCCGAAGATCGAATTCACGCTGAAAGACAGCCTGGGCCGCCTGTGGCAGGTCGGCACCATACAGCTGGATTTCAATCTGCCGGTCAGGCTGGGCGCAGAATATGTGGCGGAAGACAACTCCCGCAAGAGTCCGGTCATGTTGCATCGCGCGATCGTCGGTTCCATGGAGCGTTTCATCGGCATTCTGATCGAGCATTACGCCGGCGCCATGCCTTTATGGCTGGCACCCGTGCAGGCGATGGTCTTGAATATCACCGATGCGCAGGCGGATTATGTCCGGGAAGTGGTCGCTGAGCTGAAGAAAAACGGCATTCGCGCGGATTGCGACTTGAGAAACGAGAAAATAACCTATAAAATACGCGAACATAGCTTACAGAAGCTGCCTTATCTGCTGGTCGCAGGTGAGCGTGAAATGCAAAGTAAGCAGGTGGCCGTGCGTACCAGAAAGGGTGAAGACCTGGGTTCGATGCCGATGCAGGCGCTGATTGAGCGGCTGACCGGCGAGGTTAAAGCCAGAGGTAGCGCGGCCTAATTATTTAATTTTTGGAGAATTTGCTATAGCTCAAGACAAGGAAGTACGAATCAACGGTGACATTACTGCTCCGCAGATTCGTTTGGTAGGCGTGGATGGTGAAGCGCTCGGTATCGTGACATTGGCCGAGGCCTTCGCAAAAGCCGAAGAGGCTGATATCGATCTGGTTGAAATCGCCCCGCAGGCCGCTCCGCCGGTTTGCCGTTTGATGGATTACGGTAAATTCAAGTATGCCGAAAGCAAGAAGCAGCACGAGGCGCGTCTTAAGCAAAAGCAGGTTCAGGTTAAAGAAGTCAAGTTCCGTCCCGGTACCGATGAAGGCGATTACAACGTCAAGCTGCGGAATCTGGTCAGGTTCCTGCAGGAGGGCGACAAGGCGAAGATCACGCTGCGTTTCCGCGGTCGTGAAATCACCCATCAGGAACTGGGTCTGGCTTTGCTGAAACGGGTGGAAGCCGATTTGCAGGAATATGCAGTGGTCGAGCAGTTCCCCAAGATGGAAGGCCGGCAGATGGTGATGGTGCTGGCGCCACACAAGAAACCGAAGTAAGCGGTAAACCGTTTTGACGCGGCAATCAGGCTGCGAAGAAACACGAAAGAATTCTGAGTGATACGGCTAAATGGCATGCCCAAGCACTCTTAACTACTCTTAAGGAGAACAAAATGCCAAAGATGAAGACCAAGAGCGGCGCTAAAAAGCGCTTCAAGTTCCTGGGTAACGGCAAGGTCAAGCGTACCCATTCGCACCTGCGCCATATCCTGACCAAGAAGACTACCAAGCAGAAACGCAAGCTGCGCGGTACGGCAATCATTTCATCCACAGACGTCAAGCGCGTACGCGCCATGATGCCAACTCAATAAGGAGATAGAACATGCCTAGAGTAAAACGTGGTGTCATTGCCCGCGCACGTCACAAGAAAGTTCTGAACGCTGCCAAGGGTTATCGCGGTCGTCGCAAGAACGTATACCGTGTAGCCAAACAGGCGGTCATGAAGGCTGGTCAATATGCCTACCGTGATCGTCGTCAGAAGAAACGTCAGTTCCGTGCGCTGTGGATTGCTCGTATCAATGCTGGTTCACGTGAATTCGGTTTGACATACAGCCGTTTCATGAACGGCCTGAAGAAATCCGCGATTGAAGTCGATCGCAAGGTGCTGGCTGATTTGGCAGTATTCGATAAGCCGGCTTTTGCCAAGTTCGTGGAACTGGCGAAATCTGGTCTCACCGCTGCTTAAATTCAAGCTGACAGAAAAGGAGGCCATGTGCCTCCTTTTTTTACGGCATAATTCAGGGCTGAGCGAAATACATCCAAGACAAAAATGACGATGCAAAATCTGGAACAAATACTCCCGCAGGCACAGCGCGATTTCGCTGCATGCGACACCATACAGGATCTGGAGCAGGTTAAATCCCGCTACTTGGGCAAGAGTGGCCTGCTGACCGAGCAATTGAAAGGCCTGGGCAAGTTGAGTGCCGAGGAGCGTCCGGCTGCCGGCGCCGCCATCAATGTCGTCAAGCAGGGTGTGGAAGATGCGCTGAAGGCACGTCGCGATGCCATTCTGAATGCCGAGCAGGCCAAGCAGCTGGCAATCGAGTCGATTGATGTCACTTTGCCGGCACGCAGTCATGGCAAGGGCGGCTTGCATCCGGTCACGCTGACCATGAATCGCCTCGAGCAGATATTCCAATCCATCGGTTTTGAAGTGGCAGAAGGCCCCGAGATCGAAACCGATTTCTACAATTTCACGGCGCTCAATATACCGGAAGACCATCCGGCACGTGCCATGCACGACACGTTCTACATCGACGACAAACATGTGCTACGCACGCATACATCGCCGGTGCAGGTGCACTATATGCAGAACGCACTGAGGGATAAAAGCGGGCCGCCGCTGAAGATCATTGCGCCGGGCCGGGTCTATCGGGTCGATTCCGATGCCACACATTCGCCTATGTTCCATCAGGTCGAAGGCTTGTGGGTGGATGAAGAAGTCAGTTTTGCCAACCTCAAGGGTGTAGTGCAGGACTTTCTGCAGCGATTCTTCGAACGCGACGATCTGCAGGTGCGTTTCCGGCCGTCTTTCTTTCCGTTCACCGAGCCCTCGGCCGAGATGGACATGAGCTGGAACGGCGGCTGGCTGGAGATCGGTGGCTGCGGCATGGTGCATCCGGAGGTGTTCCGTCATGTCGGCATCGACAGCGAAAAATACCGCGGTTTTGCCTTCGGTCTCGGCGTTGAACGTCTGACCATGTTGCGTTACGGCGTCAATGACCTGCGTCTGTTCTTCAATAACGATCTGCGCTTTTTGCAGCAGTTTGGGTAAGTTATGCAATTCTCTGAAAACTGGTTACGCCAATTCGTCAATCCTGCAATCGACAGCGAGGCCTTGAGTCATGCACTGACCATGACCGGTCTGGAAGTCGAGGAAATGGAACCGGTAGCCGCCGCTTTCAGCAAGGTGGTGGTCGGCGAGATTGTCAGTACCGAAAAACACCCGGATGCTGATCGATTGCAGCTCCTGCTCGTCGATACAGGCGCAGCAGAACCTTTGCAGATTGTCTGCGGTGCGCCGAACGCGCGCGTCGGCCTGAAAGCCCCTTGTGCGCTGGTCGGCGCGGAACTGCCGGGTTTCAGTATCAAGCAGGCCAAGGTCAGAGGCGTCGAATCCTTCGGCATGATGTGTTCGGCCAAGGAACTGGGGCTGTCGGAAGAAAGTAGTGGCTTGCTCGAGTTGCCGGTAGAAACCCGGGTAGGACAGGATATCCGCCAGTTGCTGGATCTGAATGACAAGGCCATCACTCTCAAACTGACACCCAATCGTTGCGATTGTCTCAGCGTATTGGGCGTGGCGCGCGATGTCGCAGCCATCACCGGTGCTGATCTGCATCTGCCGCGCATCGTCGAGGCGAAAATCGGGCATCAGGCGCAACAGACCATCACCGTCAAGGAAAGTACTGCTTGTCCCTTGTACAGCGGTCGTTTGATTCGCGGCGTCAAAGTCCATGCCAAAACACCGGACTGGATGGTGCGTTGCCTGGAACGTAGCGGCTTGCGCAGTATCAGTGCCGTGGTCGATATCACCAATTATGTACTGCTGGAACTGGGGCAGCCCATGCACGCCTTTGATGCGGGCAAACTGCGCGGCAATATCGAGGTGCGTTATGCCAATCCAAATGAAAAACTGGCACTACTGAACGAACAGACAATTGAGCTGGATGCCGACATGCTGGTGATTGCCGATGATGACGGCGCGATCGCTCTGGCCGGTATCATGGGCGGTGTTTCGACCGCTGTTTCTGATGCAACGATTGACATTTTCCTCGAATGCGCATTCTTCTCGCCCGCGGTCATTGTGGGTCGTGCGCGTCGACAGGGGTTCTCCACCGATTCCTCCTATCGATTCGAGCGAGGAGTGGATTTTGCCAATATCCCGCAGGCACTGGAACGTGCCAGCGGTCTTATCCTGGAAATCTGTGGTGGCGAAGCCGGCCCGGTGACCGAGGTAGTGAACGCCTTGCCACAGCGTCAGCCTGTGAAGTTAAGAATGAGGCGCCTGTGTAGCGTGCTGGGCATTCAGCTGGATGTTGCTGTTGTGGCTGAAATCTTCCGCAAACTGGGTTTCGATTTTCAGCAGTCAGATGACGGCTTCACTGTCACGCCGCCGAGCTATCGCTTTGATATTGCAATAGAAGAAGACCTGATCGAAGAGGTTGCGCGTCTGCATGGCTACGACAACATCCCGGCCATTGCACCGCGTGCGGATCTCCATATGCTGCCCAGCCCGGAAACCCGTTTGCATCGAGCCGTATTGCGCGACACGCTGGCAGCCAGTGGTTATCAGGAGATTGTCAGCTACAGTTTTGTCGATGAAAGCTGGGAGCGGGATCTTCTGGGCAACAGCGCGCCAATCAGGCTGAAGAATCCTATCGCCAGCGATATGAGCGTGATGCGCTCCGGTCTCTGGGGCGGACTACTGGATACGCTGGTGTATAACCTCAACCGCAAGCAGGATCGCGTGCGGTTGTTCGAAGTCGGCGCCAGCTATGCGGTCACAGATCAGGGCTTCAGCGAAACCCAGAAAATATCCGCTTTGGCTTATGGTGATGCTGTGCCTGAACAGTGGGCGCAGGCTGCGCGCGAAGTCGATTTTTACGACATCAAGGCCGATGTCGACAGTCTGACGCATGGAGCAGCCACCTATATGGCAGCAGAACATCCGGCACTGCATCCCGGCCAATCTGCGCGCGTCATGCTGAACGGTGAGCCGGTCGGCTGGCTGGGCAAGTTGCATCCGAAGTGGCAGCAGCATTACCAGTTGCCGCGCGGTGTCATATTGTTCGAGCTGGATGTGGAACCTCTGTTGCTGCGAAAATTGGTGCAATACAGTGAGGTGGGTAAATTCCCGCCTGTGCGTCGTGACCTTGCCGTCGTCGTCGATGAAAAAGTGACGGTGCAGGAGTTGCTCGATACCATGCGGGCATCCGGAATCTCCTTGCTCAGTGATGTCGCATTGTTCGATGTTTATCGTGGAAAAGGTATCGCTGAAGGTAAAAAAAGCCTTGCATTTCTGGTGCTTATGCAAGATACTCAAAAAACCTTGACCGACGTGGAAGCCGATGAAGTCATGGCAAAATTGCTAGACGCCATCGCAAAAAAACACCACGCAGAACTGCGATAAATAACAAGATTTGCAAGTCCGCACCAAACATCAGTAATCAAGCAAGTAGTTGAAAGGTTTTGTATGACATTGACTAAGGCCGATCTGGCCGATTTGCTGTTTGAGCAAGTTGGCCTGAACAAGCGCGAAGCCAAGGACATGGTGGAAGCATTTTTTGAAGAGATCCGTACCGCTTTGGAGCTTGGTGACAGTGTCAAACTTTCCGGTTTCGGCAATTTCGAATTGCGCCAGAAGTCTGAGCGTCCGGGCCGTAATCCTAAAACCGGTGAAGAAATTCCGATCACAGCCCGTCGTGTTGTGACATTCCACGCCAGTCAAAAGCTCAAAAGCAAGGTAGAAGAGGCATATGCAGGAGCGCACGCTTAACGTTCAACTGCCGCCGATCCCGGCCAAACGCTACTTCACCATTGGTGAAGTCAGCGAGTTGTGCGGGGTCAAGCCTCATGTTCTGCGTTACTGGGAACAGGAGTTCACCCAGCTCAAACCTGTCAAACGCCGCGGCAATCGCCGTTACTACCAGCATCATGAAGTCCTGCTGATTCGTCGTATTCGTGAACTGCTTTATGAACAGGGTTTCACCATCAGTGGTGCACGCAATCGACTTGATGAACATGGCGCAACGACTGAGGGGCAGACCGCCTCAAAGCATGCAGTAACAGGCACCCCGGTAGCTGTAATCGATATTCCGGCATTGCGTCACGAACTGCGCGATTTGCTGCAGTTATTGCGCGCCTGAAGTAAGACTGTATTGTTCCCGGTAGCTGGCTGGCTGGCGTTAATGCCTTCATATCTTCTTGTCCTGCCTGTCTGTCTAAAACCGTCCTTTTCCGCTATAATTCTGCTCTTGTTTTCGCACAAGCGAGAGCATCGGTTCGGGGTGTAGCGCAGCCTGGTAGCGTACTTGCATGGGGTGCAAGGGGTCGGGAGTTCGAATCTCCCCACCCCGACCAAACAAATCCAACGTTTCGACAACACAATTCACCAGCCTCGCGCTGTTTTTTTATTGGCTGCTGCTATGTTGTTTGAATAGTTCATGCCAATGATCTTTCAGGTGAATCAAAAATAAAAAGTCAGATTGCCGTAAAGTGTCCAGTCATATTGTTCATTGCTTTTTGCTAAGGCCTTGCTGAAACCAATTGCCACATGCTGGTGTTCAGTCAGTTGCTGAATTAGCATGGCATCGATCGGTATGAGCCAGCGACCATTCCTGGTGTTGTATTCGATGCCGTATTCATCCCAGAGTCGTAGTCTGGTTTTGCTACCGAGCTGGAATCCCAGAGTTGGATACAGTTCTACATGGCGTCTCCGTTTGGCTGAGTTGTCTTTGGGATCCACACCCTGCAAGTATCTGATCAGCGGCGAGAAGTCGCTGAAGATTGAACGTGTGCCATGGTCTGGTTTGTAGACTGCGCCGATTTGCGGTGCCAGTACCAACTGGTTGCTGGAACCGATCGGCAGAATGGTGCGAAAACCGAAAGTGCTTTGCCAGTTTTCCGAGAGGTGCGCGCCTTTGGCTGAAAACGTGAACTTTACACTGTCCAGGTGCAGGTCGGTCAGTGAAAATTCTGGCAGTGAATGACCATCATTGGTGTAGAAACCAGCATCCAGCCTTAGCGTTGTCTGATGTACATCGTTGGCCTGAAAGGGATGGTAATAACGTAGCTGCAGCGTGTTCCGGTAACTGCCATCGTCAAGGCGGCTTTTAAATGCAAACAGTTTGATGATTTCATGCTCGTGCAGACTGGAGTCAGCACAGGCGAGGGTCGGAATCAGAAGGGCAGGCAGCAGCAACAGGCTGCATAGGCGGGATATTCTGGCAGAGAACCTTGTTATTGTAGCGATTATTTTGGCTTCCAGTTACGCAGCGTCAGCGCATTGGTGACGACGCTGACCGAACTCAGCGCCATCGCGGCGCCAGCGATGATCGGATTGAGCATGCCGGCTGCTGCCAGCGGGATGCCAATCAGGTTATAGATGAAGGCCCAGAACAGGTTCTGTTTGATCTTGCTGTAAGTTCGACGCGAGATATCGATCGTATCCGCGACCAGGCTCGGGTCTGAGCGCATCAGTGTCACATCTGCGGAGTGCATGGCGACATCGGTGCCGCTCGACATGGCGAAGCTGACATCTGCCATCGCCAAGGCAGGGGCATCATTGATGCCGTCACCGACCATGGCTACGATACGATCCTGTTTTCTCAGGACGGCGACGGCACTGGCTTTGGTTTCCGGAGATTGCTCAGCGAGTATTTTCTCGATGCCCAGTTGGCCGGCCACGAGTTCGGCACTGCGACGATTGTCCCCTGTCAGTAGCACGGTGCCAATCTTCAATGCATGCAGGCGATCTATCGCCAGTCTGGCATTTGGTTTGATTTCATCGCCGAACGCCAGAATGCCGATCAGACTCAATTGAGTGTCCTGTTCGCTCGCCAGCCACGATATGGTGCGGCCATCGCTTTGGATAGTCTTGACCTGTTCTTCCAGTTCGGCAGAGGCGATGCCCAGTTGCAGCATCCAGCGTTGATTGCCGAGATAAACACGTCGGCCTTCGATCTCGGCTTGCAAGCCAAGTCCCGGAAGGTCGCGTAGTTCAGCCGCCGGGAAGTAGGCAATCGCCTGCTTTTTTGCATGATCGATGACCGCTTTTGCCAGCGGGTGCGCACTTCCGTGTTCGATAGCGGCGGCCAGGGCCAGCAGTTGGTTGTCGTCTCCATTGACAGCATGCAAAGCTGTTAATGCAGGTTTGCCTTCCGTCAGTGTGCCGGTCTTGTCGAATACCACTTCATCGATCTTGTGTGCCAGCTCCAGTGCTATGGCATCCTTGATCAGGATGCCATAGCGGGCTGCAACGCCGGTACCGGCCATGATGGCGGTTGGCGTGGCAAGACCTAGTGCGCAAGGGCAGGCAATCACCAATACCGACACGGCATTCAGGATGGCGCTTTCCCAGTCGCCGGTGAGGCCGGTCCAGGCCAGGAATGCCACCAGCGCAATGACCAGCACCACGGGCACAAAGACGGCGCTGACCTTGTCCACCAGCCGCTGGATCTCGGGTTTGGCGATCTGCGCGTCTTCCACCAGCCGGATGATGCGGGCCAGGGTGGTTTCTGCGCCGATCGCCGTAGTGCGGACCAACAGCAGGCCATCCAGATTCACGGCGCCACCGGTGACGCGGCTGCCGGTTTCCTTGTTGACGGCATCGCTCTCGCCGGTAATCAAGGCTTCATCCACATGGCTTCTGCCTTCGATGACCAAGCCATCTACCGGGATGCGTTCACCCGGCCGTACCACGACCAGGTCATCGACCACGACATCTTCCAGCCCGATTTCGATTTCCTTGTCCTGGCGGCGCACACGTGCGGTTTCCGGATTCAGTGCCTGCAATGCGCGAATCGCTTCGCTGGTCTGGCGTTTGGCCCGGCCTTCCAGCCACTTGCCCAGCAAGACCAGCGTGATGACGGCGGCAGAGGCTTCGAAATAAAGATGCAGATCGCCCCTGAAGAGCATGTAGATGGAAAGCCCGTAGGCTGCCGAGGTGCCGATCGCCACCAGCAAATCCATATTGCCCGACCTGTTGCGCACGGCTTTCCAGCCGGCACGGTAAAAACGGGCACCTAGCCAGAACTGTATCGGTGTCGCCAGTAGCCATTGCAGCCAGCCGGGCAGCATGACATGCATGCCGAGCAGGTTGAGAAACATAGGCGCGACCAGTGGCAGGCTAAGTGCAATGGCGAAAGTTACATGCCAGCCGCCGGTTTGCGCTTCCGGCTTGGGACGCGCACGCAGCGCTACAACCTCCGCGCCATAACCTGCATCCGCCACAGCCTGCACGATGCGTTCGGTGGCAATTCCCATTTGCAGTTCGATGTGGGCGCACTCGGTTGCCAGGTTGACCGTGGCCGAGGCTACTTCCGGTAGTTTGTTCAACGCCTTCTCAACCTGAGCGACGCAGGAGGCGCAACTCATGCCGCTGATCGACAAGTCGAGTGAAGTCGTGTGATGGTCGTCTTTATTTTGCATGGCGTGTATCTTTTTGCTTCAAAATGACACGAAGCACCTTATCATTTCATATGAAACAGCATGCCAATTCAATGCCGGCATAACACTGGCAACAGGAGTACATGATGCATATTTTTCAGATACCAAAAATGAGCTGTGGCGGATGTGCAGATACTATCAGTAAAGCACTGAAGCAAGTGGACGAGCGCGCAGTGATTGAGTGCGATCTTGCCAGCAGAACTGTGAAAATTGATAGCGAAAAGGACCGGCAGGCGCTGGCCGATGCCATGAGCAGTGCCGGTTATCCGCCGGCCTGAAGTTGACTGAATCTTGCAATCGGCAGTCGGGATGACAAACTGAAACGCTATGGAAATCGACACCATATTACTGCTTAACTTCATGGTGGCGCTGGGTATTGGTCTGCTGATTGGTGCCGAGCGCGAGCGCAATCAGCAAAATAACGAGAATGATACGGCTATCGCCGGCGTCCGCACCTTTACCGTCGCTGCACTGCTGGGCGCAGTCAGCATCACCTTTGATTTCTGGCTGCTGGTAGTGGCGCTAACCTGTGTGGCAGTGTTCTCTGTGACCGCCTATTTCATCAAAAAAGATGAAGACCCCGGTATGACCACCGAGATTACGCTGCTATTGACCGTGATTCTGGGTGGCTTGGCGATGAGTCAGCCGGCAATCGCTGCCGGACTTGCGGTTGGAGTTGCCATTCTGCTGGCGGCCAAGGAGCCGTTGCATGGTTTCGTCAAGGTGGCGGTCACCAGGAATGAACTGAACGATTTTCTGATTCTGGCGGCGGCTACGTTGATTGTGTTGCCGCTGGTGCCGAATGAGTTTCTCGGACCCTACGATGCGATCAATCCACGCAATCTCTGGCTGATCGTTATTCTGGTCATGTTTATCAGCGCGGTGGGGCATATCGCTTTGCGTTTGCTTGGTGGCCGGCTGGGTTTGCCGCTGACAGGACTGGTTTCCGGTTTCGTTTCCAGTCTTGCCACCATAGGGGCCATGGGGGAGCGTGCTAGGGAGAGTCCATCGCTACGGGATGCTGCGGTATCAGGCGCCATCTTCTCCAATTTGGCGACCATTCTTCAGCTGGCTGTGCTGATCCTTGCCATCAGTCCGGTAACGCTGGAGGCACTGGCAGCGCCGCTTGTATTCGGCGGCCTGTCAATTGCAGTCTATGGCTTCTTGTTTACCTTGAACTCCTTCAATCATCGGGCCGAGGAAATCAAACAGTTCGGACAGTTGGTCAGTGTCAAAATGGCATTGATACTGGCCGTGGCCATTGGCCTGGTACTGGTCGTCTCTGCCATGTTGCAGGACTGGCTTGGTCAGGCTGGTCTTGTGATCCTGTCCGGGACAGCCGGTCTAGCAGATGCGCACGCACCATCCATATCGGCTGCGTCACTGGTTTCAACCGGCAAGTTGAGCCCGGAGGCTGCTGTGATAACGATACTCGTCGCCTTCAGTGCCAATGCCATCTCCAAACTGGTCATGGCCATCATCAGTGGAGGCCGGGCGTTCGCCTTGAGATTCATTCCGGCGCTGATGGTGCAGGTGCTGATGGTGTGGCTAGGCTGGTGGCTGTTTTAAGGAAACGTTGATTAAATCAGCGTTTCCTTAAGTAGTCACGTGAAACTGCTACCTGGCCCGGTAGGCAGTCATTCTAAGGCTATTTTTCCGCAGGTGGTGTTTTTCTCTGCGTCAGCAGATCCATGAAATCACCGGGTACCGGGAAGATGATGGTGTTGCTTCTGTCGGTAGCGATGCCGGTCAGGGTCTGCAGATAGCGCAATTGCATGGCCTGTGGTTTGCCGGCCAGTATTTCAGCCGCTGCCAGAAGTTTCTCAGAGGCCTGCAATTCGCCTTCGGCGTGAATCACCTTGGCGCGTCTTTCGCGTTCTGCCTCCGCCTGTTTGGCAATCGCCCGTACCATCGATTCATCGATATCCACATGCTTGATTTCGACATTGGAGACTTTGATGCCCCAAGTGTCGGTCTGTGCATCCAGCGCCTGCTGGATATCGAAGTTGAGCGTCTCCCGTTCGGCCAGCATTTCATCCAGTTCATGTTTGCCGAGCACCGAGCGCAGGGTGGTCTGTGATAGCTGGCTGGTGGCATTCATGTAGTTTTCTACCTGCAGGATCGCCTTGGCCGGGTCCACAACCCGGAAATAGACCACCGCATTCACCTTTACTGAAACGTTATCGCGTGAAATCACGTCCTGACTGGGCACGTCGAAGACAACGGTACGCAGGTCGACACGCACCATCTGCTGGATGCCCGGAATCACGATGACCAGGCCAGGGCCCTTGACCTTCCAGAACCGTCCCAGCATGAATACCACGCCGCGCTCGTATTCACGCAGAATGCGGAAAGTGGACGCTACCAGCGTTAATATCAGTACGATAGCTGTCAAGCCGCCTAATTCAAACATGTTCGTTCTCCTTATTTCTCGTTAATCGGTTCTACTTCCAATACCAGATCCTGTCGTGCTAACACTTTAATTTTCATACCGGGGCTTACCGGTTCATGGCTATGTACGCGCCACAGTTCGCTATGTACGCGAGCCCAGCTTTCATTGCCCTTGACCTCCAGTATTTCTCCTTCGGCACCTATCATCTGTTCTGCGCCGGTCACTACCGGACGCCTGCGCGCGCGCAGCGCCAGACCGACCACCGTAAAGGAAAATGCTGCAGTGGTTACAGCCACTGGTGCAATCAGGGCCCATGAGATACCGTAGCCCGGGATATCCGTATCGATCAGCATGATGGAGCCGATGATGAAGGCGGCAAGACCACCCAGCCCCAGTGCGCCGAAACTTGGTGCCACCGCCTCGGATATCATGAGGATTACACCGAGGATAATCAATGCCAGTCCGACATAGCTGATGGGCATCAGTTGCAGGGCGAATAGTGCCAGCAGCAGGCAGATACTGCCGATTACGCCGGGGAACAGCATGCCGGGATTGGAAAACTCATAGATGATACCGTAGATGCCGAGCAGCAGCAGGATATAGGCGAAGCCGGGGTTGCCGATGACGGCCAGCAGTTCGGTGCGCCAGTCGGGTTCGATGCGGACTACATTGAGATCCCGCGTATTTAGCGTGATCTCGCCGCTGACCAGTTTCACTGTACGGCCATCAATTTGTCGCAACAGGTCGTCGATGCTGGTGGCGATGACGTCGATGACATTGGCCTTGAGCGCTGCCTCGGCCGACAGACTCACCGCTTCGCGTACGGCACTCTCTGCCCAGTCGGCATTGCGTCCGCGCAGCTCTGCCAGGCTGCGGATGTAGGCAGCGGCATCGTGCACGGCTTTTTTTGTCTTGGCGTCCTGCATGACCGGGCTGCCGGCAGTTTCTTCGCCTTCGGCTGCCGTCTTCGGATCTTTGGGCAAGGCAGGTTTCTCGGTGCCGCCGGAAGGTGCCAGTTCTACAGGCGTTGCCGCGCCCAGGTTGGTCGCCGGCGCCATGGCGGCAATATGGCTGGCATAGAGGATATAAGTGCCGGCACTGGCGGCGCGTGCACCATCCGGGGCTACGTAGGTGACGACGGGAACCGGAGAGGCGAGGATGGCTTTGATGATGTCGCGCATGGAGGTATCCAGCCCGCCCGGCGTATCCATCTCGATGATGATCAGTTTTGCCTCTGCGTCCGCCGACTTGGCGATACCGCGCAGCAGATAATCGGCGCTGGCAGGGCTGATGGCACCCTTGACGCTCAGTACATGAACGTCATCCGCCTGCGCGGTGAAGGAGAACAAGAAAAACAGTAGCAGCCATGCCAGTTTCTTCATGTATCAAGTCCTATCTAGTGCTGAATCCGTGTCCAGTATTTTACTGAAACACTTTCAAACCAAGCTTACATCATATGCCCATTCTGCAGGAGTGCAATAAGCTTGGTATCAAGAAGCTTGGCCGTCTTGTGGCATATTGAGGCCTGCTGCCAGCTGGCGCATGTCATGCCCGGTCGGGTTCTGGTAGACGCGCAGCCCGAATTCCGGCAGCACGGCAAAAATGTGATCGAAAATATCGGACTGGATGCCTTCGTACGCTACCCAGTCGGTGTCGTTAGCGAAGGCGTAGACCTCAAGTGGAATGCCGTTTTCACCCGGGTCGAGTTGCCGCACCATCTGTGTCAGGCCTTTGTGGATATTGTTGTTGGCTTTGAGGTAGGCAGCCAGATAGGCACGGAACAGGCCGAGGTTGGTCAGCCTGCGGCCATTTGCAGGAGAGGATGGATCGACACTTCTGGTCCGGTTGTCTTCGGCGATCTCTTTCAGTTTGGTCTCGATATGCGCGCTCAGCAATTGCAGTTTGCGCAGGCGGGTGATGTCTTCCACGCTCAAAAAGTGCACGCTGGTGGCATCGATGTAGACCGCGCGTTTGATCCGACGCCCACCGGTTTCCTGCATGCCTCGCCAGTTCTTGAAAGAGTCCGAGATCAGCGCATAGGTCGGGATGGTTGTGATGGTCTTGTCCCAGTTGCGTACCTTGACGGTGGTCAGGCTGATGTCGATGACATCGCCGTCGGCACCGTATTTTGGCATCTCCAGCCAGTCATTGACAGCCAGCATGTTGTTGGCGGAAAGCTGGATGCCGGCGACAAAACCCAGAATCGGGTCCTTGAACACCAGCAGTAGCACAGCGGTCATGGCGCCCAGACCGCTGAACAGCAATAACGGGGATTTGCCGATCAGCAGCGCAATCGCCAGTATCAGCGCGATGATGGCAGTGACCAGCTTGATGCCCTGGAAGATGCCGCGCAACGGCAGATTCCTGGCTTTTTCGCTGAAGCGGGAGAAATCGTGCATTGTGTCCAGTAGCGAGAACAGCGTTAGTAGCGAGAACAGCAGTATCCACAGTTCGGTCGCTGTCTCGATGATGGGCAGCGCGGCGGAGCCGGAGTCCAGCCAGATTCTTGCCTGCGTGTAGAGAATCACGCCCTGCAGTGTAAGTGCCGCCCGCTTGAACAAGCCGAACTTGAACAGGGCTTCCTGCCACTTGAGCTGGGAATTCTCGGCAAGGCGCTTGAGTGTTCTTAGTACGCCGAGGTGCAGGGTGACGTGGACCACCAGTGCGGTCAGGATGATGACCAGCAGGATGATGCTGGTCGTCATCATGGGCGTCAGTTGCAAGCCCAGGGATTCCAGCCAGTGGAAGAGATGTTCCTTGATAAGTGATTGTCTTTGCATAGGTCTTTGTTTTAATTGTGAATAGCTGATGTACTGCTGATATGCTGCGCAAAATTTCTTTTGTCAGCGTGCAGGCTCTATCTTACAGACAAGTCGACGCCAGACAAGTTTAGCGGCAAAAGCGGGGTATCAGTCAGCGACAATTCACTGATTGCAGCAGCGTTGTCATTTTCTGCAGTAGGGCGGCATGCGTATCCTGTTGTTCGGTATCGATAGCAATGATGTACTCGAGTTCATCGGTGTCAAAGGCATCGGTACTGGCCAGTTGTCGTTCAAGTATTTCGATGGTCGCCTCGGAAGCGTCGTTCTGCAGCTGCTGACGCTGCTGTATGCGTTGCTGCAGGGTGGCGACGGCTGCCGTGAAATCCAGAATCCGCATCGGTACGCTGAGGGCTTCCGCCAGTTGCCGAAACAGTTCTCGTTGCGGACGCTGTAGGAAGGTCGCATCGACGATGACATGAAAGCCGGACTGCAAGGCGATTGCCGCCATGTCAGCCAGATGCTGATAGGTTTGTTCACCGGCTTTTGCCGTGTAGATGCCGTCTTGCGCAGTCGAGCCTGTGTTATCCAGTGCGGCAAAGCCGAACAGGCGTTTGCGCTCGATATCGGAGCGCAGATGGATGGCGCCAATCTCCTCCGTCAAGCGCCCGGCATGAAACGATTTGCCCGAGCCTGAAAAACCGTGCGTCAGCAGCAGCATAGGCCGGACGGGTTGTGTATAGCGTTCGGCGAGGGCCATATGCCGGACATATTCCGCGTGTTTATGCTGTCTTGCGGTGGCATCTCCAAGCTGTTGTTCGCCCAGCAGGGCGACTTTTGCCCGCACCAGTGCGCGGTAAACCAGGTAATAGCGCAGTACGCGTAGTCCCTCATAATCGCCGGTTCGCTGTAGATAGGCGTTGAGCAGGCGCCAACTGAAAGACTCGAAGCCGCGATAGTCGAGATCCATCAGCACAAAGGCGATCTCGCTCATGACATCGATCCAGCGCAGCATGGGGTTGAACTCGATGCAGTCGAACGGCGTGATTTTTCCCTCGATCAGCGCGATGTTGCCGAGGTGCAGGTCGCCGTGGCATTCGCGCACAAAGCCTTGCCGTTTGCGTTGCCGCATGAGATCGGCTGTTAGCCGCCACTCTTGTGCTACCCAGGATTGCAGGCGTTCCACCTGCGGCATCTCAATTTTGGTGTCTTGCAACAAGGGAGCAATGTGGTCGAAATTTTCCTCACACCAGTGGCGTATGATCTCCGCCTCGCCGAATTCTGAGCCGGTTTTTGCGATCAGCGCGGACTGATGAAAGGTGCTGACGGCTTCTGCAATGCCGTCGATATCGTCGCTATTGAGCAGCCCCTGTTCTGCCCGTTCGGATAGCAGGCTGCCGGCGTCGAACTGGCGCATACGGACCGCATGTTCGATCGCCACGCCCTCGCCATTCATCTGCGGTGCTGACGGGCTACCGGTGACCGGCACTACTTCCAGATAGATCTCCGGGCTGAAACGCTGGTTCAGGCGCAGTTCCTCCTGACAGTAGAAGCGGCGTTTTTCCAGGGTCGAAAAATCGAGAAAACCGAAGTTGACAGGCTTCTTGATCTTGTAGACAAAGTCGCCCGTCAGCAGTACCCAGGAAATATGGGTCTCGATCAGCGCTATCGTTCCCGTTTTGTGCGGGTAGGCCATGGCTGACATCAGGCCTGTGATGAGCGGATTGTCGGTCATCTCAGGTATGTTTATTTACGGCTCATTGAGCTGGTTGAGCTAGGCATACTGTAGATGATACGCTAGGGTTGAATCATGGCAACACAGCAGGCTGCATGATTCTGCAGGTAAATGAGCTCATCGGTGCCATGCAGTTTGAGGCTGGCAGGCCATTGCACCTTGAGTTCGGTGGTCTGGGTTTGCTCAGTCATGGGTGTCTGTTCTGCCCAGATACTTGAGATGGCTGCCGCAGCCGGCATGGCAATCCGAAGCGCCGAGACCCTTGATCAGGATGCTGCCGGCCTGCTGCTGGTTGATTGCGCACTCGGCTTGTGTGTAGCGTGCGATATGGATAATTCTGGTCTCCGGTGCGGCAAGCAGGTAATCGATATGCCATCTGAGCTTTTTGTCCTGGCTGCAGTGGCGTGCAATGCGCGCCTCCAGGTTGCGGCGGGCGCTGCCGGTGTAAACGTAATCGCCGGCGGGAAATAAGCAGGTACCGAATCTGCCGATGGCGAGCTGTGCGTCTGTAGACAATCGTATGGTCAGCTGATAAGTAATCAGGTTTTCCGACATAGCCAATCTGTTGAGCCGGCAGCGACTCCCGATGCTCTTGTTTCGGGAGTCCTGACCGGTTTCTATTGAGCTTTCATATTGTCAACGCGCAGGAAATACTTCTTTGCATAAGCTAACAGCTGACCGTCGCTGGGATGGTCGACAGTTTCGACACCGACGACTTTTTCAGCGATGGCGGGGTCGTGCCTATTCATGTGCTTGATCAGTTCCAGCTTGCATGAACCGGGGCCGACAATCAGTATCTCACCACAGCCGGCAACTGTTGCTGCGACTTCGTGCAGATAATTCTGGTCAGTGGCGGCATGTCCGCAACCGACCACGCCAGCCTTCTGGTGAATATGGCCGTGTTTGGATCGGGTGGTGATGGTTGAGTTTTCATGAGTATCCGCATTGAACTGAATGACATGCGCTTCCTGATGGTCGAGCCATACAACTACGTGACTTAAGGGCATCTTGTTTCTCCTGTGGTTGACAGTTCAATCATAACTGTAAATTCCGCGCTCGATGTTGCTTCAGGTCAAATATCCGGGCGACATAAGAATGCCGCATGATGCGTGATTTACGGTGAAAATCAGGTCTTGGCAATCTTTGCCGAGAATCCGCGCTTGAGCAGCAGTGAATTGCCGATTACGGAAAGCGAACTGGCGGTCATGGCGACGACGCCAATCATTGGGTGCAGCAGCCCCAGAGCTGCGATAGGGATAGCTGCTACGTTATAGATGCTGGCCCAGATCAGGTTTTGTACAATCTTGCTGAAGGTGGCGCGGGATAGGTGCATGGCCTCGACGACCCCGGTCAACTCGCCGCGCACTAGTGTCACGTCCGCCGCTTCAATGGCGACATCGGCCCCGGCGCCGATGGCAATACCCACATTGGCCTGCTTCAAAGCCGGGGCGTCATTGATGCCGTCGCCGACCATGGCTACATGATTGCCATGTTTTGCCTGCAGTGCACGAATTGCTTCAACCTTGCCTTCCGGCAGGACGCCGGCCTGCACCTCGTCGATACCCACTTCGTCAGCTACTGCCCGGGCTGCGCGCTCGTTGTCGCCGGTAATCATCACTACATGCAAACCGAGTTCATGCATGCCGCGAATGGCATCCACCGATTCCGCCTTGATGGTGTCAGCAACTGCGACCAGGCCCAGCGCATGTCCGTTGGCGGCCACGATGATGACCGTGCGCCCGCGCGACTCCAGCTGTTTCAAGTCATCATCCAGTGTTTCCAGTCCGGTTACACCATCCTCCTCCAGCAGGCGACGATTGCCGATCAGTACGTTTTCATTGGCCACCTTGCCGGAGACGCCGCGTGCGCCGGTAGAACGAAACTCCGTCACTTCGCCCAATGTGATGCCACGCTCTTTGGCACCCTCTACGACAGCTTTGGCAATGGGATGCTCTGAGGCGTTCTCCACACTTGCGGCCAGCGTCAGCAAACGCTTGTCATCAATGCCCTCGGCAGCCACCACTTCAGTCAGTTTTGGCTCGCCCCTGGTGATGGTTCCGGTCTTGTCCAGCACCATGACCTTGACGTCCTTAAAGGTCTGGATGGCTTCGCCGGAACGGATCAGGATGCCGCGTTCGGCGCCAAGCCCGGAACCCACCATGAGTGCCGTGGGCGTGGCCAGTCCCAGCGCGCAGGGACAGGCGATGACCAGCACCGCGATGGCAGCGAGAATGGCTAACACTGGCGTACTTGCATCCGGGTCGACCCAGGGCAGGAAGGTGGCGCCCCAATCAAGAACCGGGCGCAGGCTATCCGGAAACAGCGCCCAAAGCACCAGACTGGAAAACGATATCAGGATGACCAGCGGTACGAAGCGACCTGTCATGCGGTCGGCGAATTCCTGGATCGGTACCCGGGAACCTTGCGCCTGGTCGATCAAGCGCACTACCTGCGAGAGAAAGGTGTCGCCACCGACGCGGGTCGCTTTTACCCGCAACCGTCCCTCTTTGTTGATGGTGGCCCCGATGACGCTGTCACCCATGCTCTTGTATACGGGCAGTGATTCACCGGTGGCAAGGGACTCGTCCAGGTGACTTTCTCCTTCGACCACTTCACCATCGGTGGGAATCTTTTCGCCGGGGCGCACCAGCATGATGTCACCGGGCTGCAATTCTTTCACTGCAATCTCGATTTCCTCACCGTCACGCTCTATTCGTGCCGTTTTGGCCCCCAGGGTCAACAGGCGGCGGATGGCCTGGGATGCCCGGCCTTTGGCCTTGGCTTCCAGAAATCGGCCCAGCAGGTGGAAGGTCATGATGGTGGCGGCCATTTCGACAAATGAGGTCATCGGATAAATGAAACCGGCCAGGCCGATCAAATAGGGCGGCAGGCTACCCAGCGAGATCAGCACGTCCATATTGAAGGTTCGGTTGGTCAATGAGCGCCAGGCGGCTTTGTGCGTGGCAGCGCCGCCAAACAGGAACACTACCGGAAAGGCCAGCGCGACAACGATGAAGAGATAACCCGGCAGCGGTTGCCAGAACATATGCAGGCCCATCAGCAACATAATCAGGCTGGTAGGCACTGCCGCGATCCACAGCCGTTTACGTGCCTGTAACAGGTAGGCTTCTTCAATACCTGCTTCAGCATCGGCATCGCTTTGGTGTTCCGTGCTTACTCGCGCCACATCGTAACCGGCTTTTTCTACGGTCTGCTTGAGTGTGTCTGCATCAGGTCCATTCGCGCTGAGGCTGACAGTCACCCGGTGACTGGCAATACTCGTTTCGATAGCATGGATACCATCAAGTCGCTCAAGGCTTTGTCGGATAATGCCAGCGCAGTGGTCGCTGCCCATTCCGGGGACAATCAGTTCTACGCTTGCGGCATTGTTTATGAAGTTTTTGCTGTTCATGGCAAGTTCCGCAAATGTACTGCTGAATAGCAGCTTAGCACCAAAATTTACGGCTGGCCGTGGATAATTCCATTTTTTATATGACAGCTGATTGCCTGATATTCTCCAGAAACCGCACCTTCCCGGTTCGGTTGAATTAAACTGTTCGTGAGGTTTCGAATACAGCCAAGGGTCAGGGGTTGCTTGTCCGTCAGAAATTGTCGGGCAGCGTGGTGGATGAAATGAATGATTTAATTTGTCCTGGAGAGATGATGAAAGCTTACAGAAAGATACTGTCAACGATGGTTTTAACTATAGCTGTCGCCGGTTGTGCCGGCAAGATGGTCGAAGTGCGTCCCGGATCGGACCGCGTGTCGCTGGCGGATGCCAATCAGGTCGCTGCGTGCGAATCGCGCGGCAAAGTCACGGTCAGCGTATTGACCAAGGTCGGCTTCGTTACGCGCAGTGTCGATGCGGTGGAAGCGAATCTGCTGCAACTGGCGCGCAACAGTGCTGTCGACGAGGGGGCGGATACGCTGGTGCGCAAGGAGTCAGCCAAGTTCGGCGAGCGCACGTTCGATATCTACAAGTGCCGGCCCTGATTTCCGGCTAACAGCAAAAAAGAAGGCCCACCGGAATAGGTGTGCCTTCATTGTTTTATCCAGCCTGAAAAGGTTTAGAGGCTCTTTAATACCTCAATGCGCTCGTCCAAAGGCGGGTGGCTCATGAACAGGCGCTTGATGCCGCTACCCATGCCACCGGAGATGCCGAAGGCTTCCAACTGTTCCGGCAGATGCGGTTGATTGACTGATTGCTGCAAGCGCTCCAATGCGGCGATCATGCTGGCTTTGCCGGCAAGTGAGGCACCGCCGGCATCGGCGCGGTACTCGCGCTGGCGGCTGAACCACATGACAATCGCACTGGCGAGGATGCCGAGCACTACTTGCGCAATGATGGCTGTGATCCAGTAAGCCGGGCCATGGCCACGCTCGGTCTTGAACACCACGCGATCAACCACATGACCGATAACACGGGACAGGAAGAATACAAAGGTATTCACCACGCCCTGGATCAGCGCCAGCGTGACCATGTCGCCATTGGCAACGTGGCTCACTTCATGCGCAAGCACGGCTTCCACCTCTTCACGCTTCATGCCGCGCAACAGACCGGTGCTGACCGCGACCAGGGCGCTGTCGCGGAACATGCCGGTAGCGAAGGCATTCATGTCCGGCGCATCGTAGATGGCCACTTCCGGCATGCCGATGCCTGCGGCCTGAGCCTGCCTCTTGACGGTGCCGACCAACCATTGCTCCACTTCGCTACGCGGGTTTTCGATCACTTGCGCGCCGGTGCTTTTCTTGGCCATAAACTTCGATAACGCGAGTGAAATGAACGAGCCGGTCATGCCGACCACGGCCGACAATACCAGCAATGCGCCCAGATCGAGCCCGATGCCTTGCTCATCCAGCACATTACCCAGACCGAACACCGTGATGATGATGCCGAGCACCAGCATGATGGCGATGTTGGTGACTAAAAACAGAAAAATCCGTTTCATTCAAAACTCTCCAAAATTAGAAAACTGCAATAAACCGGCAAACCCGGAATGCGCGTCATGATATCAAAAACGGTATAGATGCGCTCTGCGTATAGACAGTGATTCCCTGCCGGAATTCCGAACGATTCAAACCCTGGCCGCAATGGCCAGTTCCGTCATGTGCGGCAGATTGTATATGGTGGCAAAATCTGCCGTTTCAATCTTCGATCCTGAAGCCGACTTTGAGAACGACCTGATAGTGCGCAACCTTGTTATCGACGATATGGCCGCGGGTTTCTATCACCTCGAACCAGTCCAGGTGCTTGAGGGTTTTGCCTGCCTTGCTGATGGCGCTGTTGATTGCATCGTCAGTGCCTGTGGTCGATGTGCCAACGAGTTCGATGATTTTATAGGTATGGCCGGACATGATGTTCTCCAATCGATTGATGAAAGTGCAGTTGATCAAAGTACAGTAAAGACTAAAGTGCAATGCGCTCCATGTTCTGGAGTTTGAGGTGCAATGGCATTGTAACGTTCGCCATGACATGCGTGAACACTCGTGCAAAAACAAATCAGTCAGGCTTCCGGTCAGCTTCGATACCGTGCCATACTGAAAACATGAAAGCCGAACAACTCTACGAATTATTGACGGAAGTGGAAAGGGAAGACCCGATCGATTACACGGGCCTGCCTTTCGATGCGGATGACCTGCGCAAACTGGCCTGCCTCAATGTGGCCGAGATGGTACAGGGCTGGGATCAGATGGGTGTCGCCGACCGTGAATTGATCATGGCTGCGACCCTGGTACGGCTGGTGCTGGAAAACATGGTGCTGAATGCGCGAATCTGCATTCTGAATGAATGAATGAATATGAGGGACTTCCTCCACTCGTACCGGCATCTGAGTGCCAAGATTGAGTTTTCGCGTGTTCAATCTGAAAGAGGGAGGAAGTCATGGTTAATGTTACGACAATTGGAATTGATCTGGCAAA